>Ga0187856_1000475_pt1 | contig 36435 bp, 36 predicted proteins | sample June2016WEW_8_40_FD_132443 | JGI IMG/M metagenome (GOLD analysis project Ga0187856, IMG submission 132443) | Peatland microbial communities from SPRUCE experiment site at the Marcell Experimental Forest, Minnesota, USA - June2016WEW_8_40 | ecosystem: Environmental > Terrestrial > Soil > Wetlands... | reverse complement strand
GGGTGGTGGTTTTTTCGGGACTCGTGCAGGTTCGTTCCAGGATTTAGAAAAGCGTGAAAAAGAGCTTGTTATTTCAAGTATTTGCAGAGAGGGGTAAGTTTTCGATTCCCATGCACTTCCGCCTCATCTGCTTCTGGTGGCCGCTGCCGTTATTCGTCCGTTTCATATGGCTGATCTTCACTCCCCGTGAATATGAGGAAATGCATGAGTTGGTGTTAATCGGCCTGTTTTGGGCGGCCGGAGGGATTTTTGACGGATGGGGCGGAAGCCGGCGAGGGCGGGACCCGGAGCATACTCCGGTCGTATGTGAGGAGTCACGCCGAGCCGGCGACCGCGCCAGGCGCGAAAATAGCCCGGCTGCCCCCCGCGTTATTTGCGGAACAGCCAGAATATGATGCTCAGCAGCACGCTGATAAGAATGCACGTGCCCAGGGGAAAATAGAAGGTGAAGTTGTCCTTCTTCACGTAGATGTCGCCGGGAAGGCGGCCGATGTAGGGTATCTTCTGGGCAAAGAGCAGGCCCAGGCCGATGAGGATGATGACGATGCCCAGAAGGATGAGCATCTTGCCGAGGGGGGCCATCATCTCTTCTCCCCCCTCTTTTCCGGCCGGGCTGCAAACCGCTCATACTCGCTGAAGATGCAGCCGCAGTAGTTCTGGCGGTAGATGCCGAGGGAGCGCGCCTTAGCCTGCCCTTCCTTCCATCCCTCGCGAAAGTCCTTGTAGAGAAAGGGCACCTTATAGCGCCCCGAGAGGTCCTCCGCCACGGCGGCGATGGTCTCGTGCTGCTGGTAGATGCTGTAGAGCAGGGTGGTCGTCACCGCGTCGGCCTTTTCGTCGACGGCCCTGCGGAACGCAGCCTCAAGGCGCATACGGTAGCAGGACTTACACCTCTCATTCCCCGCCTCCAGCGCCGCTTTGAGGAACGCCTCCAGGTCGTAAGCCTCGTCCACGATCAAAGGCAGGAGGCTGACCCGCGCATATGCCGCGAGCGCCTCCCGCCTCTTTTGAAATTCGGTGTAAGGGTGGATGTTAGGGTTGTAGAAAAAACCCGTTGCCTCGTGTCCCTCGCCCCGCAGCACCTTCAAAGGGTAGATGGCGCAGGGGGCGCAGCAGATGTGGAGGAGCACTTTCAATCGGCTTCTTTCTTCCCCCTTTTCTCCTCTATCGCTGCCTGTGCCGCGGCCAGACGCGCCACCGTGACCCGGTAGGGCGAGCAGCTCACGTAGTCGAGGCCCAGCTTGTGGCAGAACTTGACCGAGTACGGCTCGCCGCCGTGCTCGCCGCAGATGCCCAGCTTAAGCTTGGGCCTCGCCTTTCTGCCCAGCTCGACCCCTGTTTTCATGAGCCTCCCCACGCCCCCCTCGTCGAGCCGCTGGAACGGGTCATAAGGAAGCACGTCCCGCTCCACGTAGAGGCGCAGGATTTTTCCCGCGTCGTCCCTGCTCATACCGAAGGTCGTCTGGGTGAGGTCGTTCGTGCCGAAGGAGAAAAACTCCGCCACCGTCGCGATCTCGTCGGCCGTGAGGGCCGCCCTCGGTATCTCGATCATGGTCCCCACCTTGTAGTCGACGCTCATGCCGCTCGATGCGAATACCTCTGCGGCGACCCGGTCCACCACGTCCTTCTGGAGCTTCAGCTCGTTTACGTCGCCCACAAGGGGTATCATGATCTCCGGCTTTACCTCGACCCCCGACTTCTTTACCTCGCAGGCAGCCTCGAAAATCGCACGCGCCTGCATCTCGGTGATCTCGGGATAGAGGATGCCGAGCCTGCAGCCGCGCAAGCCGAGCATGGGGTTCTCCTCTTTCAGGCCCGCCACAATCGTCGCGAGCCGCTCAAAGGTGATGCCCATTTTGGCGGCCAGGTCTTTCAGCTCCTTCTCGCTGTGGGGCAGGAACTCATGGAGCGGCGGGTCGAGGGTCCTGATGGTCACCGGCAGGCCGTTCATCACCCTGAAAAGCCCGGCGAAGTCGCCTTTCTGCATGGGGAGGACCTTGGCAAGGGCCTTCTTGCGCCCCTCCAGGTCTTCGGCGACAATCATCTCCCTCACCGCATCGATGCGCTCACCCTCGAAGAACATGTGCTCCGTCCTGCAGAGACCGATACCCTCAGCCCCGAAGGCGATGGCGACCTGAGCCTGGTCGGGCTGGTCCGCGTTCGTCCTCACGCCGAGACGCCGCGCCTCATCGGCCCACTTCATAAGGGAGTCGAAATCCTGGTAGATCGGGGATTCGTCGGCTTTCAGGGTCTTGTCGACGAGGACGCGGAGCACTTCCGATGGGATGGTCTTCACCTGTCCCGCAAAGACTTCGCCGGTGCTCCCGTTTATCGAGATGTAATCGCCTTCCTTGATGGTCGTGCCCTTTATCTTGATCGTTTTCGTCCGGTAGCTGATGTCGAGCTCGCCGCAGCCGGCGACGCAGACCTTCCCCATCTGCCGCGCCACAAGGGCCGCATGGCTCGTCATGCCGCCCCGGGACGTGAGGATGCCCTGGGCCGCGTTCATGCCCCTGATGTCTTCGGGCGACGTCTCGGCCCTCACGAGGATCACCTGTTCTCCCCGGGCCGCCCAGCTTTCCGCGTCTTCCGCGTTGTAGACAACCTTGCCCGTTGCCGCGCCCGGCCCCGCGTTCAGACCCTTCGCCACCAGCCTCCCTTCTTTGAGGGCCTTCTGGATCTCCTTCGGGTCGAATATAGGCCGGAGGATCTGGTTGAGCCCGTCGGGGCTTACCCGCATGAGCGCCTCTTCCTTGTCGATCAGGCCTTCCTTTACCGCGTCGACGGCGATCTTGAATTCGGCGAAGGAGGTCCGCTTGCCTGTCCTCGTCTGGAGCATCCAGAGCTTTCCGCGCTGGATCGTAAACTCGACGTCCTGCATATCCCTGAAGCGGCGCTCCAGGATGGAGCGGATCTCCAGAATCTGCTTGTACACCTGCGGCATCTCTTCTTCGAGGGAAGGGGTGGAAGGGTCGGTCTTCTGCGCCTTGTTGATGGGCAAAGGCGTCCTTGTCCCGGCCACGACGTCCTCACCCTGGGCATTCAGGAGGTATTCGCCGTAGAAGACGTTTTCCCCGGTGGAGGGGTTTCTCGTGAAGGCGACACCCGTGCCGGAATCCTGGCCGATGTTGCCGAAGACCATGCTCTGGACGTTGACCGCCGTCCCCCAGGAGGCGGGTATGTTGTTCAGCCTCCTGTACGCCTCGGCCCTCGCGTTGTTCCAGGATTGGAAGACGGCCCCGATGGCGCCCCATAACTGCTCTAGAGGGTCTTCGGGGAAATCGACGTTCAATTTTGCCTTGATGAGCGACATGAAGCGTGCCACGAGGTCTTTCAGGTCCTCGACGGTAAACTCTATGTCGAGCTTGATGCCTCTGGCCTTCTTCTTTTCATCGATGAGCACCTCAAAGGGGTCCTCCTCTTCCTTGCTCTCCGGCTTGAGCCCGAGCACCACGTCCCCGTACATGGCGACGAAGCGGCGGAAGCAGTCCCAGGCGAACCACTCGTTCCCCGTCAGCTCGGCGAGCCCTTTCACCGTCTGCGCGTTGAGGCCGAGGTTCAGGACCGTATCCATCATGCCGGGCATACTCGCCCTTGCCCCCGATCTGATCGAGAGAAGGAGCGGGTTTTTGGGGTCGCCGAATCTCATGCCCATCAGCTCTTCCACCCGCTTCAGGCTTACAAGGACTTGATCCGTAAGCCCTTCGGGGAGCTGCATCTGATGCTGATAAAAGAACGTGCAGACTTCCGTGGTGATGGTGAAGCCGGGGGGCACGGGGATGCCGATGTTGACCATCTCGGCAAGACCTGCGCCTTTCCCTCCGAGGAGGTTTCTTAATTGCTCCCCTCCCTCGGCTTTCTCTCCTCCAAAAAAATAGACGTATTTGGCCATAGTTCCTCCTTATGTGGTTAGATGTGTAACGCTTAGCCGACCTCTTCCACGCGGATCCTGGAGAAATCACCGTACTGCAAAAACATATCCTTGATCCTTGTGAGCAGGCTCAGCCGGTTGTTCTTTACTGTCTCGTCCTCTACCATGACGAAGACCTTGTCGAAATAGTTGTCTATGGTCTCCTTGAATCCGACGAGAACGCCGATCGCCTCGGGGTAGCGCCGCTCCTGCATATCACGCAGGAATTCGCCTTCCTCTGCCTCGAACAGGTCGTAGAGCGCCCGCTCCTCTTGCTGAGTAAAAAGAGCGGGGTCGGGGGGAAGCACGTCGTGCAGGGTCTTCGTGATATTATAGACCCGCTTGAAGCCGACCATAAGCCGGCGGAACGCCTCGATGGAACTTTGTGTCTCAAGGGCGCAGAGCCTCATGTAGCCGTCATAAATATCGATGATGACGCAGGGCAGGACGGCGCCCACGAACTCCTGGTTGTGCCCTTCCTCCACCATGAGGAATTTAAACCTCGTCGCGATGAACTCGGAGAGCGCATCCCTAAGCGTCTCAAGGGAGATTTTCCCTGCTATGCCGCCAAGGGCATCGAAGCCGGCCTCGATGAGCTGCGGCAGCGGCACGTGACAGGCCCTGTCGATCACGATCTTTATGCAGCCAAGGGCCTGGCGCCGGAGGGCGAAGGGGTCGAGGTTCCCCGTGGGGGTGATGCCGACGGAAAAGAAGGAGATGAGTGAATCCATCTTGTCGCCAAGGGCCATGAGGGCGCCAAGCGCGGTCTCGGGCAGCCTTCCGTCGGTGCCGGACGGGTAGTAGTGCTCTTCGATCGACCGGGAGACGTCTGCGTCCTCACCCTGATACCCGGCGTAGATCCTGCCCATTGTCCCCTGAAGCTCAGGGAACTCCCCCACCATGTGGGTGAGGAGGTCGGCCTTGATCAGCATTGCCGCCCTCACGACTTTTGCCCGGTCGGTCACCCCGAGGGCAGGTGCGAAAAAGGCGGCCAGGGCGGCTACCCGCCCCGCCTTATCCTTCAGGCTCCCCAGCCGTTTGTGGAACATGACGGCTTCGAGCTTCTCATACAACGCGGGAAGCCTTGTCTTTTTGTCCTCGTCGAAAAAGAACCGGGCGTCGGCGAGGCGGGCCCTGAGCACCTTTTCGTTCCCCCTTATTACCTGGGCGGGATCGGCCGGAAGGGTGTTGGCAAAGAAGATGAAGGCAGCGGCGAGGGCGCCGTCCTCCCTCTCCAGCGGGATGTAGCGCTGATGCCCTTTCATGACGTTGACGAGCACGGCCCGGGGCAGCTCCAGGTAGGCTGCGTCAAAAGCGCCCATGAGGCCGTGGGGATATTCCGTGATGTAGCAAATCTCTTCAAGGAGGTCCGCGTCCGCGATGGCGGTCGCGCCGGTCTTTGCCTCGATGGCGTGTATCGCTGCCTTCATCACCTGCATCCGCTCCGCGTCGTCCACGATGACGTAGGCTGCCCTCATCTCCTCCAGGTAGCGGGGGATGTCCGTAATAACGACACGGCCGGCCGACAGGAAGCGGTGCCCAATCGATGCGTTCCCGCTCGATACCCCCCCTGCGGCGTTGAAATGGATCACCTCGTCGCCGAAGAGGGCGACGATCCAGTGGACGGGCCTGCCGAATTCGAACGTGGACCGTCCCCAGCGCATTTTCTTCCGGAAGGGGATGCGGGCGATGGCGTCGGGAAGAAAACCGGCGAGCACTTCCACAGTGGGGCCGCCTTTTTCGATCTTTTCCACACAGATGAGGTCGGCCGCCTCTTTCCGCCGGACCTTCAGCTCGCCGACGTCGACGCCCTGAGACCGGGCGAACCCCAGTGCCGGGGGCAGCGGCACGCCTTGCCCGTCAAAGGCGCGGTCGGCAGGCGGACCGAATTTTATCGTCACGCTCTCCTGCTGTTTTTCCGCAACGTCGTCGATGAGCACGGCTAGGCGCCTGGGCGTGCCGTAGACCCTGATGTGAGAGTGCCCATAGCCGATGCGCAGGGCAGCCAGGCCCTCTTTGAGCGCCTTTGCGAGGCCGTCCTTTGCGGGCCCGATGAAGCGGCTGGGCAGCTCCTCGCAGCCTATCTCAAGCAGGAAAGGTTTCATTGGCCGCCTGCCCCAATTACTGGGGCTAGCGTCGCCCCCTCAAAGAAAGACCCTGTTGGGTGATTCATGTTCGTATCTCGCTTCTCATGAAACTGTGCTCTGGTCTTGCTTTTTCACATACAGCTCAGCCGACATCTTGGCGAGGTTCCTGACGCGGGCGATATAGTTGGTCCGCTCGGCCACGCTCAAGGCCCCCCTTGCGTCGAGGATATTAAAGGCATGGGAGCATTTCAGGCAGAAATCGTAGGCGGGATAGACAAGCTCCCTTTCCTTGAGCAGCCGCTCCCCCTCCGCTTCAAAGCTGTCGAAAAGCCCGCGCAGCATGCGTGCGTCCGCCGCCTCGAAGTTGTAGACCGAGTATTCCCGCTCCGGCTCGAGGTAGATATCCCCATACAGGACCGAGTCGTTCCATTTGATGCGGTAGACATTGTCCACGTTCTGTAAATACATGGCTATCCGCTCGATGCCGTAAGTGATCTCGACGCTGATGGGGGAAAGGTCGATCCCTCCCACCTGCTGAAAGTAGGTGAACTGGGTGATCTCCATGCCGTCGAGCCACACCTCCCAGCCGAGCCCCCATGCGCCCAGCGTGGGCGATTCCCAGTCGTCTTCCACGAACCGTATGTCGTGGTACGCGGGATCGATGCCGAGGCTCACGAGGCTCGCCAGATACATGTCCTGGATATCGAGGGGCGAAGGCTTCATGATCACCTGGAACTGGTAGTAATGCTGAAGCCTGTTCGGGTTCTCGCCGTACCGGCCGTCGGTGGGCCTCCTCGACGGCTGCACATAGGCGGCATTCCAGGACTCGGGGCCGAGGACCTTGAGGAACGTGGCCGGGTGGAAGGTGCCCGCCCCCACTTCCATGTCGTAGGGCTGCCGTATCACGCACCCCCGGCCCGCCCAGAATTTTTGCAGCTCCATGATCAGGTCCTGGAAGTACATGACGCTATCCTATGGCGCTTTTGAGCAGCCTGTACGACTTGAACTCCACATTCAGGTGAAAATGCATGAAAGCCTCCATCAGCTCCCGGCTGGGTCGCCCGTAGGCGGCGCTATCGGTTCCCTTCAGGGCTGCGGGATCGGCGAGCCGGGAAAGGAGGCCCTCGGGGTATCTCCTGTGGGGGACCGACGAGGCGCATGCGCCGCAGACGACTCCCCCCCTCTCGTGGGAAAAGGAGGTCGGGGAATCGTTGCTGACGTCCTTTCCGCATTGCACACAGGTGGTGAAATTGGGCATGTAGCCAAGGCAGTGAAGCAGCCCAAGTTGATAATATAGTATATCGAAATAGGTAAATTCAACATATTTGACCTTGTCGAGCGCCTCTTTGAGCACCTCGAAGAGGTCGGCGTGGGGCTCCTTCTCCCTGGTCAGTCTGTCGACGAACTCGGCAAAAAAGCTCGCGATGCACATACGCCTGAAGCTCGACTCGATGCCGCTGTTGGCTTCCCTGAGGTCTGCGTTGTCGATGCGCACCATGCCCTTCTCCGACTTCTCGAAATACTCGATGTCGATATGGTTGAAAAGCTCCAGGGTATTCATAAACCTCTTCTGGCTCTTCTTGCCCCCTTTGGCGATACCGGTAAGCTTTCCCGAACGGAGCGTCAGAAAGCGGAGGATCTTGTCCGATTCGCCGAATACCCTGGAGGAGAGGATGATTGCCTGGTCCTTGTGCAAAGCCATGGGTAATGCCCCTAATAATAGGACTTATAAGACCCATAGGACGTATTTAATAAGTCTTATACGTCCTATGGGTCTTATTCTTCCTTATTCTTTCCTGCCGGATTCTATGATCTCCCTCTTGCCCGGCTTGAAGACAAAGAGGTTGTCGGGCACGGGCTTGTTCACCACTATCTTCGAGAAGTCGATCACGTTGACGTTGCCTGTGATCTCGGTGATCTCGACGCGAGTGATAAGAGAGCGGCTGTCCACCCCGATGCGGGCCTCCTGCAGGGTGCCTTCCTTCTTCGGCGCAAGATCGAGGACCTCCAGCTCCCCCTCCCTGGTCGACCGGACGAGCGTAAAGAGCGCGTCGAGCCGCGTCACGTCGTCGACGAGGTCGAGGAAACTGCCTTCCATGCGCCCCCTGTCGACCCGCTCCCTCGTCACGAAAGACGTGCCTTCCTCCGCCTGCCACATCGCTGCGCCGTCATAGAGAAAGACCTTTTCCTTCGGGGCCGTGTATCTCCAGAGGAAGCCCTTCGACCGTTTATAGAAGAAGTCTCCTTCCATCTCCCTCTCCCGTTTCAGCGCCTTTATGAGGATACTCTGGTGAAAGTGGGCCTCTACGGTGGTGATCTCCGCGTAAGTCTTTTTCAGGGCATCGAGGGTCTCCGCCCGGGCCGCGCCCGCAAGTCCCACAAGCGCGAGGACCGCGAGCGTCAGCGTCGCGCCCATGCATCCGGCTCTTCCGAACTCGTCCATCCTTACTCCTTTTTTCTCAGCACTTCCCTCGGCTTGATGCCCGTCGACGGACCGACCAGGCCTTCCCTCTCCATCCTCTCCACCATCCTCGCGGAGCGGTTATACCCTATCCTGAACCGCCTTTGTATCATGCTGATGGAGGCCTCGCCCTTCTCGGAGACGAACCTGACGGCCTCTTCGTACTTTTCGTCGTTCATTTCTTCGCCTTCTTCCGCTTCTTGCGGCTCCTCCAGTATCTCCTCGTTGTACTCGGGGATGCCCTGGTTTTTCAGGAATTCGACGATCCTCTTGATCTCTCCTTCCGACACGAACGGTCCGTGTATGCGCTGGATCCTGCCGAGGCCCGGGCTCATGAGGAGCATATCCCCGGCGCCCAGGAGGCTCTCCGCGCCGTTCATGTCGAGGATGGTGCGGGAATCCACTTTGGAGGTGACCTGGAAGGAGACGCGGGCAGGGAAATTGGCCTTGATGATGCCCGTGAGCACGTCGACGGAGGGCCGCTGGGTCGCGAGGATCAGGTGTATGCCGGAGGCGCGCGCCATCTGGGCCAGCCTCGCGATATACTCCTCCACTTCCCTCGACGAGACCATCATCAGGTCCGCCAGCTCGTCGATCACCACGACGATATAGGGGATGCTTTCGCCCTCTTCCTTCGCCATCTTCTGGTTGTATTTTTCGATGTTCCGCACGCTCTTCTCGGCCATTATCTGGTACCGCCGCTCCATCTCGTCGATGAGCCACCGCAGGGCGGTCTTGGCGCTCTTGGCGTTGGTCATCACGGGAAGCAGCAGATGGGGTATGCCTTCGTAAAAGGAGAGCTCGAGCATCTTCAGGTCGATCATCATGAAGCGGACGTTCATGGGGGTCGCTTTGAAGAGGATGCTGCATATCATGGTGTTAAGGGAGACGCTCTTTCCCGAACCGGTGGAGCCGGCGACCAGAAGGTGCGGCATCTTGGCTAGGTCGGCCACAAAAGGCTCCCCTGCTATGTTCTTCCCCAGGGAAAGGGTGAGCAGGTTCCTCGACTCGGCGAAGGGACCCGATTCGATGATCTCGCGGAGATAGACCGTCTGCCGGATCTTGTTCGGTATCTCGATGCCCACCACCGCCTTGCCGGGGATGGGGGCGATGATCCTGATGGAGACGGCGGAGAGCGCCATGGCCAGGTCGTCCGACAGGTTTGCGATGCGGCTCACCTTGACGCCCGGCGCCGGCTCGAACTCGTACATGGTGATCACGGGCCCCGGCCTGACCTCGACGACTTTGCCGTCTATCCCGTAATCCTTGAGCTTCTTTTCGAGTATCCGCGCGTTGAGCTGGGCGCTCTCTTTATCGATCTTGATCTCCCTCTTTTCAACAGGGTCGAGCAATGAAACGGGCGGCAGCTTATAGGGGCCGATCTCTTTCAGAAAATCGAACGACTCCTGCACCACCTTCTTCTCTTTCCGCTCTTTTTCCTTCTCTTCCCCTCTCTCCTCCACAACCCTGGCGGGTTTTGGGACGTGCGCGTCCCGCCTTCTGGAGAGACGCGAGCCGGCAATGGCGCCGGCAATCGAGAGGAGCGGCGCCTGGACGATGAGAAAAAGGGATATGAGAAAGAGCACGACGGAGAGGAGGAGGCTGCCGAAGTAGCTGAGCGCGTGGATGAGCCCCCGCTCCAGGAGCACCCCGGTGAGCCCGGAGAAGGGGATGACCACGGCCTTCATTTGTATCCGCCCTATCGTTATCTGAAGAAGCGCCGATAAGGAGAAAAAGAAGAGGATGAAGCCGGCGCCGAGCAGGTCCAGATGGCTGACGGTCTTCTTCCGTAAGGAGATCACGGAAAAGAAGAGGATGAAGCCGGCCAGCGCATAGCTCATGAAGCCGAAGTACTGGACGAGGAAGTCCGCGGTGTAAGAACCGGCCCTGCCGCAAAAGTTCATCACGGTGTCGGATGTGGCGCTGTTGGGCGACGGGTCGAAGGGGTGGTACGAGAGCAGGCTGACAAAAATAAAAAGAAAGAGGCCGAGCAGGGCGATACCGATGATCTCTTTCTTCAGCGCGTCGGACATTGCATCAGCCTCTCGATTGCGGCACGGACCTCTTCCATCAGCCCGGCCTTATAGGATAAACCTTTTCCCTCCATCGGTATAGGTTTTCCCATCCGGACGGTCACGCGCCCCTTCTGCGCTGCCACGGCGCATCCGGGCGGCTGCAGGGGGTTCGTCCCAATCACCGCAACGGGTACGACGGGCACGCCCGCGCGCGTGGCGAGGGAGAAAGCGCCCTTCATGAAGGGGAGGAGGTTTCCGTCCGCACTCCTCGTCCCCTCGGGGAAGATGAGCACGGAGGTCCCGCCTTTGATCCTGGCCACCGCATCTTCGATGGCCTTCAGGGCCTCCCGCGGGTTTTCCCTGTCGATATTGATGTAGCCCGCCTTCTTCATGGCCCGGCCAAAGACGGGTATGCGAAAAAGCTCCCGTTTTGCGACGAACTTGAACGGAACCGGCAGGTGAGAGAGGAGCACGGAAATGTCGAGGGCGCTCTGGTGGTTCGACATGAAAAGATAGGGGGGCGCCGCGATATGCTCCCCACCTTCAACGGAAACGGAGATACCCGCTGCCCAAAGCAGGGTCCGCGCCCATAGGGCTGCGATCCGGTGCACCCGCTCGCCTTTCGGGTCGAACGGCGCGATTGCGAAGGCGACGCCGGCGAGGAACAGGGTGGCGCATACCAGGTTCAGATATGAGAGGACCCGCCTCATCTACGCTTCTTTCTCAAGCGCTGCGATGATCTCCTCTACCTCAATCCCGATCGTCGGGTCGATATCATAGGGAGAGACGCCCGTCTTGTCCGCCTCCATGACTTTCTCGTTATAGCTCATAACGCCGAGGAGGGGAATTTCGGACAGGTGCTCCCGGACCATGGCAATGTCGGCGTCGCCGGTCACCTTGTTCACCACCGCATAGACCCGTTTTATCCCAAGGTCGCCTGCCAGCTCCTTTACCTGGCGCGCCGTTTGGAAGCTGCGCCGGCCCGGCTCCACCACGACGATCAGGGCGTCCATATATGCCGTTGTCCCGCGCCCGAGGTGCTCCAGGCCCGCCTCCATATCGACGATGAGGTACTCCGCCCTCTCGATGAACACGTGGGCGAGCAGGCTCTTCAGGACGACGTTTTCCGGACAGAAACAACCCCCTCCACCCTGGGGGATGGTGCCGAGGACCATCAGCTTCACGCCGTCCTTGTTGAGAGAAAACCGGTCGGGAAGGTCCTCGACCTGGGGGTTCAGCTTGAAATACGCGCCATAACCACCCTTGGTCGCACCCGTCCGCTCCTCTATCAACTCCCTCATTTTGGCCAGAGGCTTGAGGTTTTTTAGCTCCTCCTGAGAGATGCCGACGGCGCTTGCGAGGTTCGCGTCGGGGTCGGCGTCGATAGCGAGCACCTTGTGGCCGCGGCTCGCGAGCACGCGCGCCATCACGCCTGCCAGCGTTGTTTTTCCCACGCCTCCCTTGCCTGATATTGCTATCTTCATTTTCTTTCCCTTTCTTTCACTGAGATTCCCCGCCGGTAAAAAGGCGCACTTCTATCCCGGCTTCTCTTTTCATTCAACATTCAAGCGACCCGCAAGCGGGCGCGAAGCTGTGAAATAATCCCATCTTGGCTGTCACCCCGGTGAAAACAGGGGTCCAGGCTGTTCGTAACTTCCTGAGGTTACTGGATTCCGGCTTCCGCCGGAATGACGGGAAACGACACCTGGCCAATTTTTTCACAGCTTCTGCCCCGCCATTCAACATTGTCTTTATCATTCGACCTCGCTCCGTGTCAAGGCTTGCTCCTGCGCGTCGGGTGCTGATTTCACCGTGTACTGAAGCAGCCGCCTTTCTTCCGGCGTGGCGAGCACGATGAGGTGCATACCTTGCTCCAGCAACAAGCTCGCGGGCGGGTTGTATGTCCATTCGCCGTGACCGTTTCTCACCGCGAGGAGCAGGATGTTCCCCATGCTCGGAAGCTCCAGCGCCTCGACCTTTTGCCCCACGTACTGGGACCCGGCGGGCATGACCACCTCTTCCACCCGCATCGCCTGTTCCTTGTCGCGGAGCATCGATTCCAGGAAATCGGTCGCATGGGGCCTTGTCATCTCGGCGGCCATCCGCAAACCCCCGATATAGTTGAGGGCCACGACCGTATCGGCGCCGGCCCGCTTTATCTTGTCGATATTCTTCGTGTCATTGCACCTGCACACCACCCGTAGGGAAGGGTTCAGTTGCTTGGCGGTCAGGGCGATGACGATGTTGTCGTTGTCCGAGTTCGTCGTGGCGAAAAGGCCTTTGGCTTCTCTCACCATCGCCTTTTCGAGCAGCTCGTTCTCGGTCGCGTCCCCCAGGAGCATGGGTACGTCGATGTTGCGGCTTTTCAGGAGGTCGAGCTGGACCGCGTTGGAATCGATGGCTATCTGCGGCCTTTTCGTTTCGTGTAGCTCGTGGACGATATAGAGGCCCACCATGCCGATGCCGCAGACGATATAATGGCCCTTCATCTTTTCGATGCGCTTTTCCATGCTTCTCCTCCGGAAAACCCTGCGCACCTCGCCCTCGACCATGTACGACGCGAGGGCCGTGAACAGGTAAAAGATCGTGCCCACGCTGAGAAAGAGGTAGGTAATGGTAAAAACCTTTCCCGTCGTGGTGCTGCCGGCCCCGACGACGTCCTGGTAGCCGACCGTGGTAATGGTGATCGCCGTCATGTACAGGGCGTCGAGCCAGGAGGTCTTCTCCACCCCGACCAGCTTGTATCCCACGGTCCCGACGAGGATAATGGCGACGATGATAAGGATGATCCGCTTCAGGCGGGCGGTGATGTCCGTTCTCATGGGCTGCCGCATAGTATACCATAGAGGGGACGCCGGCGGCTACGTGAGAGGCGAGGGACGAGTTCGGAAGAGCCGAACCGTCAGGATCTCTTAAAGGGTATGGAGAGGCCGTTCATGAACTCCCTCTGGAACGCCTCCTCACGGGCCAGCTCGACGTGGGTCACGAAAGGCGCGACCCTGTCCGCCTCTTTCCGTTTTTCCTTGTCCATGAGGGCCAGGTAGGCGCCATGGCCCGCCGCGTTGCCCACCATGGCGATGGCTGCGGGGTCGCATGGGGGAAAAAGACCCAGGGTGAGGGCGCTCGCCTTGTCTATGTGCATGCCGAAGGCCCCGGCAATAACCATCCGGGAGATCGAGGCCACTTTCAGGCGGTCCATCAGGACCCTGCATCCCGCGTAGAGGGCCGCCTTCGCGAGCTGGACCTCTCTGATGTCTTTCTGGGTCAGGACGATGTCGCGCCCCGTTCGCGTTTCAGCCCTCCAGGCCACGACGAACTCCATCATGCCCGCCTCCCCCTTTCTCAGCCTCGCGGTGCGCCGGTCTTGAGAAAAGGCGCCGTCCTCCCCTATCAGTCCCGTGGTGTAGAGATGGGCGACGGCATCGATGATGCCGGAGCCGCAGAGACCCGCCGGCTCAAGGCCGGCCCCGTGATCACGCGCCCAGCCCTCTTTTCCGACCACGGCATAATCGACTTCAAAGGTGGCCGCGTCTATCCGCACTTTCTCTATGGCGCCCTCTATCGCCCTCATCCCACTCGATATGTGGGCCCCTTCAAGGGCCGGGCCGGTAGCGCAGGAACAGCAGAGAAGACGCTCTCTGTTTCCGAGGACGATCTCCCCATTCGTACCGAGGTCCATGATCAGCGAGATCTCCGCCCGCCTATGCGGCTCGTCCGAGAGGAGGACGCCTACATTGTCGGCCCCCACAAAACCTGCTTCCAGGGGGAGGATGTGCAGGTAAGAGGCGCGGCCGAGGCCGATCCCGAGGTCGCGCGCCAACACGTCCAGGGACTGCCGCAGGGTAGGCATGAAGGGCCACAGGCCGAGGCGGTCGGGCGGTATACCGAGAAAGATGTGGTGCATCACCGTGTTGCCGACGACCGTCGCGTCCACGATCTCGTGAGCATCGAAGCCCCTGCTCTCTGCCATACGGCGCACCAGCGCGTCGATAGAGGCGATGAGGGCCGTCTGCATCCTGCGAGCGCCGTCGGGATGGCGAGATGAGTAAGAGATGCGCGACATGATGTCGGACCCGAAAAGCACCTGGGGATTGGTGGCGGAGCCCGTCGCGATGAGCTGCCCGTCCCTCAAATCACCCACGTAGGCCGCTATCGTCGTGGTGCCGATATCGAGGGCAAGGCCGAGGTACCTTGCATCCCATCCGGGCAGGACCCCGATGATCTCCTTCCCCGTCCGGACGAGGACGGTCACCCTTCCTTCGAGGTCTCCCCCCGTCCTTCCGAGGTCCTTAAGGACCGTCACGTCAGTGATAAGGTCGCGGATGTCGTACTGCTGTGCCATGAGCCGGGCGACGCGCTCGACACGCGCCTGGTCGCCATCCCCTTCCGCAAGGTCGATGCGATAGCCCCTCACAACGGGGTCGATCACCCCCGACCGCCCGGTAAAGGGCTTTTCCCCCTGGCCGAGGACGCTCTCCTGCGGCACGAAGACGGTCATATCGCCCCTGATACGGGCCATGCAGGCCAGCCTGTACCCGAGCTCCCCGTCGCCGGGTCTTAGCAGGCCGGATTCCTGCTCTGAGGGGGCTTCTGCCTCGCCTTCCATGACGCGTACCCTGCATCCGCCGCAGAGACCCTTGCCGCTGCACGGGGCGTCTATATAGACGCCTGCCTCCCTGGCCGCTTCAAGGATTGTTGTCCCTTCCGCTCCTGTCGCCTCCTTCGAGGAAGGGGCAAAGAGGATGCGGGAGGTCTCATCCGTCATCGCTAAGACTTATCAAGGCATTTCTCTCTTTCGGGGTTATCCTCTGTCAAGGTTGACCCCGCTGCTCTCTCGCCTTTCGCTTTCTGTAGTATGTCGTAAACCGCCTCGCCCTGGGATCGCGCCCCACGAGCAGGTCAGCCGCCACGGCGTATGGCAACATGGCTGCGGGGTTGACAATGGCTGCGTTGAGGCCCGCCTTTATCGCGAGGGCGAGGAAAGCCGCATTGACGGTCGTCCTGTCGGGGAGCCCGAAGGAGACGTTGCTTGCCCCCAGCACGACGTTGAGCCCCCACTCAGCCTGCACCAGTTCCATGCTCCCGAGGGTCACCGCGACGGCCTTATCGTTCACTGCACTCGCTTCCGCGACGCAGTCGACGAGGATATCCTCCCGGGGGATCCCCGCGGCGTCCGTCTGCTCGAGGATGCGCCTGACGACCTCCATCCTGCCGGCCGGTTCCCTGGGGATGCCCGAGGCATCGGAAGCCAGTGCCACAAGGGCCGTGCCATGCGCCTTTACGAGGGGCAGCAGGGCTTCAAGCACTCGGCTCTCGCCTGTGACGGAGCTGACAATCGGTTTCCCGCAGCCGAGGCGCAGTGCCTTTTCCAGGGCTTCCGGATTCCTGCTCTCGATGCACAGCGGTACGTCGACTACGTCCATGACGGCCTCCATCGCCAGGGGCAGGACCCGGACCTCGTCGATGCCGAAGGCAGCGACGCTCACGATCAGGATATCGGCGCCTGCCTCGACCTGGCTGAGTGCCTCCCTTCGGATGGGTTCCATATTGCCCGCTACCATGCCCTCCTTGACCGGACCCTTGGCGAAGGGATTGATCCGCTCTCCGAGAAGGACCGTGGGCAGGCCACCCCCGATCACGACTTCCTTTCCCCTGGGACCTCGCACATAGGTTTTCATGTTATCTCAGACCGCTCCTTCATTCTTTCTTCCCTCGTCCCTCGGCTCTTCCCGCGCCTAATGCTTGTAAAGGTGGCGGCACGGATAGACGCCCTGCTTCACCACCTTGCCCTTCTGCAACTGGTCGACGCGGACGGCGTCGACGCCCTCTATCTTCGCCGGGCCGTAGGTGATGGGAGTACTGCTGATGCCGCCCGTGTCGAGGTTCGCGATTTTGTAGAAACCGTTCTGCAGCACGTCGGCAGGTTTCAGCTTCTCAAGAGGCGTTTTTTCCATCGCAAGCCTTATCGCCTCTAGCTGGATCATAGCCTCAAGCATGCCCCCCATATACTGAGAATGGGCCGCCCATTTGTCCGGATGGTACTTCTTCTGTGCCTCGGTCATGAACTTCACACCGGGAACAAGCTCGTCCCACGGGGGGAAGCCGCCGGCAACCACGAAACCGTCGCCCAGCGTGCCCATGGCCGCCGCGAAGACGGGGAGGTGGCTCGGCGTGCCACAGGCGAACGTCATCTTGTAGGGCTGATAGGGCCCCATGCCCAGCCTCACCATCTCTTTTACCGTCGGCTGCGAACCGGGGTTTACCATGATGCCGAAGGCGAGATCGACTCCTTTCTCCTTGAGCCACATGAGCTGGGTGGTCGGCGGGGAGGTAGGGATGAGCGGCACGTACTGGGTGCCAGCGAAGTCATACCCCTCCTTCTTCAGGTACGCCTCCATCTCTGGTATCTCTATCGACCTCCCCATGGCGTTATCCGAGGTGAGATAAGCCACCCTCGGTTTTCTCGACTCCTTCCACTTCGCCTTGTACCAATCGGCGACGGCCGCAAGGTCATCCGTATAAATGGGGTAATAAGTGAAGATGGTCCCGGGCGGCGTCAGCAGGTAAGGTCCGGTCGCCATGCTCGTGGCGCCGAAGCCATCCTGTTTTAACCTGTCTTTCAGGGCGAGCGCGATGGGCGAGCCCGATATCCTGTAAACAAGCATGCCTTTGGCCTTGAGCTCCTCGTAGATGGAAAGCGCCTTGGCCGGCTTCAGCTCGTCGTCGCGCCACAAGAGCTCCACGGTGATGTCTGCCGGCCACGTCTCCTTCCGCCACGGCGCCATGCGCTTCGTCTCATTCACGTATTTCACGTAGTCCTGAAAGGCAGCCAGGATTGCCGCCGAATCCTCGGCATAGGGTCCCGTGAGGGACATGGTGCCGCCGATGTAGACGGTCTTCGCCCCCGCGTCCATAGGAACAAGCAACAATCCCACCAAAATCATCAGTACGCACACTACCAGACCGAATCCGATCCTTGTCATATGCTCCTCCTTTTTTGATCTCACTTCTTTCACTCCGCTTCCTCGCGAGAGAAAGGCCACAGGCGGTAATATGCCTCGATAATTCGCCACAGGTGGGCGAGGCCCCTCGGCTCAAAGATGAGGAAGAGGATGATTACCAGTCCCCTGGTCACCAGGGCCAGAGAGGCGGCAGCCTGGGCCGCAACGGCCGCGGAGAGGACGGGTCCCATGATGGTCACGAGCTCGTCGAGGAGTTTGAGGGAGACGGCGCCGAGGATAGCGCCCGCAATACTCCCCATTCCCCCGACGATGAGCATCCCCAGATACCAGACGGAATCCATGAAGGGAAACTCATCGACGCTGGCGAACCCGTAGTAGTGAACCAGCAAAGAACCGGCAACGCCCGCATAGACGCAGCCGATAAAAAATGCCTGGAGCTTGTAGGTCCACAGGTTGACGCCCATGACCTCGGCCGCGAGGTCGTTATCCCTGATGGCGACAAAGGCCCTGCCCGCCCTGGTCCTCGTGATGTTGACCGCCCCGTACGCGGCCAGGCAGGCGATTACCATCACCAGATAATAGTAGCTCGCCTTCGAATTGAAGACCAGGAAGCCTATCTGCGGTTTGGGTACCGGCATGCCGTCCGGGCCGCCCGTGAGGCCCCTGAACTGGAGGACCGACCAGATGATGATGAAATGGGCCGCTATGGTGGCCATGATCAGGTAGAAGCCCCTGATCTTCAGGGAAGGCAGGCCGAAGAGCAGACCCGCGAGTCCTGCCGCGAGGCCTGCGGCCGGGAGCGCCGCCAGGAAGGGCCAGCCAAGCGTGGCCGTGAGGATAGCCGATGTGTAGGCGCCTACTGCCATGAAGCCCACGTGGCCTATGGATATCTGGCCGCAGTACCCGGTGAGTATATTGAGCCCGAGCACGCTGATGGCGGCAATGCCGATCATGGTCATGATGGTGAGGACCCTGTCGCCCAGGAACAGGGGGCAAATGAAGAGGAGGATGAGGAAGGCGAGCAGCGTCCCCCACTCCTGCTTCGTGCGGAAGATGGCCATGTCCTGACCGTAGTTTTCCTGAAAGGTACCCCGTCCCATATGCTTTTAGATCCTTTCTATCCTTTTCAGGCCGAATAGTCCGTAGGGCCTGAAGATGAGCACGATGATCATCACGACGAAGGGGAATATCTGGGCAAAGCCGCCCCCGGGCAGGAGCGGGTCCAGATAGCCGGCGGCCACGTTCTCCAGAATACCCAGTATGATGCCCGCGACAATGGCTCCGCCGATCGAGTCCGCCCCTCCGAGCAAGACGACGGCAAACGCCTTCAAGCCGATCTCGGCGAGCGGTATCATCACGCCCGATACACCCCCCAGAAGGATGCCGCCCACCACGCCGACGATGGAAGCGATAACCCATGAGACGGCATAGACGGTGGTCGCCCTGATACCGAGACTCCGCACTACCTGCAGATCCTCGGCGGTGGCCCGCATGGCCAGTCCGATCCGCGTATAGCGAAAGAGACCCATGAGGCCGCCCACCACGACCATGGAGACCATGAGCCCGATAAGCGATTCGGAAGGCACCGATATTTGGCCGACTTTCAGGGTCAGGCTCGGGAGCACGCCGTGGTAGGTCTTATACTCCCCGCCCCATATCAGCGTGACGAGCCCTTCGAGCACGGTCGCCAGGGCTATGGTCATCATAATGAGGGCGAGCTCGGACTGACCCACGAGGGGGCGCAGGGCCAGACGCTCTATGACGAGGCCGAGGAGGGCGGCCACCGCCATCGCCAAAAACAGGGCAGCCCATAAGGGCAGGTGGAACGTCACGAGGAACGTGTAGCCGAGATATCCGCCGATGAGCACGAAGTGTCCCTGGGCGATGTTAAACGCATTGGAGCACTTCAGGATGATGACAAACCCTATGGCCACGAGGGCATACATCATACCGAGAGCAAAACCGGTCACCACTAATTGGGCAAAGAAGGTCATGAGGTGGTCTCCCCGGCAGACGCTATCGCCACACGTGTCTCCCTCGCCTCCACACGATCATCCTGGCGACCCGCGTCGACGACGGCCGCCTCAGCCTTGCCGGCATAGATCGCGTCGATGATCCCCCGGTAACGCTCCTCCAGGACCGCCCTTCTCAGGTTTCCCGTCCTCGTCAGCTCGCCCTCGTCCGGATCGAATTCCCTGTGGAGATGCACGTATCTTTTCACCCTGCCACCCGGGGGCAGGCTCCTGTTTACCCTGTCTATCTCGCGTCCGACGAGGGCGTAGACCTCCGGCCTCTGGCAGAGCTCGGCACACGTGCGGTGGGCGATCCTCCTCTGTCCGGCCCACTTGCTCACGGTACGGTAGTCGATGACGATGACCGCCGAGGCGTAGGCCGATTGCGGACCTGCCAGGACCCAGGCGTCCCTGATGTAGGGGCTGAACCTGAGACGGCTCTCCACAGCCTGGGGGGCCAGTGTATCGCCCGTCGACAGCGCCACGACGCTCCCTGTGCGGTCGAGAAAATGGACGGCGCCGTCATCACCGATGAGACCCCGGTCTCCGCTATGGAACCACCCGTCTTTCAGCGCCGCGGCGGTCGCTTGCGGGTCCTCGTAATAACCGGCGAACATGCCTGGTGAGCGGGAGACGATTTCGCCAGCATCAGTGATCCTCACTCCCGAGCCGTCTTCAGGGGAACTGCCGGTCTGCCCGGGGAAGCCGTTTGCCGCAACGTTCGTCAGGACGCCGCCCTCCGTGGTAAAATAGAGGCTTTTGAGGGGCACGCCCAGGGTGTGATAGAGGCGCGCGGCTTCAGGGCTCAAGAGCGCGCCGGTGCTGTAGCAGATCCGTGCGTCTTGCAGACCCAGGGTCGCCCTTATGCGTCTGAAGAGCACGGCATCGGCGAGCGTGAAGAGAAGTTTGAGGACCCGGTGCGGTTCTTTCCCCTCACGCCTGAGATCGGCCATCCTGTAGCCGATCGGCATCAGCACGCGGAAAACGAGCCGCGTCAGGGCATCGACGTCGCTGATCCGCGCCTGCAGGCCGGCTGCCTGGCGCTCCCAGAGGCGGGCCCCGTGCCACGCGATGGTCGGCCCTATCTCCCTGGTATCCCGCTGGGCTGTCTCCGGCTCCTCCGCGAAGTTGAGGGTGCAGCCCGAGAGCAGGTGGCAGCCGACGGCGGACCACTGGCCCGTTATCCACGCGGGCGGCAGAAGGGGAACGACATTGTCGTGCTCTTTCCATGGGTGGAGGCGCAGGAGATGATCGGCGCCCGCCCGTATCGTCCCGTGGGTGTGGACGGCCGTCCTTGGGCTCCCGGTGGTCCCCGACGTGCAGACGAGGGCGCAGACATCGTCTGCCTTGCCTATTTCCACATTTTTCTCAAAGAGCCCGGGGTGTTCCGCCTCATAGCTCTTTCCCAGTTCGAGCACCTCCCCGTACCCCATCAGCATATCGTCGTCATAGTGGGCCAAACCTTTATAGGTCCAGTAAATGATCTTCAAAAGGCGCGGGAGTCGGCTCCTGACCTCGAGGAGCTTATCTACCTGCTCCTGATCCTGGACAACCGCAAACCGAGCCCGGCCGCTTTCGGCAATATGGGCGATCTCAGCCGGCGTCAGATCGGGATCGACCCCTAGGGAGGCCCCGTGACCGGCCTGGGCCGCCAACTCCGCGCCGTACCATTGCGGCGCATTATCCCCGACAATGAGCAGCGTGTCCCCCGGCACGAAGCCGAGGGCCGATAAACCAAGGGTAAGGTACTTGACGTCGAGATAGTAATCCTTCCACGTGTAGGCCAGCCAGATGCCATAGTGCTTGTAGCGCATGGCCTTCCGGCTTATCCCGTACTTTTCGTAGTTAAACCTGAGTACCTTGGGCCAGGTGTCGCCCTTCCTTCCCTCGTCCATCGGCTCTTCCCAACTCCTCACTCGTCACTCAGTACTTCTTCCCTCGTCACGCGAGCCATCTCTTTTTTCGCCGGTAGTGCTTCATGTCGCGGTAGCTCTTCCTTGCGTCGCCGGCCGACAGCCCCAAATAGCATTCCCGGACATCCTCATTATCCCGCAAGCTATCGGCAGGGCCGCTCAAGACCACCCGGCCGTTTTCCATGACGTAGCCGTAATGGGCGACGCCGAGGGCGGCGCGGGCGTTTTGTTCAACGAGCAGTATCGACATCTCTTGCTCGGCGTTGATCCTCCGGATGATGCGAAAGATGTCCTCCACCATCAACGGGGCGAGGCCGAGGGAGGGCTCATCGAGGAGCATGAGCTTCGGCCGCGCCATCAAGGCCCGCCCTATCACCAGCATCTGCTGCTCGCCGCCCGACAGGTAGCCGCTCACGCGGCGGCGCAGGGGTTCCACCCTGGGGATGTAGTCGAAGACCATTTCCAGGTCCCTTTTAATCCCGGCCCTGTCTTTGCGGCAGTAAGCCCCCACGAGCAGATTCTCCTCGACGCTCAGGTGCTCGAGGACCCTTCTCCCCTCCATGGCCTGGCTCAGGCCCATGGCGGCGATATCTTCCGGCTCGTGCCGCTCTATCCTTTTGCCGTCAAAAAGGATAGAGCCCTCCGTGACCTCCCCCTCTTCCGTCTTGAGCATGCCCGAAACCGCCTTCAGGGTGGTGGTCTTGCCCGCCCCATTCGCGCCGAGGAGCGCCACGATCCGGCCGTCGCCCACCTCGAGCGATACGCCTCTCAGCACCTGAATCACGTGGCCGTACACAACGTCGATACTGTTGACTTCCAGCATCAGTGCCTACCCGCCCTCGGGAGCTTTCCCCAGGTAGGCGCTGATCACCTCCTGGTCCATACAGATCTTCCTGGGAGTTCCCTCCGCGATCTTCTTGCCGAAATCGAGGACGGCAATCCTGTCCGCCATCTCCATCACCACACCCATATCGTGCTCCACGAGGATAATTGAGCTGATCCCGTCCCTCAAGACCGGGGTATCCGGATAGGTAGCGCCCTGTCCCTCGAACACGTCGATGATGAATCGCGCGATGTCCGCCTTTTCTTCGAGGTTCATCCCCGCCATCGGCTCGTCAAGAAGGAGGATTTTCGGCTCCAGGGCGAGGGCCCGCCCCAGCTCGACCCTTTTACGCAGGCCGTAGGGCAGAAGGCCGACTATCTTCTTTCTCACCGGCGCTATCTCCAGGAAGTCTATGATCTCTTCCACGATCCGGCGGTGCGCGATTTCCTCTTTACGCGCCGGTCCGAAATAGAGGGCACCGGCGATAAAGCTCTGCCTCATGAGCACGTGCCGTGCCGCCATAAGGTTATCTTCCGTGCTGAGGCCCGTGTAGAGCGCAATGTTCTGAAAGGTCCTCGCCATGCCGAGTCGGGCCAGCTTGTGGGGACGCATGCGGGTAATGGTCCGCCCCTCGTAGTATATCTCACCCTCTTGTGGCTTATAGAAGCCGCTCAGGCAGTTGAGCAGGGCCGTCTTGCCGGCGCCGTTCGGTCCGATGACGGCCAGGATTTCGTTGTCCCTGATGTCGAGACTCACGTCGGTGAGGGCGTTGACCCCACCGAAACGGAGCGACAGGTGCTCGAGGCGCGCTTTCACCTGTCTTCCCCCATCTTCCATAGCCTCACCCGCTCGCATACCCGCCTCCCTCCAAATCTTTCCATGAGCGAATAGTCCGCCCCTCCATCCTCTTCCTTGAAAGGCACCGCGTATGCGGTCTAGAAGGGCGTGGGGATCTTCCTCTGTAGCTCCTCTGCCTTCCAGTACGCGATGCGCCCCTTGATGAAATCGATCCATTTGTCCACATCGGCGGCCTTGAACCCCTGGGAGACCATCTCTTTCTTGTAGGTCCCTATCACGGGATCGACGGCCTTTATCCACTTTGCCGCTTCCGCTTCCGACAGGGGTATGATCTGACCGCCCTTTGCCTTAAAGACGTCCCTCCCGTCTATATCCATCTCATTCCACAGGGCTGCCTGCCACTCTTTTGCGTCTGCTGCCGTCTCGGTAAAGATCTTCTGGATATCGGCGGGCAGGGCGTTCCATTTGTTCTTGTTCATCACGCAGTAGAAGGTAATGCCTGTGCCGAGCTGCCACGTAGGCGTGACGTAGTTGACCACCTCGGCGAACTTCCAGTACTTCAGCGTGGAGAGATCGACCATGATGCCGTCGAGGACAGCCCGCCTCAAGGCCTCGTAGACGTCCGGCATCTCCAGGGGCATGGGGACTGCCCCTAATGCCTTCAGGGTCTCGGTCATCCGCCCCGCGCCCCTGATCTTGAGACCTTTCAGGTCGGCGAGCGTCCTGACCGGCTTGCTGATCGTCTGAAGGATGAGGGGTCCCGAGGTGTTTATGTAGAGCATGTGGACGCCGTCCCACTCGGTCGGCTTGAACTTGTCGTAGAAATCACTGCTCACGTGGGTCGCGACCCATCCGCTGGGGAAGCCCAGAGGCAGGTCGAAGACCTCCGTCACCGGGAAGCGCCCCCGGGTATACTGGATATGGGAAACACCGATGTCTGCAATGCCCGTCGTGATCCCGTTGAACATCTTCACCGGCGACAGGAGCGTGCCGCCCGGATAGTAGGTGATCTCCACCCGACCGTTTGTCCGCTTCTTGATCTCCTGGCAGAACCTCTCGGTGAGGAGCGACATTTTGTGGGTGGTAGGGAGATAATTGGCGGCCTTCAGCTTGATCACGTCGGCGGCAGAACAAGAGAAGACGCCCACAAAGAAAAAGACGACGGAAAGGACACACGGCACGATCCCTTTTTTCATCTCACACCTCCTTGGCGGATGTCCAGAACGGTCTTGTTTCATCCTATCTGGAAAGGCCACTACGTTATAGAAAAAAAAACGGTCCTTGTCAAGACAAGCAGTAAGACCGCCGTCCCTGGAAAGGGCGGACGAGGAGTCTGCAGAAGATCAGAAGCGGCTCCAGCCAAAAGCCAGCTCTCTACTCTGCCTCGATTCTTTCCGAAACATACTCTCGGCCGGCCACCCGGAAGCGTTGACAAGTGGAGAGGGCTTATGACAGAATTGACACATGGACGATATCCTCAAGTCTATCGCCGACGGCGCCGCCGCGGGAGAAACAGTCGATCAGGTGCTCGGTCTGCCCGGGGAAGAGCAGGAATTGCTGATTCATGCCATCGGCAGCCTGAAGAGCGAGGGCGCCGCCAGATTCCTGAGCCTCCTTTATCCGTCCCTTGTCGACAAGACGCTGCAGAAACTGGTTAAAAAGGCGCTTTTCCGGCTGAAAACACAAGGCATACCCGTGGAGGAGCCGAGAATGCCGGGAGAGTCCGCGTTGAGAAAGGTGGAGACCGGCCGGGAGGCACGCGCTTTCCTGTCGAATTACGACCCCGAGATGACAAGGGTGGTCCTGGTCGCTGTCGAGATGAAAAAGAACCAGTTCCTCCTGAGCCAGGCGGTGCTCCATTTTTCCAACGGCCTCGAGGAACTGAAGAGCTTCCCTATATCCAGGGACGAGCTTGACGATTTCCTGAAAGACTTCTTGCTGCGGATGCCTCCGCTTATGGTGCTTCCATCCATTTCTGCCGCCTATGCGGGATATTTGATCGAAGAGGCCTCCGGCCTCTCCGGAAAAGAGGCTGAGGAGGCGGCGAGCCTCCACCGTATGCTTCCGGCGACAAAGAGCGACGTTGGAAGGCCCAACGACATCTATCTGCTCCCGGGGGCGGATGCGGCGTCTGAGGCTTCAGCCGAGGCCGTTTTCGCCGATGCGATCTTCGATCCCTTTTCGCTCGGATGGCCGGGCATGGAGGAAGACCTGAAAAAGCTGAACGACGTGCGTAATCCCACCATCGTTCTTCCGCCCTATATAATAGAGGAAAGAAGGCAGGCATTCCTGAACGAGCTCGTCGAGGAAGAAAGGCTGGCGGCGAGACTGCCCCTTTTCAAGCGGATGCTCGAGGATTATGCCTATCTCTTTTACTGCCTTGAGAACTTTGATTGTTATAAAGGGCTTCTTGCCCAGCTTGGAGAACCGGCGGCGGTGAAAAGGGCTTTTCTGCGGTTTGTGCAGGAGGCTTTCGAGGAGCCGGAGGGGGCGGACCGGCCGCAGGACGGCATCATCATCGATCCCCATTCGCTCATGAGGAGGTAGTCTCCTTACACAGCCCATGCACGCCCGCTATATAGTAAAAGATACCTTCTACAAAAAGGCGAAAAAAGAAGGATACCGGGCGAGGAGCGCGTACAAGCTCGAAGAGATACAGCACAGGTTCACCATAATAAAGAAAGGCGACAGGGTACTCGACCTGGGGGCGGCGCCAGGGAGCTGGGTGCAGCTCGAATCGACGCTCGTGGGCGCTCGCGGCCTGGTCGTCGGCCTCGACATCCTGCCCATAACACCCGTACCCGCCTCCAATGTAGTGCTGAAAAAGGCCGATATACGGGAGGTCGATGTGCAGGCCCTGCTGGGAGAGGTAGAAATCCCCGCCTTCGATGTGATTGCCTCCGATATCGCCCCGAACCTCTCAGGCATCAGGGAGGCCGACATCGCCCGGATACACGAGCTTTATGTGGCGGTGCTCAGGGTCACGGATGAAGGTCTGAGAAGGGGAGGAAACTTCCTCATCAAGCTTTTCTTCAGCCCGGATTTCGCCGATATGGCAGCCACGCTCAAGCCGCGCTTTTCGAAGGTCACGACTTTTAAGCCCAAAGCCTCCAGGTCGGTCAGCGATGAGGTATATCTCATCGGCATGGGTAAGCAGTAGCCAATGATTGACTTTGAGCGGATCGTCTGTTTAAATAGAAATGATTTCTATTTAATGAGGTGTCCGGCGTGCAGGACTTCGAAGGATTGCTGAGAGGGCTCAAACTGAAGGTGACCCCGGGGAGACGTGTAATTCTCGAAGTCATGGCGGCTGAATCGACCTTCCTGAGCCCCGAGGAGCTGCAGAGGAAGGTGAGCGAGCGCGGCAGAAACGTCGGTCTTCCCACGGTATACCGCATCCTGGATGAGCTTGCCAATGGCGGTGTGGTGACCAGGGTCCTCCATGACAACCGCCAGCTCTATTATTATCTTTGCGCAAACAAGGGCCATCACCATCACTTTGTCTGCCTCTCGTGCCGTAAGGTCGAGGACATCGGCCTTTGTCTCGGGGAGGCCCTCGAACAGGAAGTAGCGCAGCGGATCAAGGGCGCGCTTTTCTCTCATATCCTTCAGCTTCAGGGGCTCTGCCGCGAATGCCGCGAGAAGGGGAGAAGGCAATGAGAAGGGGCGCCGTTTTCCTCTCCTGCCTGTTCTTCCTTGTGTCGGTTGCCCTCAACTCGTGCCGGCCTTCCGGGGACCAGGCCGGGCGCGCGGGCCGGCTCCTGGTAGTGACGACGCTTTTTCCCCTCTACGATTTTGCAAAGAATGTGTGCGGCCCGAAGGGGGATGTCGACCTGCTCCTCCCCCCCGGCGTGGAGCCCCACAGCTTCGACCCCAAGCCGGGGGACGTCATGAAGATACACAAGGCGGACATCTTTGTCTACACGGGCGATTTTATGGAGCCGTGGGCCGCGGCAATCATTAAAGGCGCGCTGCGGCGCGATCTGGTCGTCGTCGACTCAAGCCGGGGCACAAGGCTCAGGCAAGAATCGGAAAACCAGGGACCACCCGGCCGGGGTCAGGACACGGCCATAAGGCGCGACGGGGCAGCCTCAGAGTCCGTAGATCCCCATATCTGGCTGGACCTTGGCAATGCGCAGGTCATGGTCGAGAACATCCTTGCGGGATTCATCAAGAAGGATCCCGGAAACAGGTCATTCTATGAAAAGAACGCGGCAGCCTACAAGGCGAAACTGCGTGAGCTTGATGAAAAGTTCAGGAGGGGCCTGGCGTCCTGCGAAACGCGGCTCTTTGTGCACGGCGGCCACTACGCCTTCAATTACCTTGCCCGCAGGTACAACCTGAGTTATGTTTCGGTATACGGTTTTTCTCCCGACGCGGAGCCCAGCCCCGGACATCTGGCGGATATCGTTCAAGAGATAAGGCGGCACAATATAAGATATGTCTTCTATGAGGAGCTGCTGCAGCCGAGAATGGCCGAAACCATCGCGCAAGAGACGGGCGCTCGACTGCTCCCGCTCAATGGCGGTCATAACGTGACCAAGGAGGAGCTGCAAAAAGGGGTGACCTTCATTTCCCTTCTGGAGCATGACCTTGATAACCTGAGGGTGGGCCTTCAATGCCGGTAGAAGTCGTTTCTGTCCGGAACCTGGTGTTCACTTATGAGACCAGGGATGTCCTGCGCAATATCTCCTTTTCCATCGAGGCGGGCGATTATGTGGGCCTTGTGGGCTCGAACGGCTCCGGCAAGAGCACCCTCATACGGCTGATTCTCGGCCTCGAAACCCCGGTTGACGGCTCGGTCTCGCTATTCGGCCAGGCGCCGTCGCGTTTTCGCGATTGGCGCAAAATAGGGTATCTGCCTCAAAAGAACGCCGCCCTCAGCCGGTTTTTCCCCGCCACAGTGCAGGAGATCGTGGCGCTCGGACTTGTCCCGAAAAGGGCGGGCATCCCCGAGGGGGACAGCCGGGATGCCCTGGGGAAGGCGCTTGACCTGATGGACATCACCGACCTACGGGACAAGCTGATAGGCGAGCTTTCGGGGGGGCAGCAACAGCGGGTCCTCCTGGCAAGGGCCCTGATCAAGGAACCGGAGCTGCTCATCCTTGACGAGCCGACCATCGCCGTAGATCCGGAAATAAGGGAGAGGTTCCTCAACGTCCTCATGGAGCTGAATCAGAAGAGACAGGTCACGGTGCTTTTGGTAACCCACGATACGGCCAGCATCGGCAAGTATGCAAAAAAACTTCTCTATCTGGAAACGGAAATAATCTTTTACGGGGGGTTCGATGACTTCTGCCTCTCGGCGGAGATGACAAAGGTCTTCGGCTCTTTTGCCCAGCATCTTATCTGCCACAGACACGAGTGATTCCCCCGGACAACCTGGGGTCCGGTCTTGAGGTTTTCTTATGGAAGTGCTCCGGTTTTTTGAGTATGCATTCGTCCTCCGGGCGTTGATAGCCGGCTCCTTTATCGCCCTTCTCTGCGCCAACCTCGGGGTGCTCCTTGTGCTGAGGCGGCTTTCCCTGCTCGGAGACGGGCTTGCTCACGTCACCTTCGGGAGTGTTGCCCTGGGGCTTCTCCTCAAGGTTCAGCCCATCTACATCTCGGTGCCGGTTGTTGCTCTCAGCTCGCTCGCGATCCTCAAGCTGACCGAGAGAGCGCGCGTGTACAGCGATGCCGCCATCGGGATCGTGTCCGCCTTCGGTGTTTCAGGGGGAGTGATGCTGGCCGGTCTGGCCGCAGGCTTCAATGTAGACCTCTTCAGCTATCTCTTCGGCAACATACTGTCGATTACGAGGGGGGAAATGGTGGTGTCCATCGTGCTCTCCGTGATCGTGCTCTCCGTCATCGTCTTCCGGTACAGCGAACTCCTCTCCCTGTCGTTCGATGAGGAGTTTGCCCGGACATCCGGCATCAACGCGGGCCGCATCAATGCGCTTCTCGCCGTGCTGGCGGCGGTGACAGTCGTCCTCGCCATGAAGCTTGTCGGGATAATGCTCACTTCAGCCCTTCTTATAATCCCCGCGGTCAGCGCCTTTCAAATCGCGAAAAGCTTCAGAGGCACGCTGTTCTTTGCCGCGTTCACCGCGGTCGTTTCCGTATGGGTCGGCATTTTCCTCTCTTTCCTCATGAATCTGCCCACAGGGGCGACGATCGTGCTCCTCAACCTCGCGTTTTTCCTTGTGCTCTATACCTTCAAGGCGTTGTCCGCTTTCCTTTCCCCTCGACGATAACCGTATATTCGCCCCTCGTCTCGTGTGCTGCGATCTCTTCCAGCACCTCTTCGATAGGGCCCCGTATGACTTCCTCGTAAAGCTTCGTGATCTCCCTGCAGATGACGACTCGCCTTTCCGGTGTCTCTTCCTTGATGACGCCGAGGGTTTCCGTTATCCTTCGGGGCGACTCGAATACTACCACCGGGAAAGGGCCTGCAAGGATCTCCCGGAGCACCTTCTTCTTTTTTCCCTTTTTCTGGGGAAGAAAGCCGTAAAAAAGGAACCTGTCGGGGGACAGGCCCGATATGGAAAGGGCCGCAAGGGCGGCGGAGGGCCCGGGCACAGCCTGCACCTCGATGCCTGCGTCGCAGCTCGCCCTCACCACGACGTCGCCGGGGTCCGAGATGCATGGGGTACCGGCGGCGGTAATGAGGGCGGCCTTTGCCCCTTCCGCGAGTTGTCCGACGATCATCCGGGCCCGATGTTTTTCATTATAGCTGTTAATCGTGGTAATCGGTTTCCTGATATCGAGATGGCTCAATAGCTTGAGGGCCCTTTGACGATCCTCGGCAACAACGAAATCGACCTCCCGGAGCACCTCTATGGCCCGAAGGGTTATGTCCTTCAGGTTCCCTATCGGTGTGGCAACGACGTAGAGAAGACCCGCCATGCGCAGCAATCCTCCTGGCCGCATATAATACCGCGAGCGAACGCGTCAGGGCAAGAACGGAAAAGGGGGAGGCGGCGACCGGCCGCGATTCGTTCTTAATTATAGGTCGTATAAGTCCTATAGGACCTATACCAAACGGCAAAAGGCTTGACAATTACGGATTATTCGACGACAATAAGAGCAGTATGCTTAAGCTCCTCTTTCTTCTTGCCGTCATGATCCTGGCGCCCCTCTCCGGTATCGCGGCTATCTATGGCTATGTCGATGCGGGGGGCGTCTATCACCTTACCAATATCAGGCCGCCCGGCAAAGGGTATCACATCATCATCGGGGAACGTGGCGGAGACGGCTCTGCGCTCCCTTCCGTCTCGGCTCTCGACAGGAACACGTACGACCACCTTATCAAACGCCATTCCGAGGCGAACGGTCTCGACTATCGTCTGGTAAAAGCGGTGATGTTAGCCGAATCGAACGGGAACCCCACGGCGGTTTCACAGAAAGGCGCACGGGGTCTCATGCAGATCATGCCTGATACGGGCCGCGACCTGGAGCTCCACAACCCCTTCGATCCGGAGGAAAACATTCAGGCCGGGGCGAGGTATCTAAAGCTGCTGCATGAGCTTTTCAAAGGAAATCTTGAGCTTGTTCTTGCTGCATATAATGCCGGGCCGCAAAGGGTCATACAGAACATGTCTGTCCCTCCCATAAGCGAAACGATCAGCTACATCAAAAGGGTCAAGCTTTACTACGACAAACTAAAAGATTCCCAATGAAGAGCCGGGATGAAACAACCTCTGTTTGGACGCTTCCGAACAGCTTAAGTCTTGTAAGGATACTTTTCATACCGGCAATACTCTACCTGATATCGACACAGAACGAGCAGCTTCGCTTTGCCTCGTGCATTCTCTTTATTATCGCCGGAATTACCGACGGTCTCGACGGCCTGATCGCGCGTCGTATGAGCATGAAGACGAAACTCGGCGTGTACCTCGACCCTATCGCGGATAAGCTTCTCATATCGACTGTCCTGATCACCCTTTCCTGTTACCGGCTTGTGCCCCTATGGGTCACGGTCGTAATGGTGAGCCGCGAATTTGTAATAAACGGGCTGAGATCGTTTTATGCGGGAGAGGGCATCATCATTTATTCGTCCTTTGCGGGAAAGCTGAAGACAACGCTTCAGATCGTGGGGATAGCCTGTGTGCTTTTTAGCCGGTCATTTTATGTGCCCGGTCTTGTCATCATCTATGTTTCGCTCTGTTTCAGTCTTTATTCCGCCTATAAGTATATCTGCGCAATCTTCAGGCCAGAAATACCGGGATAGCTGCGGGGCGGAAAATAATATCGTTGATTATTCTGCCCCACAATCTTATAATGGGCCGGATTTGTAGGACTCTGTACGTACGGAAGTTTTTTGCAATGCCCAGGACGGCAACGGCATGGTTTTGCTGGTCGGGCATACGCAAAGCATGCTATACTTCTATGACCGGCCATCATGCCGCCGCACGGTGTGGTGATCGAACAATTTCAGGAAAGCTTAGATCATGAAGATTTCGGCTAAGAATATCACCCCGGGAATGAAACTGGAGCGTCCGGTACTGAATAAGAACGGCCTCATGATGATCGGGGCGGATACCGAGCTTACGGGGATCCTCGTTGAAAAGATACAGAAGATGGACGTTCAGGTGATTCACGTGCACGGGCCATGCAAAGCGCTTCCTCCTCTCGACGAGGAGCTGGCCCGGCTCGAGGGGCGCTTCAGGAACGTGGAAACCGCTCCCCATATGGATGTGCTCAAAAAGCTGCTGAGAGAGCATATAGAAGGTCTTTACGAAGCGCATGGATCTGAAAACCCTGAAAGATAGAATCGAGAGCATTCAGACGCTTGCCACGATCCCTGCGGTCGCCAAGCATGTGCTGGAGCTACTAGGGGACCCGACGGTTTCACTCGCTGAAATCAGCCGCTTCATCTCGCAGGATCCGGTACTGACCAGCAGGGTGCTCAGGATGGTAAATTCGCCGATTTATGGCTTTCCGGGAAGGATTTCGTCCGTAAACCAGGCCGTGCTTCTCCTTGGCCTGAACGTGGTACGGGGTCTCCTTTTCGGCGTTACCGTCTTCGACCTGATGCAACAGACGATGATCGGTCTCTGGGAGCACTCCATGGGCTGCGCGATCCTTTCGCGCCTTATGGCCGCGAAGAAGGGGTTAAAGGACCCGGAGGAAGCGTCAATCCACGGGCTGCTCCACGACATCGGCAAGGTCGTCCTCGTGCTCAAGTTCCCCGATGAGTACGAGAAGGTAATGGGTGAGGCCCGGGAGAAAGACCTTACGGTATACGAAGTGGAGGCCGGCTATTTTTCAACGACCCACGCAACTGTAGGGGCCTGGGTCGCCGAACAATGGAGGTTTCCGAAGCCTCTTATCGATGTCATTCAGTATCACCACAAGCCCCATCTTTCAAAGGTGGCGCCCATGGAGACGGCAATCGTGCATTTTGCCGATGTCCTTCTCCGCGGCAGGGGGTTCGGGTTTGCAGGAGACTCCACTGTTCCACCGCTGCATCCCTCCTCATGGGAGTTGGTCGGGCTATCGGAACCCGACATCAAGTCTATCTTAGGAGAGGCCGAGGATCTGCTGGAAGAGGCCGCGGACCTTTCGTTATAACGGAGTTTTAGGGTGCTGTAATGAAAACCGGTGTGCTCATTTCCCGTGATACCGCGCTGATCGCTATAACGGAAAAGCTCCTTGAAGGATCGTGCCGCATCATTTCCTTCAGCAACATCGGGTCAGGCCTCGACTACATCTATTCTCTCATTCCGGACATTCTCATCATCGATCTCATCGTCAACGATGCAAGCGCGGTCAATATACTCAATACACTGAAGAACGACCCGATCTTCACCCACTTGCCCGTGCTTGCGGTGATCGATGAATCGATCCCGCCGCCACGCTGGGATGCGGTCTTTATCGAGGACTATGTCTGGCGGTCACAGGTGGATAAAGACCTCTCGGCCCGCGCCCAACTCTGCGTCCTCAGGGCCGAGCGCGTGGTGGAGGTAAACCCCCTTACCAGGCTGCCGGGCAATACCTCGATCAACAGGACGATTCAGCAGCTCATCGACAAAGGCGTCGTATTTGCCGTCGGCTATGGGGATCTCGACAACTTCAAGCCATTCAATGACCACTACGGCTTCACACGGGGCGACGAGGTGATCAAGATGACGGGCAGGCTCATCCTGAATATCGTCAAGAACAAGCAGCCGGCCGGGAGCTTTGTAGGACATATCGGAGGGGATGACTTCATCTTTGTCATAGATGCCGACCTGGTAGACGCGGCCGCTTCCGAGATGGTCGCCGCCTTCGATCGGATCATCGCCACCTTTTACGACGGCGACGAAAAAGAAGCGGGGGGTATTGTCGCCATCGACAGGCAAGGCAACCCGAGATCATTCCCCCTCATGTCCCTCTCAATCGGGATCACCAGCAACAGAAATCATCCGTTTTCTCACTTTGGAGAGGTTACGGAGGCTGTTTCAGAAATGAAGCAGTACGCAAAGCGGACGAGGGGGAGCTGCTACAGGTCGGACAAGCGCCACAATCCGTAGGGTGGGGGCGGCCGGGTGCTTTTTGCGCATAGCTTTGTGATCGCGTTCGCCCCTCATCCTCATGTACAAAAGAGTACACTCCGGTGCGGGCCGAACGCGATTTCGCGCTCTGCATCAAAAATCGCTCCGGCCGCTATACCGGTGGGGTAGACGTGGCGAGACACTGTCGCTACAGGGAGCACGCTTTTAGCCTTTCGTTGAATTCGTCGGCGCTGAATCGGTATTCCTGTGTCCCGTAGCACTCAACGGCAAAGGAGGCACAGACACTGCCCATCCGCGCGCAGTGTTCGATTTCCAATCCCTGGGCGAGACCGGTCACCAGCCCGCCCCGATAGGAGTCTCCCGCCCCGGTAGGGTCGAGCACTTGTCTCGCCTTTACAAGGGGGATACTTATCTCGCCGTGTGTCGTATTGACCCTTGAGCCGAGGTCTCCCAAGGTGGTGATGAGGGTACCCGTCCGTTCGAGCAAGGCTTCTTTCACCAGGCCGGTTTTCTTTATGATGAGGTCGAGCTCGTAATCGTTGCAGATCAGGACCCTGCACCCTGAGGCGGCCTCGATCAGGTCTTCCCCATTCAGCATGGGCAGCGATTGTCCCGGGTCAAAGATATAGTCGATGCCCCGCTCTTTACATATGCGTGGATAGTTGATCATATCGTCGAGATTGCCCGGAGAGACGATGCATAAGGTCTCCTCCGGGTTCAGCCTGTCGAAATCGAGTCCGGATGTATATTTCATGGCCCCCGGGTGGAATCCGGTGATTTGATTGTCGGCCTGGTCGGTAGTGATGTAGGCGCTTGCCGTAAATTCATCCTCGATGATCCTGACCTGCTCGGTGGAGATGCCGTTTTTCTCGAGCCAAAGAAAATAGCGGTGGTAGTCATGGCCGCCCACGGATGCGGAGATAAGGGGGTTCTCACCCATGAGCGCGAGGGAGTAAGCGATGTTGCCCGCAGTTCCTCCGAATTTCTCCCGCACCCCGTTCACCTGAAAACAGACATTCAACACGTGTATCTTATCAGGCAGGATGTGTTGGGAAAAGTATCCCGGAAAATCCATGATCCTGTCATAGGCCAACGAGCCGGAAATAATAATAGTCTTTTTCATAACCCTCAAATCACCTCGAAATCCCCTTGTGCCATGCAGTGGAGCCAGTCGCTGGCATCGGGTTCCGGCGACGGGAACGGGCACATTTCCGAATCGTGAAAGACCTCATCCTGTCTCACCATGCAGACGGGCCAACCGGGTACCCCCGGCGAAACGCATGCATTATCGTTTATCCGATAGACGAGGAACTCCGTGTCACTGCAGAAGATCCGGTAGCCCACACCCCGGTATCTGATTTTCAGTTTCCGGTTCAGCCATCCCTTGTCCGTGAAGAGGGCGATAAAACGGCGCAGGACTTCACGCTCTTCCCCGCCGGACATCTGCGCTTTCCCTCTCGTCATGTCGCCTTCCTCATCATTCCCGGCAGCACTCCCGAATGATAAGAAAAATAAAGGCAATACGGGCAAATGTCAAGCAGAATTCGTGCGGATCCGGCTGCAAAACGGTTGACATGCAGAAGAGATTCTGATACTTCTTTAATGCAAAGGATGATAGGGCGCGTGAAAGCGCTCTTTTAACCGGGAATCGAAGGTTTTGGGGGATCGTTCAATGGCAGGACAACGGACTCTGACTCCGTGAATGGGGGTTCGACCCCCTCTCCCCCAGCTTAATGATATCAAGGGGTTGCAGGTTTCCTGCAATCCCTTTTTCATTGTTTTTCGTCCTGCCTATCGAGCAGATTGCGAGGCCCGTACCACACTACGCATAATCTTTCTTTGCATCCTCGCCATGCGCGCTTGCAGAGCTCGCAATCCTCCTCATTTCGGCACCCCGTATCATCCGATCCTTCCATCTGGTTGTTGAACCTCCTTTCCCATATAGTTATATTATATAATGTAATATATCATACAGTCATACTCATTGCAAGAAAAATATTGCATTAAATTCAGCAATAAAGTATTAATTATGTATGAGAAAAGGGGCCCCTCAGAGAAAAACTTATTCCGTGCGGATTCAGGAGGGCGTGATTGACAGTCTACGTCACCTGGCAGTCGATGAGCACATCCCGCTCTCGGAACTCCTCGAGGAGGCCATCGTGGACGTCGTCGCAAAGCGTCGCGGGACGCCACGCGGCGGTGATCGGAAAGAAGGCAGTTATGGGTTGCAGCGGCAAGAGTAATAGGCCAGGGGCGAAGAGCGCGGCCGGGTAAACGTACGTTTCGGCGCTGCTGCTTCGGTACTACGCCCCCACCTCTTGCCAGCAATTCCGGCTTTTCCACTGCCCATAGGTTTTTCTCGTTTTTGAGTTTTTGAGCGCAGCGGCCATATGACCTTCTTCTAGTTTCAATAAAAAATACTGCAATTTGCTGCAAGGCCTGCGAGGCCGTAGTAGATTTAGACTCAGTAGTTCGTGTTGTCGCAGATCGCGCGACGCGGTCCTTGGAGCAAATGCGCGAATCTGCCCGTCGTCGTCGCAACGGCTTCCGAGCAAAGGCGCATGAGCGAGCTCGGGGCCCATAGTGTGAACGCGGAAAGAACACCTGGCGCTCGCACGGAGCGCGTGGCCGGATATGGCGGGCATTCCCGCGACGCCTCTATCGCCGGCGTGCTCCGGTGGTATGACAGCAAGATCAACAACGGTATTCTGGAAGGACTCAACAGCTTGGTCCAGGCGGCCAAGGCGAAGGCGCGGGGCTACAGAACCTTCAAGAACCTCAAGACCATGATCTACATGCTCACGGGGAAACTTGACTACACTAAAACTGGGTTACCCATTTGAAGTGAGAAGGAACCATAAAAACAAAGAAGGTGTCTGATAAGGAGCATAGTCATGAAGGCAAAAAACGGGGTTAAGGAGCACATCGCCATGGAAACGGAGAAGATGAATAAAGCGGACAGGCCGCTGCCGGACG
>Ga0187856_1000474_pt1 | contig 36523 bp, 20 predicted proteins | sample June2016WEW_8_40_FD_132443 | JGI IMG/M metagenome (GOLD analysis project Ga0187856, IMG submission 132443) | Peatland microbial communities from SPRUCE experiment site at the Marcell Experimental Forest, Minnesota, USA - June2016WEW_8_40 | ecosystem: Environmental > Terrestrial > Soil > Wetlands... | reverse complement strand
GCGGGTGAGGTCCCCGGCAACAGCGCTGTGAAGCGCCGCGAGCACGGCTGCATCAGAGTTGGTTGCGGCGGCAAAAACCAGTTTCATCTCTTATCTCGCCAGACGACCTTCGCTCGAAACTGACTTGCCATTCTATCTTTTTCTGAAAGGAGCCGCGTTACGCAACTTTGCCGACCGGTGTAAGGCCGATTCCTTTGCGGAGACGCAGAGGCGCTGAGAAAGGCTGGTGCATGTCTCTCTCTCACGCGGGCGCTACGATGCGCAGATTTACACCAACGACGCGGAGAAATTGGGCGAAGGCATGTGGCGCGATGTTTTGGAAAAACCACGTGGCAGAGCGGCGCTGACCGTGCCTTTGGGCAAGAGATTTGCGGTGCGTTCAATCGCTGCCTGAGCTATACTCGATTCATGCAGGTTACCCTCACACCACAAGCTGAACAGTTGTTGCGCGACGCTCTGGTTCGAAACCCCGGAAGCTCTGCTGCTGAAATCCTGGAGCAAGCGTTGGCCGACCGCCTGATGCGGAGAAATGACTCGGCGCCCAATGATTCCCTTCGTGAACGGCTTAAGAGCTTGCCCGGCATTAAGCTGCCTGCCCATTGGCCACCGCGATTTAAACCTGTCGAGTCGCTCAAAGTTGAAGGTGAGATGCCTTCCCAAAGGCTGGTTCAGGAGCGTCGGTGACCCTCTTCTACTTGGACTCCAGCGCTTGGCTGAAGCGCTATTTCCTGGAGCCGGGCAGCGACTGGATGACACGGCTGTTCCAGAGCGGAGATCTCTTGGCAAGCTCAGTTCTGGGTCACATCGAGGTGACTTCCGCCCTGGCCCGCCAACAGGTGCCCAGAAAACTGGATGAAGAGAAACTGGCCAGACTCCAGCAACAACTGGAAGAGGATTGGGGAGACCTGGCTGGACTTCCTCTGACTGAGGAAGTAGTGGATCGTGCTCTCCGGCTGGCACGAAGCTATAAGCTGCGTGGCGCCGATGCAGTCCATTTGGCTACGGCTTTGGGCGTGAACGACACCCTGGCTGGGACCGGAAACTCCCTCGTCTTAGTTGCCTCGGATGAGGAACTACTCGCCGCGGCGCAACAGACGGGGCTTGCCGTCGCGAACCGGCAATCGCAGCATCCCCCTAGAGATGAGGCAGAATCAAGGCCCGCGCTACGCTTGCTATTTGCTCGATGGTCAGAACAAGTCCGAATGTGTTCCTGGGCCGACCAAGTAGAGGTCGTGACCGTCGATCTTGTAAATCAGCAGCCAATCAGGTTCCAAGTGACAGTCGCGGTGGTGCTTCCATTCTCCAGCGAGCGGGTGGTCTTATAGTGAGCCGGAAGCGGGTTGCCGTCGGCGAGCAGCGAGATCAACTCGCGCAGTTTCGACATATCTTTGCCGCGCCGCTTGGCGAGTTTGACGTCACGCTGGAATTGCGTGCCGCTAATCAGGTTTCGCGTGGTCAAATCCCTAAGTCCTTAAACAGGGCGCCGGCAGACTTGAAGCGCTTCCCCTTGCCCCGATCCGCCGCCTCCATCGCCTTCACCGTAGTTCTGCGGTGAATACCGTCGTGTCAAGGGAAACGCTGGAAGGGGTGGACCACCTTTGTCGGGACCTTGCGGTGGCCAACGTGGACCATTGGGCTCTTATGACTGAAGCACCACGGGGAAACCTATCGGGGAAGTCCATTTCGGCCAAGGAGGTATTCAATTCCATCGAAGGGCTTGAAGCAATCGCCAGGAAGTGTGGGTTTGTTGGTCAGATCGAGAGGTGGAATTACCTCACGGTGCCGAATAGTTACCTCCTAGCTGAGCCAGACGGAAGGGTTGTCATTCCGGGGACCACGCATCCGGAAGATATCTTCGTTGGCGAAATGGCAACAATTGATGTAAATAGAATCAAGACCGTCGTGGATGGTATTGCCAGCCAAGGGCAGCCGGCCTTTTTTGGTTGGGACCATAGCCCATACTTTCGCTAGCGCCCAGCACGTGGCGCGGGCACCGGTCAGTACCTCTCTGTCCATAGGCATTTCACATGCCGGACACCACAGCGGCACCCGCACGTCGTCATTCGGGCTGGGGCACGACGCGGTAACAGTGGACGAAGCGGATTCAAGATTCAATATTCGAGATTTCAGATTTCAGAATCCCGAGCCTCGAAACCCGAATCCCCAATCCCGCATCTCGGCCGCGATGTACGTACAATTATATTGACACCTAGGATTCGAGTCCTTATGCTATTTTGGTAGCGGCACGCTATGCGATTTGAATGGGACGAGCACAAGAACCGCCAAAACCGTCGCAAGCATGATATTGACTTCGAGACTGCTGTTCTAGTTTTCGACGACCCTTATGCGATTACCCAGCGTGACTGGCGGTGTGAGGATGAGGAGCGCTGGATAACGGTTGGAGCCATAGGGCCGGGTTCGGTTCTACTGGTCGTCCATACCTTCTACGAGGAAAACGAGGATGAAATCATTCGCATCATCTCCCCTCGCGCCGCCGGGTCGCACGAAAGGAGCGCCTATGAGAAAACTCACTCGGGAGCAGGAACGAGACATCCGCGCCATCGCGGCAAAAAAGGACAAAGACATTGATTTTTCGGAGGTCCCCCCGGTTCTCGATTGGAGCGGAGCGGAAATCGGCAAGTTTTATCGGCCCCGGAAGAAGCCCGTCACCATTCGCCTGGATGCGGATGTCATTGCCTGGCTCAAAGCCGATGGGCCCGGCTACCAGACCAAGGCGAATGGCCTCCTCCGGCACGCCATGCTTCATTTCAGAAGTGTTGCCCGGCGCGGGCGAAACACCGCAGGTGTGGGCAAGGCCAAACGGCAGAAACTGAGCAGGTAGACAGGAACCGGCTAACTGCTTGCAGTCGACAGCTAACAGATAGTCCAGAACCCCGAATCCCTGATCCCGAGCCCCTAACCCCAATACCGTTCATTTAGCTGTTATCGCTGATTAGGGATTCTGCTTGCGGGCGAAGCCCGTCTTGGATTGCGGCAGCAGCTACCGCCTTCCCTTGCGCCTTTGCCGTATGAACCGAAGACGGAAGGCGGTAGCTGCTGCTACCGCAATCCAAGACGCTTCGCAAGTGTGCACATGAAAACGTCCGCTAAGTAAACACTGTTGGACTAACCGTAGTGCCCGAAATTGTCTGACTGGCAAGGGTTTGCCGGTCTATGATGGATCGAACGCCGCAACCCGAATGAGATCATCCGGCCGGGTCCGCGTGAGGAGGAGCATTTGATACAGGAGAACAAGAATCGGCGAATCGTTCTGGCGGCGCGCCCCAAAGGCGAACCGCGCGACGAAGACTTTCGGCTCGAGGCGGTGGATCTGCCCGTGCCCGGAGATGGCCAGGTGTTGTTGCGCACGATCTACCTGTCGCTCGACCCCTACATGCGCGGGCGCATGAATGCAGGGTATTCTTACGCGGCGCCGGTTGAGATCGGGCAGGTGATGGAAGGTGGGACGGTCAGCGCGGTGGTCGAGTCGCGGTCGCCCGATTTCGCGCCCGGAGACTTTGTGCTCGCCTACACGGGGTGGCAGGAATACGCGGTGGCGGCGGCAAAGTCTCTGCTAAAGCTTGATCCCGCGCGTGCTCCCCTTTCAACCGCTTTAGGGGTGATGGGGATGCCGGGCATGACCGCCTATACCGGCCTGCTGAACATCGGCCAGCCCAAGGCGGGCGAGACCGTGGTGGTCGCGGCGGCCTCGGGAGCGGTGGGCTCGGTGGTGGGCCAAATCGCCAAGATCAAAGGCTGCCGCGCCGTCGGCATCGCCGGGGGAGAACGGAAATGCGAGTACGTGGTGAATGAGCTGGGCTTTGACGCCTGCATCGACCATCACAGCCCGCCGCTCCCCCGGAATCTTGAAGCCGCATGTCCCAAAGGTGTGGATGTATACTTCGAGAACGTCGGCGGCCGCGTTCTGAATGCTGTTCTCCCGCTCATGAATCCCTTTGGACGGGTGCCCGTGTGCGGCCTGATCTCGCAGTACAACCTGGCCGCGCTCGCGCAGGGAGTCGATCGCGTTCCCGTGCTGATGGGGGCGATTCTGGTCAAGCGGCTGAGGTTCCAGGGCTTCATCGTGAGCGATTTCGCCGCGCAAAAGGATGATTTCGTTCGGGACATGTCCCGGTGGCTGCGGGAGGGTAAGGTGAAGTATCGCGAGGATGTGGTCGAGGGCCTCGAAAACGCCGTCGCCGCCTTTCAGGGATTGCTTCAGGGCCGGAACTTCGGCAAACTGCTGGTCCGGTTAGCACCCGACCCCTCTGCCGGCGCGCAAGCCGGAAGCACAGAATAACTCCATCGAAGGCGGAATAAAATGAAGATCAGTTTTCGTGGGTGGATTACCGCACTTATATTGAGCCTATTGGTGTTGTGGTCGGCGGGGCGCGGATGCGCAGCGGCGCCGAAGGCATCGAGCGAGCCAGCATCCGACCTCCTTCTAAAGGTGAGCGGCAATGGCCGATACTTGGTGGACCAGAAGGGAAACCCTTTCCTGGTGGTGGGCGATTCGCCCTGGTCGCTGATCGTCCAACTTAATGAAAAGGACCGGGAAACGTATCTGGCGGACCGCCAAAAGCGAGGCTTCAACTCGCTGATCGTCAACCTGCTGGAGCATAAGTTCACAACACGAGCACCGAATACGCTGACCGGCTTGGCGCCGTTCAAGACCCCGGGCGACTTTTCCACTCCCAATGACGCCTACTTCGACTTTGCCCACCAGGTGGTTGAACAGGCCGGCGAGCACGGAATGGTCGTGTGGCTCGCTCCCGCCTACCTCGGCTACGGCGGCGGCGACGAGGGCTTCTTCCGCGAAATCAAGGCGGGCGGCAGGGAGAAACTTCGCGCCTACGGCACCTATATCGGCAAGCGATTCAAGGACTTGCCCAACATTGTCTGGATACTAGGCGGCGACTACACGCCGGAAAAGCCCGACCAATGGGTGGTGAATGAACTCGCGACGGCCATCCGCGAGGAAGACCCGACGCATGTGATGACGGCCCACCACTCGCCGGAGAGTTCAGCGGTGACGGCATTTGGCGAGCAGGAGTGGCTGGCCATCAACACGGTTTACGGGTACGAAAAAACGCTGTATCGCCCGCTGCTGGCACAATATGTCCGAAAACCAGTGCACCCGTTTGTGCTGCTAGAAACCACTTACGAGGACGAGCACGATTCGACCCCGGACCTGATCCGGCGGCAGGCTTACTGGGCCATGCTCGCGGGCGCCTGCGGACAATTTTTCGGCAATAATCCCATCTGGCACTTCGACGGTCCAACCCTGTTTCCGTTTAAGCTGCCCTGGCGGCAAGCGTTGGGCGCGGCAGGCTCTCGCGATATGGCTCTCCTGCGCGAGTTGTTCATCCACCTGCCGTGGCAGGAATTGGCGCCGGAAGTAAACCACTCCATTTTGACCGAAGGATACGGCAGCGACACCGCTACCGCTCTCACGGCATCAACCGCCGATGGAAGGCTTTCCATTACCTATATTCCCTCGACCGGAAAGGGCGTACGTGAGTTGACCGTCGCGCTGGATGGGTTCGCGAAGCCAATCTCCGCTCGTTGGTACAACCCCACGAATGGACATTTTGTCGAAATCGATGGTTCCCCCTACGCCCACCACGGCACTCAACGGCTGCGGTCACCAGACGACAACGGCACGGGAGCCAACGACTGGGTGCTAGTTTTGGACGCCCGATGACCCCACGAGATTTAGCGCACTCTCTTGCCGGCCTCACTTGGGGGTCGGGGCGACGGGCGGCGCATTCTTCACGTACCGGCCAAACCAGGTCAGCATCTCCCACAACACGTGCTCGATGGTCTCGCGCGCCGCATAGCCATGCGCTTCATCGGGCAGGGTGACGTAGCGCACCGAGCCGCCATTCCCCTTGATGGCGCGGTACATGCGCTCCGACTGGATAGGAAACGTGCCGGAGTTGTTGTCCGCCTCGCCGTGAATCAACAGGATCGGCGCCTTCGCGATGGCCCCGGTCATTTCCGAGGGCAGGGTGCTGCGGCGATATTCGGAAACGATGCCCACTCCGTTTTCCGGCCGGTCGTTCCCCTGGGGCTCAACGATCAGGCCGCGTTCGTTCTTGGACGCTCACCGTTCGTTCCATGAGTTTTCCATCTATAGCACAGGGACTCTCGCCTGTGTCTGTAATCACTGAGAGCGTGTACCTACGTGCCTGTGTATGTATAGGCTGAGAGTGCCTGCACAAGCTGAGAGCTTGCGCCTGCACAGGCAGGAGTGCCTGTGCCACAAAACGGCTCATCGCCTGCGAACCTCAACAAATGTGCCGCAGATGGCATTCTTAGAGAATTTGTCGGAGGGCGGGATGGGACCCCACCAATAGGGAACGCTGTCGTACACAACAAGGAGTTTGCCGGGCTCCACCTCAATCAAGTCGGAGTAACGGGTGCTTTTCCCGCTGAAGATAGTAGTGGTTCCAACCCAATTCTTCCCTTCATCGGAGCTAAACATAAGGGTTACCGGGCCAGGCCGCCCTGTCGTAAAGGCCAGCAAACCGTTGCTCAACAGTCTGAGGTGGGGCGCCACACCTTTGAGGCCGGTGGAAACCGGTGGGCTCCACGTCTTGCCGTCGTCAAGGGACCATGCCTCACCGAGGTTGTCTCCGCCGGTTCGAAAGATACAAAACAAACGGCTTTCTGACAGCCGGACCAGCCCCGCTTCACCCGGCCCATCGTTGCCCATCCAAGGCGCGAGCTTCTCCTGGGGCGGCACGGCGGCAACTAGCCCGAGTTCGTCCCAAGTCTGGCCGTGATCAAGGGAACGAATCAAAACCAGCCGGTGCTGCCGTGGACGGCGTTCTGCTGTGTAGTAGAACGTGTTGAGCCATTCGCCGCCCGGACCGTCAATAATTGCTCCGTAGGGCTGGGCCTCAGGAACTTTGCGAAGTTGGGATGCGTCTTTTTCCTTGGTGGCAAACAGTGTTACGGGTACGGATTGCACGGGCTCGGAAAGGTGAACCCTCGCATCTCTGATTTGCTGAACTTCCATTCCCCCTCGCGAATATCTCGTCAGAGTAACGTGAAAATCTGTCTTCTGGCCGGGAGGGTAGGGTTCGAGTGAGGCAAAGCCAGCTCCCAGCGCCCAGATTGCCCCGTCTTCGCCAGGCACTTGGGTGTACGCGGCATCGATGTTGGCGCCCGCTCCCATCGGATAACGCCGGCTCCACGTTTCCCCTCCATCCTTGGAAAGGCTATAAGCGGAAAACTCTCCTTCCGGGCTTGTTTCGTCGGGGCTCATGCGCATGGTCGTAATTATTTCGCCCGTGGGAAACCGATGCACGGTCGGATACCAGCAATAGTTATACGAAGCTGCAATTTCCACTGTTTTTCCCACCCGAATAGTAAGATCATCCGGCGGGTCCGCCCCTCCAAGGCGCAAAACAAAACTCAAACCCAGCGTCAATGTGACGACGAACAATAGTACAAAGTATCGCAGTGAACTTCGTCCTTGATTCGCACAAAGCATTGGTTTCATCAACTCTCCTTACCTCGGGAAGGTATACTACTCTTCCCTTCCCGGCGTGGTTTCGGTGCTCAGGCCCCGAAAGCTCAGTCAAGGGCGGTTCGCGAGCGTTCTTCGCTCACGCGGCATCAAGGGATGGGCAATCCCTGCCCGGGTGATTTCGTCCCGAAGTGCAGTGGATGTTACCACGGCGGGGCGCGATTGGCTCTCGGGTTCAGAGATAATTGGGATAAAGAAAGAAGCGGCGATTGCATGATCCATTTCAGGAGCTTCCATCGCGACTGGTCGTGCTGGCTTCCGGGGTCAGCCGCGAGATCCAAGCCAACCTTCGACTGCGGCGCCATTTGATCCAGGAAGACCAGTCCTTTGTCTTCGGATTTACGATCGCCGCACCTTAATCGCACCCCTTTGACTTTGATTCGGTTACCTACTACTCACTCGACCCCTCGGCGCGGATCGACTATCTGACACTCTTCAGAATTGGCCAGACGATGCGCGCGAACCTTTTTGTTTTTCGTTCGGCGAGAGACCCGTGGGTCCGTGAGTTCATCGAGGAGCCAGACCAGCACCACATTGATCTCCCGGCGGCGCACGGCACCCGGCAACCTCTGTCGATGTTCGCGGTGCGCGGTCCCATCGGCCGACGAGAAGGCCACTTTTCCAGACCTTTATTTCTAATAAGTTGACGGGTTGCCGCATATTGTCCGCTCAGGGACATGAAGTCGCAATGCCATCGGGACAGTTTGTCGGCCTGCCTCAGCGTTGGCTAACGAACTTGCCTCCGACGAGCACTTCGAGCTCACGGCAGAAGAGGCCTCAATCCACTTCAAGTCGAGTGGTCCCATTTCCTGTGCGGCCGTTTTTCTACCTTCCCGGTGAAGTAGTGCCGCACCGCGGACTCTGAGTCGGCTGCCAAGGCTACGCACGTTCTGATGCTCTCCCAAGAGTACGGTAGTACTATAGACATCCGTTTAGAATCGAGTATGTTCCAAGGAGAACCCAGTTACGGAGGTTGAACAGTTGCTCAAAAGGCGGCTGCTCAACCAGCGGTTCCAAGGTTGAATACGCAGGAGCAGCAGTTCGTTAACCATTCACCCCTCCCTGCCGCCGGCCTTTCAAGCGAGATCTGGAGAGTTTTGCAGCGAGTCGACAAGCACTTTCAATTCGGGAGAATTACAGCCCAGAGCGTCCAGCCCACGGAGATCGGCTGTCCCTTTGTGGGACGGGGCGAAACGCCGCGCCGTCTTGCCGTGCTGGCAGTCGTGGAGGCCTATATGCGTTCGAGCAAATGTCTCGGTCTTTTCTTATCCGCAATACTGTTTCTTCTCTGCGGTTGCGGTGGGGGTTCGAACCCCACCCCTCAATATATTCAGCCGCCCTTTAATCTCACTTACACGACCAGCACAGCAGACTATATCAAAGGAACTCCAATCACGGCGAACAGCCCGACCAGCGCGGGCGGAGCGGCGGGGTCGTACAGTGTAAGCCCGGCCCTTCCGGCGGGCCTGACCCTGAGCACTAGTACTGGTGTCATCACGGGAACACCCACCGCCGTGACCGCGACAGCCAGCTATACAGTCACGGCTTCCAACTCGGCCGGCAGCACTACGGCTTCCCTGAGCATCACGGTGAATGATCAGGCGCCCTCGGGACTCAGCTACACGAACGGCACGGCGATCTATGCCATACGCGTGCCGATCACGCCGAACAGTCCCACCAGCACTGGCGGAGCGGTGACCATGTACAGTGTGATTCCGGCCCTTCCGGCGGGCCTAAGCCTGAGTCCCACCACCGGTATCATCAGCGGAACTCCCGCCACCGCCACCGCCACCGCCAGCTACACGGTAACGGCTTCCAACACGGGCGGCAGCACCACGGCAACGCTGACCATCACGGCGGCTAAAGTTGTGCCCACAGGACCAGCGATGGATTGTGCTAACATCGCCCAACTTGTTCTTCCTAATGCTCAGATCACCACAGCAGAATTAGTTAGTGGTAACTCCACTCCTTCCACTCTTTATCCCGGTGCGGGGCTTTTACCTGAGCACTGTCTGGTTCAAGGCATCGTGAATCCGCGCCTTGGAGTCCCGGCACCAGCTATGGATCAGTATGGCAACCTGACCCCAGCAACTGCATCGGATCCCAATTATGGCATTTCGTTTGAACTGAGGATGCCTACCACCACTTGGAACGGCGACTTCTTTTTCACAGGAGGCAGCGGGAATGACGGTGTGGTGGCAGAGGCTGTTGGCGCCACTCTCGGCGGGGGTACCGCTTTCCCGCCCGCTCTCTATCGCGGCTTCGCGGTTATAACTCAAAATTCGGGCCATACCTCCAATACGAGCGGACCCAACCAGAATGATGGGTTTGGATACGATCCTCAGGCCAGGAACGACTACGGCTATCAGCAGACGGGAACCATGACTCCCATAGCGAAGTCCATCCTGACGTCGTTCTACGGTATTAGCCCCGTCTACTCGTACTATCTTGGCTGTTCCAACGGAGGGAGGGAAGCCATGGTTGCCAGCCAGCGCTGGGGGGACATGTTCGACGGAATCGTCGCGGGGGACCCTGGCTACCGCCTTCCTCATGCCGCCATCGCTGAGGCCTGGGATACTCAACAATTTGCCCAGGCAGCCCTGGCCGTCGGAACTACCGGACCCACCTATGATATCAATGGGAACCCCAACCTTCCCCCCGCCGCAAGCCAGGCGGACTTGGCGCTTGTGGCGCAACTCGTGCTTCAGACGTGTGATTCGCTCGATGGACTAACCGATAAAATGATCTTTAATACCGCTGCCTGCAAGCAGGCATTTAACCCGGCCACGATCACCCAGCTTCAGTGCACGGCAGCGAAAACCCCGACCTGCCTGCTTCCTGCGCAGATCGCGGCAATTCAGAATGTCTTCGCGGGGCCCGTGGATTCCCAGATGAATGCACTCTACTCGGATTGGCCGTATGACGTGGGAATCAGCGACATTAAATGGTTGATGTGGCCGATTGGTTTCTACCCTTCTTTGTATCCTCTGTATCTTCCCATTGGATATCCGCAACCCGTGTATGCCCCCGTTACGTACCCGCAAACTCCTGCTGACAATATAACGCAGGGGGCTCAGTCAGCGATGTATCTCTTCTCAACGCCACCGAATCCTTCTCTGAATCTGTTCAATGTGACGATGGACGATCTGAATGGTGCAGTGAATGCCACCAATTCCACATTTACTCAATCTGCCGTAGCCTATATGGAGGCAACCTCGACGAACTTGGATACGTTTACAGCCCACAATGGTAAGATAATCTTTTTTCACGGCGAGAGCGATCCTGTGTTCTCGATGTATGACACCGTGAGTTATTATGGCCGCCTGTCATCCCAGTATGGGACAAATACGGGAAGCTTCGCCAGACTCTTCCTGATTCCCGGAATGAACCACTGCTCTGGCGGGAGTTATGCCCTCGACAGCTTTGATCCACTTGGTGCGATTGTTAGTTGGGTGGAAGCAGACACAGCCCCCGACTCCATGACTGCCGGCAATTCATTTAACAATCCTTCGAACCTTGTATCCGGGTCGGCTCTGCCCATAAGCAGGACCCGCCCTCTGTGTCCTTATCCGCAATATGCTCAGTACACAGGTACAGGTGATAGTGAAGTCGCCGCGAATTTCGTGTGTGTAGCACCAAACCCGGAGGATGTTTTGGCCCCCAAAGTCAAAACTATTTTTCATCGGCAATAAGTTAATGGCGGCGAAGTCCAGTTGTATGTGGTTGTGCTTTCCTCCCGTGGGGGAAGGGGGCGGCGCAGGCCCGGCGCCTCGCCATGATATGAAAAGGAGCTAATTATGCGGTCCATTCAATGGCTTGGTCTTCTTCTGGCAGCAGTAATTCTCCTTCTCTGCGGGTGCGGTGGCGGCCCCGCTCCAATCTATCTTCAGCCACCCTCGGCACTCAGCTACACTACTGCCACGGCGGTCTACACCCAGGGGATGGAGATCACGCCGAACAACCCCACCAGCGGTGGCGGGGCGGTAGCCGCATACAGTGTAAGTCCGTCCCTTCCGGCAGGCTTGGTGTTGAGCACCATAACGGGTGTTATCAGCGGAACCCCCACGGCCGCAGCCGCCATGGCCACCTTTACGGTAACGGCCTCCAACTCAGCCGGCAGCGCCACAGCGTCCCTGAGCATCACAGTGATGGTCGCGGCACCGGCGGGCTTGTCCTACACTACCGGTGCGGCGGTCTACACCGTGGGGACGACGGTCCCAGCTAACAGCCCCTCCAGCACTGGCGGAACGGTGGCCTCATACAGTGTGAGCCCGGCCCTACCGGCGGGCCTGAGCCTCAGCACCACAACGGGGATCCTCAGCGGGACCCCCACGGCCGTCACCGCCACGGCCGGCTACACAGTAACGGCCTCCAACTCTGCGGGCAACACCACCGCAACCCTGGCCATCACGGTAAACGCCGCTCCGCTAAGCGCCGACAACATCAACCTGATTTTCGTGGTAAGCCAGGATTTGGCTTACCAGGACCAGGCATTCGGGGACGTCAATCCCAGCACGGCAAACCTCACCAATAAGGGTTTACAGCGGTCGCTCCTTATGGCCCCGTTCCTGCAACAGGTCGTATTGGGGATGAACAATGTAACCGGCATCTACACGCTCGAGCCGATGACCCATCTGCAAACCCCAAGCAATTACCCCGATATGGCGGCACTGGAGACCATTCAGCAGTTCGCCCTTCTCAACCAGATTTCTCTGCCCGCTGGCACTGGCGGCCTGACCCAATTTATCGGCAACAGCTACCCCCTCAATGCCTCGTATGGGTTCGGGTTCGCGGGCATGGGTGAAATTGCTGCGCCGTTGCTATTCTGCTACTCCTGCCAGGGTCTCGATTTTAACGACCAGAACAACCCGAATGGCGACAACGAAAGCGTCATAAAGGGTATCATCGCGGAAGATGCCCCGGGCTTTTATGTCTTTTCGGCGCCTTGGGAGACCGCCAGCACCCTGTTGGCAAATATCAATCTGGACGAAGGTTATAATCTGACTGTTCCGGCAAGCTATCAGGGTCCGAATTATATCTACGCGATCTCGATTCCGCCGTCGGGAACCGCGAGCCTAGTTACTTACAACAGCAATCTGAACCCGCCTTCCACCTACCCAGTACTGCCCGCGCCGGGGGTGGTCAGCAGTCCATGCACTGCGCAGACAGCTTTCAGCATCCCCACGACCGGAAGCATTCCGCCGCCCTCGAAAGGATTCAACACCGACGAAATTGTCTATTTTATCCGGCACGCAGAGGCGCACCCGACTACCCTTTGGGATGACGGCAACATGGTCGCTGCGGGGCAATGGCGGGCGCTGGATCTTCCCAACGCACTGGCCGGCAAGATCAGCCCCACCCAGGTCTATTCGATCGACCCCGCTCAGGTGATCCCGTACGGATATTCGTACTTTCCGTATGTCAGGCCCTCACTGACCGTGGAACCCTATGTCATCGCCAATAACTTGCCTTTGAATCTGGTTGCGAACATTGAAATTTTCGCGCCAGATTCCCCCCAGCTAACGAGTGGTTTTTTCTTCAATTGCTGCGCATTCTCCGGTCAGACCGTGCTGCTGGCGTGGGAGCATGACCACTTCCCAGCGATTGTAGATGCGCTGCTCAAGAGCTACGGCAGCACCCAAACGGCGCCTGCTTGGCCGGGCGACGACTACGACACGATCTGGAGGGTGACGCTTGACTCTAATAGCAATCTGACGATTGACAACGCGCTCTGCGAAGGCATCAACTCCGCCAAGCTGCCGGCCACGGCTCCGCAATTTTAGCAACGGCCAAAAGGCGGATCATGAGCGGGTTCCAACGATGCTTTCTGCCGGGGTGGAGATGCGAGGGCAATCCACAGATTAAAAAAAACCGGCCTATTTCGAGCCAGGCCTCCGTTGATGGCAAAGGTTCTCTTCCGCAAGCCCCGATACTTGGGCCATCAAGAAATACGAGGAATCGATCTATGAACATGCACCATAGGATTTCCAGACCTTTAACTTTGATGATTCTTTCTCTTTCTCTGACGGCCGTATTCCTTCTTCTTTGCGGATGTGGAGGCGGCAGCAGTACCAGCGCTGTTGTTCAGCCGCCCGCCGCGCTCAGCTACACTACTGCCACAGCGGTCTACACCCAGGGGACGGCGATTACGGCGAACAACCCCACCAGCACCGGCGGAGCGGTGGCCTCGTACAGTGTGAGCCCGGCCCTTCCGGCGGGCCTGAGCCTGAACACCAGCACGGGTATTATTGATGGAACGCCTACGGCCGTAACATCCAAGTCCAGCTACACGGTAACGGCATCCAACTCGGCCGGCAGCACCACGGCGTCTCTGAGCATCACGGTGAATGTCGCGGCCCCGGCGGGCCTGTCCTACACTACCGGCACGGCGGTCTACACCGTAGGGACAGCGATCACGGAGGACAGCCCCACCAGCACCGGCGGAGCGGTGGCTTCATACGGCGTGAGCCCGGCCCTTCCGGCGGGCCTGAGCCTAAGCGCCAGCACGGGTATCATAAGCGGAACGCCCACCGCCGTCGCCGCCACGGCAAACTACACGGTAATGGCTTCCAACTCGACTGGCAGCACCACGGCGGCCCTGACCATCACGGTAAATCCGGCTCCCCTGAGCGCCGACAATATTAATCTGATCTTCGTGGTAAGCCAGGATTTGGCTTACCAAGCTTCCGGTGACGTCAATCCCATCACGACCAACCTCACCAGTCAAGGTTTACAGCGGTCGCTCCTCATGGCCCCGTTCCTTCAACAGGACGTATTGGGAATGAACAATGTAACCGGCATCTATGCACTCGAACCGATGACCCATACGCAAACCACCTCGGGAGGCAGTTACCCCGATATGGTAGCACTGGAGACCATTCAGCAGTTCGCCCTTCTCAACCAGATCACTCTCTCCAGTGACGCTGTGGGCGGGACCTTCTATACCGGCAACAACTACCCGATCAATGTATCGTACGCGTTGACATCCGTACCCAGCGGAGTGGCTACGCCGTCGCTCCCCTGCCCGGATTGTCAAGGTCTTGATTTCAGTGACCAAGAAGGGGCCAACGAAACCGTGGTAACCGGTATCGTCACGGCAAACGTCCCGGGCTTTTACGTCTTCTCGGCGCCTTGGGAGACCACCAGCCGTCTGTTGGCAAATATCAATGAGCTTGAAAGCTATAACCTGAATCTGCCGGCGAGCTATCAGGGTCCCAACAACATTTATGCGATCTCGATTGCGCCGTCTGGAAGCGCCGACCTGGTCACCTTTAACAGCAGTTTGAACCCTCCCTCCACCTACCCTGTGCTGCCCCCGCCCGCGTTGCTCAGCACAGCATGCACGCCGCCGACGCCGTCCAGCATCACCGTGACCGGCGGTATCGGTGGCGCCGTAATTCCTGCCGGAGCCAACACCAACGAAACCCTTTACATTGTTCGCCATGCAGAGGCGCATCCGCAGGGGTACTGGTCCGACAACAACTATGTTGGTGCAGGGCAGTGGCGCGCGCTGGATCTTCCGAACGCGCTGGGCGGAAAGATTAGCCCTAACCAAGTTTGGTCGGGAGATGTCTCTCAATTTAGCCAAGGCACGGTCACCACCTCGGGCGAAGACCAGTGGTCGGGTGTTGCCCCCGCTTTGACTGTCGAACCATACGCAATCGCCAATAACCTGCCCTATCATCTAGTATCGGGCTTCGAGTTGTCCGATCCGAACGCGGCCCAGCTAACCAGCAATTTTTTCTTCATCGGCGGCGCATTCTCCAATCAGAAAGTGCTGCTGGGGTGGTCGTACGTTCAAATCGATCAGACAGTGAATGCACTGTTCTCAAGCTATTTCCCGCATGGGGGCGGCCCAACGGCGCCGACTTGGTCGCCGACTGACTACGATACCGTCTGGACGCTGACGCTCGACGCCAATAGCAACCTGACAGTTGACTACTCGCAATGTGAAGGAATCAACTCCGCCACACTGCCGGCTACGGCCCCTCAGTTTTAGTAACGGCGAAAAGGCGGATCATGAACGGGTTTCAGCGATGGTTTCAGCCGGGGTGGAAATGCGAGGGCAAGCCAAAGATTGAAAAAAGCAGGCCGAATTCGAGCCAGGCCTACGTTGATGGCAATCTTTCTTTTAGGCAAGCCCCGATACTTCGGCCCTCAAGAAATATCAGGAATCAATCTATGAACATGCACCACAGAAATTACAGACCTTTCACTTTGCTGATTGTATCTCTTTTTCTGACGGCCGTGATCCTTCTTCTTTGCGGATGTGGTGGCGGTCCCGGTCCCGTCTCCGTTCAGCCGCCCTCAACGCTCAGCTACACGACTGGCACGGCGGACTACACCAAAGGGACAGCGATTACGGCGAACAGCCCCGCCAGCACTGGCGGAGCGGTGAGCGCGTACACTGTCAGCCCGGCCCTTCCGGCGGGTCTGACTCTGAGCGCCAGCACGGGTGTCATCACAGGAACTCCCACGGCCGTGACCGCCACGGCCAGCTACACGGTAAATGCTTCCAACTCGGCAGGTAGCACCACCGCGTCCCTGAGCATCACTGTGAACGATCAGCCGCCCTCGGCACTCAGCTACACGAAGGGCACGGCGGTCTATGCCATACGGGCGCCGATCACGCCGAACAGCCCCACCAGCACCGGCGGAGCGGTGACCATGTACAGTGTGAATCCGGCCCTTCCGGCGGGCCTGGGCCTGAGCCCCAGCACCGGTATCATTAGCGGAATCCCCGCGACCGCCACCGCCACCGCTAGTTACGTGGTTACCGCTTCCAATTCGGGCGGCAGCACCACGGCGACACTGACCATCACCGCGGCAAAAGTTGTGCCCACAGGACCAGCGATGGATTGTGCCAACATTGCCCAACTTGTTCTTCCCAATACTCAGATCACCAGGGCAGAACTGGTTAGCGCCAACTCTACTCCTTATCCAAGCCCTTACCAAAGTTGGGGGAATCTACCTGAACACTGCCTGGTTCAGGGAATTGTGAATCCCCGTATGGGAGTCCCTGCGCCGGCAATGGACGGGTATGGCAATCTGACACCGGCAATGGCGTCAGATCCAAATTATGGCATTTCATTTGAACTCAGAATGCCTACCACGACTTGGAATGGCGATTTCTTTTTCACGGGCGGCAGCGGGCTTGACGGCGTGGTAGGAGAGGCAGTGGGCGCCACCCTTGGCGGGGGTACGGCCTTCCCGCCAGCTCTCTATCGCGGGTTCGCTGTTATCACCCAGAACTCAGGCCATACCTCCGATCAGAATACCGGATTTGGATATGATCCGCAGGCGAGGTCCGACTACGGCTATCAGCAGATAGGGACCCTGGCTCCAGTGGCAAAATCCATCTTGATGTCGTTTTACGGCATCAGCCCCGTCTATTCGTACTATCTCGGTTGTTCCAATGGAGGGCGGGAAGCAATGACATCCAGTCAGCGCTGGGGTGACATGTTCGATGGAATCGTCGCTGGGGACCCCGGCTTCCGGGTTCCTCATACTGCCATTGCCGAAGCTTGGGATACCCAGCAATTTGCTCAAGCCGCCCTGGCTGTCGGAACCACCGGACCCACCTATGATATCAATGGGAATCCTAACCTCTCCCCGGCCGCAAGCCAGTCGGACCTGGCGCTCGTTGGGCAATTCGTGCTTCAGGCGTGTGATACACTCGATGGACTACAGGATAAGATGATTTTCAACACCGCCGCCTGCAAGCAAGCATTTAACCCGGCCACGCTTAGCCAGCTTCAGTGTTCGGGAGCGAAAACCGCGACCTGCTTGCTTCCTGCGCAGATTGCGGCAATTCAGAATGTGTTCGCGGGGCCCGTGGATTCTCAGGGGAATGCGCTCTACTCGAATTTGTCGTACGATGTGGGGATCAGCGATCCTAAATGGATAATGTGGACGCTTGGCGTTAACCCCCCCACTGCCTATATCCCCGTTGGGTATCCGCAGCCTGTGTATGTTGCTTTTCCCTATCCGCCAACTCCCGCCGCGAACATAACTCTGGGCACCCAGTTGGCCATGTATCTGCTGTCATCTCCGCCGAATGCTTCTCTGAATGTGTTCACGGAGTCGATGGACGATCTTAATAACAACCTGAACGCCACAAATTCAACGTTTACACAGTCTGCCGTGTCCTATCTGGAAGCAACGTCGACGAATCTGGATACCTTCACGGGCCGCGGCGGAAAGATCATCTTCTTCCACGGGGAGAGCGATCCTGTGTTCTCGATGTATGACACGGTGAATTACTACGAGAACCTGTCGTCCAAGTACGGGACAGCCACGGGAAGTTTCGCCAGGCTCTTTTTGGTTCCCGGAATGAACCACTGCTCGGGCGGGAGTTATGCGCTCGATAGCTTTGATTCTCTTACTGAGATTGTAAATTGGGTGGAACAGGGCACGGCCCCCGACTCCATGACTGCCGGCAATTCATTTAATCAGACGTCGAACCCCCTTTCCGGAAGCGCGCTGCCACCAGGCAGGACCCGCCCTCTGTGTCCTTATCCGCAATATGCTCAGTACGCGGGTACAGGAGACAGTGAAAATGCTGCGAATTTCACGTGTGTAGCACCTAACCCGGAGGACGAGGTGGCCCCCAAAGTCAAGGTCACTCGTCGGCGGCGGTATGTTAATGTGGGCGAAGTCTGATTGTCTCTGTGCCATGTCATGGCGCCAGTGACAATTGAAAAGGAGCTTTCTATGCGATCTATCAAATGTCTCGGTCTTTTCTTATCCGCAATACTGTTTCTTCTCTGCGGTTGCGGTGGGGGTTCGAATCCCACCCCTCAATATATTCAGCCGCCCTCTAATCTCACTTACACAACCAGCACAGCAGACTATATCAAAGGAACTCCAATCACGGCGAACAGCCCGACCAGCACGGGCGGAGCGGTGGCGTCGTACAGTCTAAGCCCGGCCCTTCCGGCGGGCCTGACCCTGAACACCGGTACGGGTGTCATCACGGGAACACCCACCGCCGTGACCGCGACAGCCAGCTATACGGTAACGGCTTCCAACTCGGCCGGCAGCACCACGGCTTCCCTGAGCATCACGGTGAATGATGCCGCCCCGGCGGGTCTGGCCTACACTACGGGCGCGGCGGTCTACACTGTGGGGACGCCGATCGCGGCGAATGCCCCCACCAGCACCGGCGGAGCGGTAACCGCCTACGGCGTGAGTCCGGCCCTACCTGCGGGCCTTAGCATCGACGAGGACACAGGCATCATAACCGGGACCCCCACGGCCACAACCGCCAAGGCCAACTACACCGTGATGGCATCCAACTTGACCGGCAATGCCACCGCGACTCTCAGCATCACCGTAAATGCTGCGGCTGCGGGCGTACAGTTCATTCCCAACATGGACCAATGGATCACGCCGCTGGCACCCTCGGGCGCCCAGTTCCAACCCCTCACCACCCCTTGGCTGGTCAACGGCAATCCCTGGCTGGCGGGACAAGCAGTCTCGAGCGTTGTGAAGGGGAACCTCCTATTGGTTCTGACCAGCGGATTTAATCGCATTTTCTACGCTGGCTCCCTCGGCGCCATGGCCTTCGGACCCGAGCCGCCCGTCGTGGAACTAGCACCCGATCAGTCCGTGGCCGCCGGCGGTCTCCCAGCCAACTCACCCTCGAGTGAGTACGTCTTCATTTACGACATCTCGACCGGTGCGCCCGTTTATCTACAAAATGTGATGATCCCAAATTCCTACAACGGCTTAGCTTTCGACCCGACCCAAAGTGCTTTCTACGCTTCCAGCGGCATGGGGGATTTCCCTTTTGGCAGCAGCGGTTTCCTCAACTCCAGTAATCCCCAGCATGACAACGTTCACGTCTTCACTGTGGGGGCCGACCAAAAGACATGGGTGCCGGCGCAGCAACCTGAACTGCTCCTGAATCACGCGGCGGGTGTTGGCCTCATGGTGGCCCCCTCCGAACCGACACCTTCAGTAAACAGCATCGTTTTCGTGCAGCCATGCGCCGCCGGCCTGGCCGTATCGAGTGATGGCCAGAAACTGGTGGTGGCGAATTATTACAATGACTCGATAACGGTGTTCGAAGGAGGCTTGGGTAATTGGGAGCCGCTGAGCACCCTGAACGCCTCGGGGTATCAACCAGGGGAACTCGACCTGCGCCCGGGCAAGGCCGCCAGCTCGCCGCTGCCGGGCACTCCGGGAGGTGAATATCCCTTTTGGGCCGTTATCGCCCAACCCACACTGCCGGCGGGCAGCACGACCACCACTTGGGCTTATGTCTCCAGCCTTCGCGACCGCGAGATTGACGTGGTGAATCTGGACGGAGGGACGCCGGCCGTCATTGCCCGGATCCCCGTGAAAGGTCAACCGAATAAGATGACCATCAATGTGGCCCAGACGCGCCTGTACGTTGCCGAAGACGAGTCGGATACGGTGGACGTCATCGACACGAACCCAGGCGACAAAGCCAAGTGGAACACCGTGCTGGAGACTGTCCCCGTCATCGCTCCCCCCTCTGTCGTTTCATCCATCCCTGCCTTGCAGCAGAAATTGACCGGCGCCAACACCAACAGCGTAACGCTCACCCCCGATGGGACCCAGCTTTGGGTGACGAATGGCAACCTGAATAGCGTTGCCGTCGTGGCGTTGACCGGAACGGATCAGAACGACCAGGTGGTGGGTCTCATTCCCACCGGCTGGTACCCAAATTCCGTGAGCTTTAGCCCTGACGGCAAATGGGCGTACGTGGTGAATGGGAAATCGCCGACGGGCGCGAATCCCAGTTGGTGCTATGGCTACGGTCCGGCAAACTACCCAAATTGCATTACCATGAATGAGTGGAATCCACAGACGACCAAAGCCGGATTGCAAAGCTTTCCCACTGCCAACATCGCGGCGCAGCTCCCGGCGCTGACGGCGCAGGTGCTCACCAACGATCGGTTCTCCGCCACCGAGAGTGCGAGCGACGCCACTGTCATGGCCGCCGTGCGCCAGGGAATCCATCACGTGATCTTCATCATTAAGGAAAATCGCACCTACGATCAGGTTCTGGGCGATCTGCCGGTAGGCAATGGCGACACCAGTTTGGTTCAGTGGGGAAAGGCTATCACGCCAAATCAGCACAATCTGGCACTCGACTTCGTCACGCTCGACAATTTCCTGGCCAGCAGCGAAGTCAGCAATGACGGATGGCCGTGGACCACTTCCGCCCGTGCCCCTGATGTGATCGAACGCCAATATCCGTTGGCTTACGCGGCGCGAGGCCTCAGCCTGGATAGCGAGGGTGTGAATCGCAATGTGAACGTGGCGATTCCTACCTTGGCCCAGCGCGTGGCCGCCGACCCCCGCACCCCCGACGATCCGGACGTGCTGGCGGGCCAGACTAACGTGGCTGCGCCGGACGGTCCGAATGACGAAGTCAATACCGGCTATTTGTGGGACTCCGCCCTGCGGTCAGGCCTCACCGTCCGCAACTACGGTTTCTTTGTCGACACGACCTGCTACAACGAGCCGACCTGCGCCATTCCCCTCGCGCACGACCCGGCGGCAACCGGCACCGTCGTAGCGACCCCTGCGAGTGTTTCCCTCTTTCCCTACACCGATCCGTACTTCCGCGGTTTCGACAACAACTTTCCGGATTATTACCGTTACACGGAGTGGGAGCGGGAGTTCAACGCCAATTACGCCAAAGGTGGACTCCCTTCGTTGAGCCTCGTTCGCCTTATGCACGATCACACCGGAAACTTCGGTACCGCAATTGATCTTGTAAATACTCCGGAAACTCAGCAAGCCGATAACGACTACGCGGTCGGCCTGCTGGTCCAGAAGATTGCGAACAGCATTTACGCCAACGACACCCTGATCTTTGTCATTGAAGACGACGCCCAAGACGGCGGCGACCACGTGGATTCGCACCGTACCATTGCCTTCGTAGCGGGTGCTTTCGTGAAGCAACAAACGGTGGTGTCCACACCCTACAACACTGTCAACTTCGTGCGTACGATCGAAGAGGTGCTGGGCCTGCCTCCCTTGAACCTCAATGATGCACTCGCTAAGCCCATGGCCGACATCTTCAACACCACCCCCTCCAACTGGAGCTTCACCGCCACGCCCTCGGCCTACCTCTACAACACCAGCCTGCCGCTGCCTCCCAAAACGGCCGGACTGGTGGTGCCCAGGTTGAAGCACGACGCGAAGTATTGGGCACGGGTCACAAAAGGAATGGACTTCTCGGACGCCGATCGCATCGACTTTACAGTCTACAACCGCATCCTCTGGAAGGGAATGATGGGCAACAAGCCTTATCCTGCCGGGGCGGCGGGATCGGAAGTCAAGCAGAACCGGGCGGAGACCCGGGAAAGCGGCCCGCTATCGCCCCAGCGAAAAACGGCGCACGCCCCAAACCTGGACAAGGACTGAGCAAGATGGCACGCTCAGGCCCCTCCTGAACGTGGTTCTTTTCATACCCGAAGCCCCTGCGGCAACCGCGCGCCAGCTTGCCCTTAAGCGTGGCGCGCGGCGCGGTTTACAACCCCGTGCTCCTTCCGTCGAGCAAATTCGAAGCCCCACACAGTGGGTGGCCCATCGGGAACCGCGTAAGGTTTACGAATCCACTTGGCTGTGTAGCGAAACCGTAGATGTGGTTTGTGCTGTAATCTTTGAGGGTCTGGTCCGGGGGCGGCCCATTCGAAATGTACAAGGGAAGGCTTCGCCTTTCCGAGGGTTCTGGTCACACGCCTTCGATTCTGGAAGGATGAAGGGCGGTCTCCAGAGCTTTTGCGAAGAATTAATTGAAGCGCTACCCCGCGCGTTCCACGGTTTTCAATAAAGCGTGGGATTGGCTATTATCCACCGCGACGCCGTCACGGAAGCTTATCAAGCGGCCGGAATTTGCCGGGACCTTATCTCCCGGCACGATGATTCCAACAAGATTCAGGGGATCGGCTGCCGAGACCGTGATGATCTCACCGGTAGCGGGACGCCCGCGCATGGCCCTTACGGAATCCACCGCAACCGGCAATGCGAATTGTTCCCCCAGAAAACCGTTCACGAACCTGCCTCCGCGCACTTCACCGCGCGCCTCGAGTCTCCGCAACTCCATTAAGATTTGTCGCCAGCGGGGCAAAATCGACTCACGTGTCAGGACCTCGCGGAAGACGATACCGTATCGTTTCAGAAGCATCCAGCAGGTTGACTCGATCGCCGTGTCACGGTTTTCCGGCTCGCTTGGAAAGAGCAATGACCAGCGTCCCGCGCTGTCGCGTGGCCGGGCGCCGCGCCCGCTGCCCTGCCCGGCGCGCCGCCGCGGGTCGATGAGGGCCCGCAGATTGTCGAATCCGTCCGCCGTGATCACGCCCGCCGCAACCAGTTCCCAGAGCGCCCCCTCGACTTCCGCTTTCAATTTGCGAGTCCCACGCACGATGTCGGCAAAAAAAGACGCACCGCGCAACTTGAGAAAATCCAGGACGTCTTTGGAAACTGGGCTCAAGCCCTTCATGTTTTGCCCGGAGATCCCACCCTGGCGAGAAAGCATCCAGTCCGCGTCATCGCGCGCAAAAAACGTGATCGGCGCAACGCTGGTGGGCACCACGCGATGCCCGCCCTCCCTCGCATCGCGCAGCATCGCCGGATGAGGAGACAAGCGCCCCCAGCCAAGCGATCCCGTGAGGCATAGCCGGTCAAGGACGTCGGGATCGTAGTTGGCCACGCGGCCCGCCAGAATCTCCCGCTCCCAGGCGTTGGCGGGCGCTTCATACCCCTGAAGCTGGCGCAGGACTTCGAAGGTCCCGCGCTCGCCGGGAAGCTGCGTGCCCGGCGCCACGTGCTGCCAGTGGAGCAACCAATCCATGAATTGCGCCGCACTGACCGGTTCAATCTCTTTGCGTAGGGCTCCCAGCGTCAAACGGTGGATCCTGGCAAGCAGCCGGCGGTCGCACCATTCCACTACGTCCGAGGCAACTTCTGAGAATCGTCCCCGCAAGACCGTGCCGCTCGCTTCGAGTCGCAGTAGAGTTTGCTCCATTTCGTCCGCGGGAATGACCAATAGCCGGGAAAGAGAGCCGGCGCGGACAGGACCGGAGTGCTCGAGCCAGCCGTTCACGAGCGCCCGCATGGCATCTTCTTTTTCGGGGGCGCCGCCCTCAAGAACCGCGAGCGGGGTTGTGAACTGTGCATCCGGGAAAATCTGCTCGAATGATTTTGCCTTCTCGGCCGTCACCCAGTACGAGCGGTCTGCAACGTCGGCTCGCCCCACGCGCCGCTGCGCCAGGAGCTCGTCGAAGAATTTCTTCCACGTCACTAAAGACGCGCGAAGGGAATTTTGGAGGTAGGCGAAATCCGCGGAGTGCGCATCCGCAAGGTTCGCGAATGTCAGATCACCGACTCCAGGGAAATCGAGATCCGGCATGGCGACAAGGCTTTCCAAGGCGTCGTGCAACTCCTCGGCGTCGCGAACATCCGGCCAGACCTCCGCACGCACTTCAGCAATGGCCGAGGGGTCAAGCCTCCCGATGTCGGAAACGACGGTATCGGGCAAAGCGCGGCGCATCTCGACCGCTCGCGCGCGCCGCTCCTCGAGGGGAGCGTCATCGAGATACGCGTACGGGTTCGCATTCAAAATTTCGTGCGCGAACTGCGACGGCATGGGAGTGTCCACGCTGACGCACCGGATGCTGCCATCCAGAATTTGCGCGAGCACGCGCTTGAGCCCCTCCAGGTCCATCGCCTCCGTCAGCGCATCCTTCATCACCTCGCGCACCAGGGGATGATTCGGAATCCGCACCTCGCCCTCGAGATTCTCCGGGCATGCTGCGGCATCGGGAAAGACGGATGCTAGCAAGTCATCAGCGCGCATGCGTTGAATCTGCGGCGGAACTTTCCTCCCACCCTCGAAACGGGATAAGACCAGGGCTCGCGATGCGTCCCATCGCCAGCGAGCGGCGAAGACGGGCGAGGCCAGCACCGCTTGTTCGAGCACCTGCTCGACCGATGCCGGGTGCAGAAATCGGAAGACGTCCGCAAGTGGAAAACTGTGCTGCTCCGCGAGCGATATGTTGATGCCATCGTCCGTCGCTGCCGCCTGCAATTCCAAGTTGAACGAGCGGCAAAATCGCTTGCGCAGCGCGAGTCCCCAGGCTTTGTTGATGCGGCCGCCAAAGGGCGCGTGGATCACCAGTTGCATCCCGCCACTTTCGTCGAAGAAGCGTTCGGCGATGACCGTTGTCTGCGTCGGGACCGCGCCCAGAATCGCGCGCCCCGCCACGATGTGTTCCACCACCTGCTCGGCGCCCGCGTCATCAAGACCGCAGTCCCACTTGAGCCAGGCCACCGCGGCGTCAGGATCGCCCGAATCCAGCCGCGACGTGCCGGGTCCCAGCCGCGGCGTGAGCTCGCTGATTTTCTGGCGTAGGTCAGCAACTTGCTGCGAAAGCTCGGGTGTGCGCGCCGGAGCCTCCCCGCGCCAGAAAGGCACGTTGGGGGGAGCCCCGTGGGCGTCTTCCACAAGAACACGTCCTGCCTGAATCCGGCGAATTCTCCAGGATGTATTGCCGAGCAGCATGATGTCGCCGCGAAGGCTCTCGACCGCGAAGTCTTCGTCAACCGTGCCGACGGTATTGCCCTCGGGTTCTGCCACCACCGTGTAGAGCGCATTATCCGGAATGGCTCCGCCGTTGGTGATGGCGACGAGGCGGCTCCCGCGCCTTCCCAGCAGGCGCCGGTTTACTCTGTCGCGGTGAAGGTGCGCGCCACGCCGTCCGCGACGGGCGTTGATTCCCTCCGTGAGCATTTCCACAATTTCATCGAAGTCAGTGCGAGAGAGGTTGCGATAGGGATAAGCTCGCCGCAGCAGCGTGAAGAGATCATCTTCCTTCCACTCCTCCGCCGCGCACATCGCCACCAATTGCTGCGCCAGGATGTCGAGCGGCGCGTCGGGAATCTCCAGGCGGTCCAGATCGCCATGTCGCATGCCTCGCACCAGAGCGGCGCACTCCACCAATTCATCGCGAGTCGTGGCAAAGATGCGGCCCTTGGGAATGGCGCCGTGCCAGTGGCCGGCGCGTCCGATCCGCTGCCAGGCAACCGAGATCGAACGCGTCGATCCGATCTGGCAAACAAGTTCCACTGCCCCGATGTCGATTCCAAGTTCCAGCGAAGCCGTGGCGACCAGTACCTGGATTTCCCCCGCCTTCAGCCGCCTTTCAGCATCGAGCCGCAATTTCCGTGCAAGGCTTCCGTGATGGGTGGCCACAGCGTCGTGGGCCAGCCGTTCAGCCAGATGGTGGGCCACACGTTCTGCCAGGCGGCGAGTATTGACGAAGACAAGCGTTGATCGATGCTCGCGCGCGAGCGCCGCGATTCGGTCGTAGATTTCATCCCACAACTCATGGGAGGCAACGGGCCCGAGGTCACTTGCGGGAACTTCGACAGCAAGGTCCACCTCGCGCTGGTGGCCAATTTGCACGATGGCGGGATCCGGCCGACCATTTCCGGTGAGAAAGTGCGCGACCAACTCAATCGGCTTCTGCGTGGCCGAAAGGCCGATGCGAAGCGGAGGCCGCATCGTGAGGGCCTCCAAACGCTCGAGTGAAATGGCCAGATGCGCGCCGCGTTTGTCGTCCGCGACCGCGTGAATTTCGTCAACGATGACCGTCTCGACGGATTTTAAGATTTGGCGGCTCTTCTCTGCCGTGAGCAAAATGTAAAGCGATTCCGGAGTCGTGACCAGGATATGTGGCGGGCGCTTCAGCATCGCGCGGCGATCGTGCATCAGCGTGTCGCCGGTCCGCACGGCCGTTCGAATTTCCGGCAGAGCGAGCCCGCGCGCCTCCGCCAGCTTCAGGATTTGTGCGAGCGGAATCTCGAGGTTCTTTTGTATGTCGTTTCCCAGCGCTTTCAAAGGAGAGACGTAAAGCACTTGGGTCTCGTCACGGAGTTCCCCCGCAAGCGCATTTTTTACCAGGCGATCGATGCAAACCAGGAAGGCCGCCAGAGTTTTCCCCGAACCCGTCGGCGCGGAAATCAGCATGGTTCTTCCCGCCAGGATGTGCGGCCAGCCCTGCTCTTGCGGCTCAGTCGGTTGGCCAAGCCTGCCGAGGAACCACTCGCGAACGATGGGGTGTGCCCAATCGAGAGCGGAGGACGTAGTTGAACTTGAAGGCGTGCCATTCATCGAAGAACCGAAAACCTTGTCGGGCCCCGAACCGATCAAGGTGTAGAAGTCAAACGGGAAGGCATTAGAATACCTCAAACGTGTTGAGGAATCATCCTCCGTGCTGGGCGCCTAACAAACATCATTGTGTTGCCCAAATCATCTTCCAAGCGCTTTTTGCCACTCTCTACCTCAATGATCAGTTGTTGCGGCTTACACTCGAGAAGATTCGAGTGAGAGAAGCAAGATCATTGACGAAATACTGGGAGTTGAAGAACAGATCGAATCAAAGCTCCGTATGCTTCGCCGTAACCTGGAAGCATGATGCGTAATGACTGAAGAAGGTCGACCTTGCTGAGCTTTGCGAAATCGTGAAGGGGTCCGCTCCAATCCAAAAAACAGCCGCCGGTCCATATCCTCTGGTAATCTCGCCCTGGATCGCCAACTAAAAGCAGTCCTCCTATTGGCAAGAAAAAGCCGCCGACCTACAAACCAGGTCCGCGCTACACTGGCCTTCCGCAGCGACATTTTGTAGCCTCTAACACTGGTAGATTTCTCTTGACTTTGTTAGTACATGATGATACAATAACCCTGTGTTACTGTGGGATGCAGTCATGTCCGCGCGCAAGTCTCCCCCCTTCCCAAAGCCGGTCCCACCAAGCTACGAAGTCAGCAGGGAAGAATTCCGGTGTCAAGATTGGAGGGACGGGAATCCGGGGCTCATGCGGAGGATGAAAGATTCCAGTCGGCGGAGGGTATTCGATTGTCGATTGTCGATTTGGGAAGTGCCCCCCATTTTGGCGGGTTACGAAGGTGCTAATCAAGGTCCGAAACCGGGGACTGACCCAAGAAGATGTTAAAAATGAAGGAACCTCCGGGGATGTGTATGAAAACAAAGGGAAGCATGGCAAAATGTCCATCAAAAAACACTCTCTTTTCACGAAAATACACCAATCTCACGCTAATCGACACCAATCGGTCGGGTTTGTTGGCAGAGAGTGCAGGGTCACACGATAAATCGGGGCGAAGTGGGCCCATTAGAGATTGCACGGAGTGGCTGCGAAAGGGCTAGAGGTGGCACGGGCATCCTGCCCATTTGAAGCCATGGCTAGGATGGACATGCCACGAAGGTCGGCAGATGCTAAACAAACATCGGCACCAAGAAAATGCCGCAGCTTTCCATTATGTACTTGAAACTAAATGGGGTTAGCGTTTTATGGCGAGAGCCTCGCAAAAACCAATGCCGCTGAAATTACAAGACTTACCTTAATCTGGGTGGCAAGGTGGCAAGAAACGCGGGGGGAAAAAATGAAGGAAGCCTCCATTATGTTGTTGGAAAAAAATATAGAAAAAATGACCGAATTCGGCCCTTCCATTATGTTGATGAAAATAAAAGACCTATAGGCTGATTTCCATTATATTGATGAAAAGAAATAGAGTTAGTAGAGAACAGTGGCGAAGAGCGGAGTCTGGAGTCTGGAGTCCGGAGTCCGGGATCCGAAGTCATTAAAGGACAGAGGCAAGTGACGAGTGGTGAGTGACGAGAAACTGAGCCCGGAACTCCGGGTCTGGGCCCCGAATTCGTCAGGGGCCGTGACGAGAGTCGAGTGACCAGCACCGGCAAAACCCAAGCGGACGACCCAAGCGGGCAAAGGATGGGGGAGCCAACGGCCTGCCCCCCGGGTGACGCACGACCCCACATCGGTTATCGGCGGTGCCAGGTGACAAAATGAATCAATCTACGTCGCCGAATTCTCATCCCGGCCATCTCGACCCACTACAAGCTTGCGAACGAACGTCCACCCCTGGGGGAGTATTTCGTCAATGTTTGGTCCAAGGGCACTGCCGCAGGAGGGGCGGCGACGATGCCGTCGATCAGAATCTCACGGGCGGCAATTCTGCGCCCATAAAGGTCCCGGTTATCGTCCCGATCCTGCTTAAGCACCGCGCCATCGAGCGACATGCCGGCAAACAAACCTCGCGTCCGCGAGTAGCTGAGAATCTCGGCGTGGAGCTGAGCGTCCGTTGCCCCTTCCGCGGTACGGCCCACAGGCCCGGCGGTTACGGAAAGATCCCCGCCCAGCTTGACGCTGTCCTGAACGAGGGTTCGAGCGCCCGCCTCATTCCTCACGATGAAGACCACATCGGTAGCTTCACCACCGATTTGAAATCCAATGCTTCCGGCGCCCAAGGTGAACATCGAAGGCGCCCCCCACGGGCCGTTTCCATGCTCGCGGCACACCAGCACCCCTCGTCCATAAGTTCCCCCCACCAGGAATGCACCCTTGATCTCGGAAGGAACGATGCCCACACACACAGCTTTTTCGAACAAATCATGCGGTATGCCCCGGTCGGGGGTCGCCATAATCTCATTGAGGACGTTGGTGGCCTTCTCCAATTGGGTTTCCCCGGCGAAGGCCGCCAGGGAGAATGTCAGAATCAGAAAAGCCGCAGTCATAAGCTTTTTCATGGGTCACTCCTCTATTTGGATTTGACATCGCCGATCGGCCCGTCCCACTTTGATGACCGCCTGGTAGGCAGCCCAACAACACCCCGGGATACTTGCAGGTCGGCTTCCGACTTCGCAAGAATTCGACTAACCGTATCCGATTCAATACCATACGGCCGACCGGAGGAAGCCAAGCGGCGGAACAGGGTTGGTAAGAATTTCCAGGCCCTAGAACAAATGACCGCATCCTTCAATAGTGGGCCGGGCAGCGATGGATCTACCCGCTTTTTGCATGGGATTCGGTATTTTTTACGGCATTTCGTCCTGCCTTTCCCTAGTTTTCGGGCCAAGTTCGCTCTAATCTATTGAAAACACAGTGAATTCCTCAAGTTTCCACCACTTCATTTTAGGCATCCCAATTGCCCACTCAATAAGATGGCGGGAGGCAGCAAATCCCCATTGCCGAAGATCGACAATCAGACCTCAGGGTATCCCGCCATTACCGATTCGGCACGTGGATACAACAACGAGGAACAGGCCACAGACTCCTTATGCAAGTAACCCAGGCAAGTGACCCATTTCTGAGTGCTTGGCGGCAACGCTTTAAGGCATTGCGGAATATTCCCCCGGCTCTCAAGATTGTTTGGGAGGCGGGACCGCAAGTGGTAGGTTCTGGTATCGCATTTCGAATCGTAGCCGCCCTCATTCCGCTTGCAGTGCTCGCCGTCTCACGACGAATCATTGATTCCATTGTTGCGGTCATAAAGACCCATTCCCATATCTCCACGGCTTTTTGGTGGCTCGTCGCTCTGGAATTTGGTCTGGCTTTCCTCGGAACCATCCTGGCGCGACTTTGTGATTACTGCGACGGCCTTCTGGCGGACCGGTTTACGCGCCACGTCAGCGTCCGCGTGATGGAGCACGCCTCGCGCCTTGATCTTTCCTCGTACGAAGACCCGGAGTTCTACAACAAGCTGGAGCGCGCCCGGCACCAAGCCACCGACAGGATCGGGATGGTTCAGGCCTTTGGCCAACTGCTCCAGGGAGCCATTACGGCGATTACCCTTTCGGTCAGCATTCTGGCATTTTCTCCCTGGCTGCTGCTGCTTCTCATCGCGGGGGTTATCCCCGCTTTCCTTGGCGAGAGCCATTTCGCGTTCCTCGGATATGCGCTGAATATGCGGCTCACCCCGACTCGTCGGCAACTGGATTACCTGCGCGACCTTGGAGCCAGTAAGGAGAGTGCCAAGGAGTTGAAGCTGTTCGGGCTTAGTGGGTACTTCAGCCGCAGGTACGCTCAGCTTGCGGACAGTGTCTACGGGGAAAATGTTTCGCTCCTGAAGCGCCGCCTGCGGGCGAGTTCCCTGTTCGCGCTGCTGAGTACATCCGCCTATTACGGCGCCTTTGCTTTTGTAATCTACCAAACCATTTCCGGTAGACTGTCCGTGGGAACCATGGTCTTCCTCGCCGGCGCTTTAAGTGGTGCGAGCACCAATATTCAGCAGATCTTCTCAATTTTTTCGAGCATCGCTGATCAGGCGCTCTTCCTTACCGATCTGCTGGACTTCTTCGCAGTCGAGCCGAAAGTGAAATCCAAGCCTCGGGCCCTTCCTGCGCCCCGGCCCATCCGGCAGGGTTTTGAGTTCGAAAACGTATCGTTCACTTACCCTGGAACTTCCCGTTTAGTCCTGGACGGGCTAAGTTTTCGGCTGCAACCGGGCGAGCGAGTAGCGCTGGTGGGAGAAAACGGTCAGGGTAAGACGACCCTGGTCAAGCTGATTACTCGTCTTTACGATCCCGCCGCCGGCCGGATTCTGCTCGATGGGATTGACCTCCGAGAGTACGACCTGGAGGACTTACACCGCGAAATTGGGGTCATTTTCCAGGATTTCATGCGCTATGAAATGACGTCCAGACAAAACATTTCCATGGGGAAGATCGACGACCGCGGCAACTTTGCCGGCATCGCCGCGGCAGCCCAAAAGAGCATGGCGGCCCAGGTCATCGCGAGGCTTCCCCTTGGTTACGGGCAGATGCTTGGACGGCGCTTTGAAGGCGGCGTCGATCTTTCGGGTGGAGAGTGGCAGAAGATCGCCCTGGCCAGGGCCTATCTGCGAGATTCGCAACTGTTGATCCTCGACGAACCCACCGCCTCGCTGGATGCCCGGTCCGAGCGAGAGGTCTTCCAAAGATTCTCGGAGCTGACAAATGGCAAAATGGCGCTGCTGATCTCCCATCGCTTTTCCACCGTTCGTATGGCGGATCGAATCCTGGTTCTTGAAGACGGCAAGATTGCTGAAGACGGGTGCCACGACGAACTCATCAACCACGGTCAGCGCTACTCAAAGATGTTTGAACTCCAGGCCGCCAGTTATCGTTAGCCTCGAGAGGCTTGCATCTAATCATGGCGAGTCCAGTCGAAAAACCGCGTGATTCTGTTAGGCGGTCGGGGGGTGACGGCATCATCACCCCGCCCCCTTCCGCCCGTCCCGTGTCCGAACAACAAATGCCGCCGGAAATTCGGATTCAGGGGCTCATCGCCCAGGGAATTCGCGATGCTGAGGGTTGGCGGTACGTAGATGGCAAGAAGTCAGTGGCGGCTTTTGTAAGCCGATGCCGAAGCGTTAGAAGGCGGATTCGAATTGTCTCGCGCACCCTCAATGAACGTAAGGCCAGAGGCGACACTCTTCCCGCAGGTGAATCCTGGCTGCTAGAGAACGCCCGATTGCTGCAAACTCTCAGCCAGGAGGTCTTCGATGCATCGAAGTCCAGGCGCGGCCTCACCGTCCGGGGAGAAGGAGGTGCCATTGTCCCGCGCGCCTATGCGGCGGCGGCTGGCTTTCTTCGAGCTGTCGACATGGTTCCTACCGAGGCAACTCTTTCTCATTATTTCGAGGGAATTCAGCAGGTCGAAAGTCTCATGATGGCGGAGTTCGGTGCCCTAAAACCCATGCTGGATTTCGCCATCCTGGAACAAATCGCCGACTACGGCGACACCGTTTGCGGTCACGGTGGAATCGGCGGCCGGACGGAAACTCCATCCGGAGATCGAAGTGTCGAGCGAATACAGAAAGCGGTCCAGGCTCTCCGCGTCATTCGGGAAATGGATTGGAAGTGCTTCTTCGAGCAAAACAACGCGGCTGAGCGTGTCCTTAGGCAAGATCCGTCCGGCGACTATCCCAACATGGATGATGAGAGCCGCGAGATGTACCGCAAGGTCGTTCAGGAGTTGGCGCGGCAATCGCTCTTCAGCGAGGAAGAGGTGGCACGGCAAGCGGTGTTTCTGGCCATGCGTGCCAGGAGTCGAACCAGAAATCCGGATTCACGCACAGCGAGCCGCCGGACCCACATTGGCTATTACTTGATAGCCTCCGGCATTTGCCTCCTAAAGGAGCGCATCGGATACAAACCGTGGTTGCGTCAACGCATCCTGGGCGCCATCCTCGAATGGCCGGAGGTCTTCTTCATCGTTGGTGTCGAGCTTTCAACCCTCGCACTGGTGTTCTTCCTCTTGCAGCATCTCGGCGTCATCATTCCGTTGCTGCCCGGTCTGCTTTTGTTGATCCCTGCCAGCCATGCCGCCATCGGTATCGTGAATCACCTTACCAGTATCGTGGTGCCTCCCCGGCGAATTCCCAAGCTGGATTATTCCCAAGGGATTCCCCGCGAGTGCACGACGCTCGTCGCGGTTCCTTGCCTGCTGTTGAGCGAAGCGGAGGTCCGGCGCAATGTTGACACCCTGGAAATCCGTTACCTGGGGAATCGCGACCCCCATCTCCACTTTGCCCTCTTGACCGATCCTCCCGACGCCTCTCAGCCTTTTGACGAGCGTGATGAATTGGTAGGAATTTGCTCCACTCTGATCGACCAACTCAACCAGAAATATGCGCCGGACGGGCGGGGCAGTTTCTTGCACTTGCACCGTCATCGAGTCTATAACCCCTCGGAAAGGAGCTGGATGGGCTGGGAGCGGAAGCGGGGCAAGCTGATGGACCTCAACAACCTGCTTCTTGGGACCTCTGACAGTTTCCCCGTGAAAGCGGGAGACGTCTCGGTGCTCCGGGCGATTCGATACGTTATTACCTTGGATGCTGACACGAAACTGCCCCCCGGGACGGCCCAGCGGCTCGTCGGAGCGCTGGCCCATCCCTTGAACCGGGCCGTGGTCGATCCGAGAACCAATACCGTCGTTGAAGGCCATGCGATTCTCCAGCCACGCGTCAGCGTCAGCATCGAATCTTCTCGCCACTCGCGCCTCGCCGCCATTTACTCGGGGCAGACCGGATTTGACATCTACACCCAGGCAGCCTCCGACATTTACCAAGACCTGTTTGGCGAGGGCAGCTTCACGGGCAAAGGAATCTATGAAGTCGAAACTTTCCAAAGAGTCTTGGGAAAACGCTTCCCCACCAATGCCCTTCTGAGCCATGACTTAATCGAAGGATCTTACGCGCGCGCCGGGTTGGCGAGCGACATTGTCCTCATTGATGATTACCCATCTCACTTAAGTGCCTATTCCCGGCGGCTGCACCGCTGGGTGCGGGGCGACTGGCAGATCATGCGGTGGCTTTTGCCCCGGGTCCCGGACTATTACGGCCGCCGCGTGCATAACCCCCTGACTTTCATCTCCCGCTGGAAGATCTTCGACAACTTGCGGCGGAGCATGAACGACATTGGCTTGTTCCTGTTGCTAATCCTGGGTTGGGCGGTTCTTCCGGGCGGCCCTGTCTACTGGACTCTTGTGACGCTGGCTTTGCTGCTGATGCCGACCTACTCTCAACTCTTGTTTGCTCTGCTCAGAATCCGCCCAGGGCAGAATTGGCGCGGCTTTCTGCGGGAGCGGGCGAACGATCTGGTGTCCGGCCACCTCCAGGTCTTCGTCATGCTCGTGTTCCTTCCTCATCAGGCGCTCGTCATGCTGGACGCCATCTTTCGGACGCTCACCCGGCTCAGCCTGACCCATAGCAACCTGCTGGAATGGGAGACTGCGGCCGAATCCGAGTTGGGAAAGAAAAAGTCTCTTGTGGAAACTTACCTGGCGCTTACCCCTTGCCTTTCCCTGGCGACCGCCTTGTTTCTTGCTGTGGTTCGTCCCGCCGCGCTGTATATTGCTTGGCCCATATTGGGACTCTGGCTGCTTCCCAATTTCTTTTCGGATTGGGTCAACCGCCGGCCCGTGGATAGGGCGCCTCAAATGACTCCCGAGCGTGAGAGTTTTCTCCGCCTGGCGGGGCTTTGCACGTGGCGGTACTTCCGTGAGTTCAGCAATGCCGAAAACCACTGGCTGATACCGGACAATGTCCAGGAGGATCCGCCACTCGTAGCTTCCCGCCTATCGCCCACCAATCTGGGGCTTCTGCTCAATGGGCAGTTGGCTGCCCATGAATTGGGCTTTTTAACTTTAGAGGAGTACGCGGAGGCGGTTGAACGTACGCTCGAGACCGCCGAACAATTGCCCCGGTACAACGGCCATTTCTTCAACTGGTACGATATTCAAACCTCCCGACCTTTGGAACCCCTGTTCATTTCCACTGTCGACAGCGGAAACCTGGCCGCATGCTTGTGGACCCTGAAACAAAGCAGCCTTGGTCTTTCGAGTGAGCCGCTGCTATCACGGAAACTGTGGCAGGGGATTCGTGACCATATCCGACTCCTTTCGGATGCTTCGCACGAGCCATCAGTACCCGTTGAAGCCCCTCGAGCCATCCGGGACTTGGCGGCCTTCGTTGAACCTTTGGTTGATGATGCTTCTTCCTGGATCGGAGCGTTGCCGTGGCTGGAAGAACAGATTCAACGGATCGAAGGTATGTTGGGCAATAACCCCGGGGATTCCCCGGAGACGGGCACCATTGCGCCGGACCTGGCTTGGTGGGCCAGAGAGACCGCCGCGCGCCTGCGCGGAGTTCGCACCCTGGTCGAGAACCTGATTCCTTGGGCGCTGCCGGAGTATTCGTCGCTTTTCCTGTACGGAGCCCCCATCGAGCGAATCACCCTCGCGTCTCTACCTGCTACCTTGCGTGACGTGGAAGACCAACTGGCCGAGTCCCTGAATAATGACCAAACGAGCGCGACCGAAAGAAGCGCCGCGCGGTTGTTACAGCGCCGGCTCCCTCTTACCGTCGGAAATGCAGCCCGGCTTGCACAGACACTTCAGCGGATCGCCCAAGACGCCGATCAACTTGTGAATGTTATGGATTTCAGGTTTCTCTACAACCCTAAGCGGAAGCTGTTTTCGACGGGCTACGACGTCTCAACTGCGGCGTTGGATCCCTACTACTACGATTTATTGGCGTCCGAAGCGCGTATGGCGGTTTTCATTGCAGCCGCCAAAGGTGAAGTAAACCAGGAGGCTTGGTTTCGCCTTGGAAGGTCACACACCTCATGTTTCGGAGAGCGTCTGCTTCTCTCCTGGAGCGGAACGATGTTCGAGTATCTGATGCCGGCACTCTGGATGCGCTCCCATCCGGACACGATCATGGATCAAACCCTGCGCGCGGCAATTCGTTGTCAGCAAGAATACGCGGGGAGGAATGATATTCCCTGGGGCATATCGGAAACTGCTTTCAGTGAGCGAGATCGGGGGGGGGCCTACCGTTATCGGGCCTTTGGTGTTCCGGAGCTGGCACTGGACCCCCACGCCCCTGACAGGCCTGTCGTTTCCCCCTATTCCACCTTTCTTGCGTTGCCCGTTGAACCCGAGGCTGCGATTCGAAACCTCGAGGTCATGAGAAAGATGGGTTGCCTGGGTTCTCGGGGTTTCTACGAATCATGCGATTTCCATCCGGCTCAAGACGCTGGAAATGGAAACTTTGAAATAATCCGGTGCTGGATGGCGCATCATCAAGGGATGAGCCTGGTGGCTCTCAGCAACTTCCTCAATCAGAATTCCAACCAGAAATGGTTTAACAGGGAGGCCAGGGTGATGGCGGCCGAACTGCTCCTGCACGAAAGAGTGGCGCTAAGTACTCCGGTCAAGAATGATCCCCCCGGGTCCCCCGAGAAGAGCAGACACCCGGCGAGTCTTCGGAGACTCAACTCCCGCCTTGCCTTATCGGGCGCGCGCAAGGGTTCAATCCAAGTGTCAGGTGGCAACAATCACGCTGAAGCGCAATTCCAAAGCCCCCCTGCGCCGCCGGCTCCGTAAGGAGTGGCCGCGCGACAAATTCAAGCATATTGCAGTATTCTCTTGACAAGACAAAATTAATTATGTTACAATTTAGGGATGTGAATCGTGGCCGGTTCCGCTTTTGCCTCCGAGTTCAAGGCGGCAAGCCCGCCTGTCCCCAATCCGTCGATAGGGGAGCAGAGCGGGTAGCAGGCCTTGGAGGACGATGGAGGGCAAGGGCTTGTAGTTTGGTGGGTTGGGCGATTGAAAGAAGTTTGGTGGGCGTCGAAGAGATTG
>Ga0187856_1000471_pt1 | contig 36604 bp, 32 predicted proteins | sample June2016WEW_8_40_FD_132443 | JGI IMG/M metagenome (GOLD analysis project Ga0187856, IMG submission 132443) | Peatland microbial communities from SPRUCE experiment site at the Marcell Experimental Forest, Minnesota, USA - June2016WEW_8_40 | ecosystem: Environmental > Terrestrial > Soil > Wetlands... | reverse complement strand
GCGGCCGGTCCGGACGCCAGGGCGATCCCGGCCACTCGAAATTCTTCCTTTCGCTCGAAGACGACCTGATGCGCATCTTCGGCACCGACAAGCTCGACGGCATGCTGCAGAAACTCGGGCTGAAGGAAAACGAGGCGATCATCCATCCCTGGATCAACAAGGCGCTGGAGAAGGCGCAGCAGAAGGTCGAGGCGCGCAACTTCGATATCCGCAAGAACATCCTCAAATACGACAACGTCATGAACGATCAGCGCAAGGTCATCTTCGACCAGCGCGTCGAATGGATGCAGGACGCGGCGGTCGCCGAAGTGGTCGCCGACATGCGCCACAACACGATCGACGATCTCGTCGCCAAGTACGTGCCGGAGAACGCCTATCCGGAGCAATGGGACACGGCGGGCCTCAAGGAGGAGCTCAAGCGCGTGATCGGCCTCGACCTGCCGGTCGATGAATGGGCGAAGGAAGAGGGCATCGCCGACGAGGAGATTTTCACCCGCGTCGAGCGCCGCGCCGACGAGCACATGGCGGCGAAGGTCGCGCAGTGGGGCGCCGACGTCATCCGCTACATCGAGAAATCGATCCTGCTGCAGTCGCTCGACCATCTCTGGCGCGAGCACCTGGTCATGCTCGACCATCTGCGGCAGGTGATCGGGCTGCGCGGCTACGGCCAGCGCGACCCGCTCAACGAGTACAAGGCCGAAGCCTTCAGCCTGTTCGAGGCGATGAGCCAGAACCTGCGCGAGGCGGTGACGGCGCAGCTCATGCGCGTCGAGATCATGGCATCGCCGCCGCCGGAGCAGCCGCCGGCCCCGCTGCCGGCCATGGCGGCGCACAAGATCGATCCGGCGACCGGCGAGGATGAGATGGCGCTGGCGCTGGCCGGCGCCGAAACGCTGGCGCGGCACGGAATTGGCGGTACCGCCCGCGGCGCGGCGCCGGCAGCGGCGCGCAACACGTCGGCGCCGGCGCGCAATCCGCAAGACCCGACCAGTTGGGGCAAAGTCGGCCGCAACGAGCCCTGCCCGTGCGGCTCAGGCAAGAAATTTAAGCATTGCCACGGGCGATACGCTTAGCGGACAACAGAAGTCGGATGACAGAGGACGGATGAAGAGTTTTCCGACCTCCGTCGTCTGTCATCCGTCCTCTGATTACTGTAGCCCGCCCCAACGGCTATCGAAGTTGCCGGCGGGCACCATGGGTTGAGCGCCGTTGAGCAGGGCGCCGTTTTTCGCAGGCGCCGTTGCCGCATTTGCTTCCTGCTGCGGTGGCGTCTGTTTCGCCCCATTGGCTTCCTGCGGCACGCTTTTATGCGGCTCCGACTTGTTGGGTTCGGTCTTCTGCTTCGGCGGCAGGCCGGCAGCGGAGGCGGTCTCATTATGCGGGGCGGATTTGGGCTTTTGTGACTCGGCTGGCGCGGTTGCCGGCGGTTGCGGTCCGGCGGCCGCATCAGCCTGCGCGCTGCCGTTCGACGAGAACAAGTTGCCGAAGAAGCCGCCGCTTCCGCCACCCCCGCCGCGTTCTTGCGATGCCGAATCGGTGGCGGCGACTTGAGTAGGCTCGGCAGCCGGCTTCGACCCGAGTAGGCCGCCGAGCAAGCGGCTGCCGAACGTGGGCTGTGCTCCGCCGCTGTCAACCGTAACGGCGGGCGGCGGTTGTGGCGGCAACGATCCCGTCGTTCGTGCCGGCGGTATATTCCCCCCGACCTGCGCGAGGAAGACTCTATTCATGCCGCCGTCGAGGCCGGTCCTGATCGGTGCGACCGGCACGTTGGCTTTGACCAACTGGGCGTACTGGACTTCGTCGTTGTGCTCTTTTTCCAGCGCCGGACCGGCGATTTCCGGCGCGACCACGAAGGCCGGGCAGCGGCCGGTCGGATTCAACACAAGCGGCTTGGTGGAATTGGGCGGCGGCTGGGCATCGAACACATAGCGCCGGTTACACACCTCGACCTTGGGCTCCAGATGCGTCACCTCGAAATGGTCGTTGCCCTCCTTGATCATCTTCCAGAAGGCCATGTTCGGGTTGGTGCGATGCCGAGCCAGGTTCGCCGGCGTCATGCGGAACGGATAGGCCTGGATCTGGAAGGACTGCTGGCCGCCGAGGAAGGATTCACGGGCGAGCGAATAGATTTCGCCGATCTGCTCGTCGGTCATGGCGTAGCAGCCGCGCGACGAGCAGTCGCCATGGATCATGAGGAAGGCGCCGTGGCGGTCGTTCGCCTTGTCGAAGGCATTGGGAAAGCCGGTGTTGATCGCGAGGTAGTAGTTGGAATTGGGTTGCATCAGTTCGGGGGTGATCGCGTAGAAGCCCTCGGGAGCCTGGCGGTCGCCCTCATGGACCTTGGGCCCAAGGTCCCCCGACCAGCGGCAGATCGGATAGACCTTGAGTATTTGGAAACGGCCAGTATTGTCCTGTTTCCAGACTTCGAGTTCCGATTCCTCCTTGAAGATGCGGACGAGAACCGGCGAGTCCTTCGGCATGTGCTTCTGGTCGAGCTGCGCCAGCATCTGTGGCGACAACTCTTTCATCGCGCGGGTCGGCAACTGATAGCCGTCGTCGCCGTAGCAGCCGGCAAGCGCCAACGAACCGGCGAGAACCGCCGACGCCAAAAAGGCGCGGCAGACTTGCGCGCGGACCAGGCTGGCGCGGATCAATTCGATACTCCCCGACTGATGGGCCATCCCCGTGCCATCACTGGCTCAATCGTTATCCCTCTGAGGTGGCTTGTGCAAGCGAGCCTTGGCGCCGGCATAAAGGTGGACCATGCCGGTGCTGAACGAAGAGTAAATTTTCCGCAAATTTGACGGGCAAAACCAATGCCTTATCCATGGTAATCGGCCACGACGCGGGGTTCACTCTTGCTCCGAGAAAAGACCCGATCGGGGGGACCGATCCCGGCGCGATTGTGGCGGATGAAGATGACGGCGGAATCCGTCGGGCCGAAGGGTCAGCCGAGCATCCGCCCGATCGCCATGAACTTGTCGCGCCGCAGCTGGACGATAGTTGCGCGGGCGAGGCCCTGCAGTTCGGCCAAGGCGTCGGCGATCGCCGCTCCGGCCGCGGCGATGGCCGCGGCGGGATCGCGATGCGCGCCGCCGGTCGGCTCCGGGACGACGGTATCAACAACGCCGAATCGCAACAGATCCTGCGCGGTGATCTTCAAGCTGGAGGCGGCTTCCTGCGCTTTCGCGGTATCGTGCCAGAGGATCGAAGCCGCGCCTTCGGGCGAAATCACGCTGTAGATGGCGTGCTCCAGCATGATCACGCGGTTGGCGGTCGCGAGCGCGATCGCTCCGCCCGAGCCGCCCTCGCCGATGATGGCCGCGACATTGGGCACGCCGATCCGCAGGCAGGCTTCGGTCGAGCGCGCGATAGCCTCGGCCTGCCCGCGCTCTTCCGCGCCGATGCCGGGATAGGCGCCCGCGGTGTCGATCAGCGCGATGACCGGAATTTCGAAGTGGTCGGCCATGTCCATGAGCCGCGCCGCCTTGCGGTAGCCTTCCGGCCGCGCCATGCCGAAATTGTGCTTGAGACGGCTCTCGGTGTCGGAGCCTTTTTCCTGGCCGATGATGCAGACGCTCTCGCCGCGGAAGCGGCCGAACCCGCCGACGATCGCCGCGTCTTCTCCGTATTTGCGATCGCCGGCAAGCGGAACGAAATCAGCGATGAGCCGGGCAATGTAATCGAGGCAATGCGGCCGTTGCGGATGCCGCGCCACTTGCGTCTTCTGCCAGGGCGTCAGCGTGCTGTAGAGTTCCTTGAGCGCCTGATCCGCCTTGACTTCGATGCGGTTGATCTCTTCGCCGATCGCAATAGCGTCGCCGGCGGCCTCAAGCGCGCGCATTTCTTCGATCTTGGCCTCGAGTTCGGCCACCGGTTTTTCGAAGTCGAGATAACTACGCATTACTCATCAGCCGACGCATCTGCATTTATGCCTGGCGCTCGTCGTCCGGCACCAAATCCTCAATCGAGATGCCAAGTCGGCGCGCCAGCTTGGCGTAAAGGACGACGTCTCCGATTGCCTTGCCGCGTTCCACGTCGGATAGAAAGTTCTGCGAGACACCGACGTCGTTGGCGAGGACGGTTTGCGTCAGACGGCGTTTCTTGCGCCAAAAAGCGAGCGGTGTCGGCGCCTTCAGAAGGGCCTCGACTTCCACCGAGGTGAGCAGCTCCTCCCGGCCCTCGGCCAGATCGCGGATGCGCGCTGCGGCGACGGCAGCATCCTGCAGAGTGTCGTACTCCTCGCGCGCCATCACGACTAACTCCTCGCCACCAGGGGTGCGGAATATGTGAGCCTTGGTCATTGTTCTCGTCTCAATTGTAGATTCCGCCGCGTGGGCCGATATCGAGAATTTCGATTTCGGCCGCATTCTCTCGGAAGATCACGCGGAAATCGCCGACCCGCAGCCGGCGATATCCCGTGCTCACGGCGATAACCCTGTTGGCGAGCGAGTCCGGGTCTCTTGCGTACTCTTCGATCTTGCCAACAATTCGACTCGCCACGTTCCGATGCCGACGCAACGCGCGCGCGGCTGCCCCGCGTATACCGGATCGTCATCACCGACAAGCTATCGCAAACGTGGGCAAATTCGTCAAAGGAAGAATGGGGAAAAGCGATATTTGGTCGCCGCTCATTCTCGGGCTGAACGGTGGACGCCGCACGCGCGGCAAACTCGCCGGTGGAGCGCGCTCAAGTCAAGCAATGCCGGTCGCGGAAATCGCAGAGCGCGCTGTCCTATCCACCTTCCAAACGGCGGAGTTCCTCCTCGACGACAGTGAGCAAGGGTTCGAGGCTTTCGTGCACGGTGTCCCAAACGGCCTTGTCGAGTATTAGCTCATAATCATGGCGGTAGACGTTCCCGGCTCCGGCCATACCCTGCCATCGAATTTGCGGATGTCGGGCTTTCAGTTCGGGCGGCAACCTGCGCGAGGCCTCGGATATGATTTCAAGGCAACGCGTCACGGCGTAGACCGTGCGGCGATCTGCAAGAAATTGGTCAATGGATGCTTGACCGATGAATGAAAATGCGAGGCCAATGTTTTCGCGAATATCGGTCAGCGGACCGACCGGGGAATTAGAAGGCATAGATCGAATCTGCGGTCGCCGGCGGCCGAACGTACGGTTTGAGTGCATCCTTGTTCACGACGTCGACCGGTCCTGGAAAGAGCGCAGCAATGAAGTTTTTCAGTTCGACGTAGGCAAAGATGTCGAGTGAAGCGTCGGGGGCCAGCTCGATAATGATGTCGAGGTCGCTTTGCCGGCCCGCTTCGCCGCGGGCAACCGAGCCGAACAATGCGGCATGGCGCACGCCGAGCGCGCGTAATTCATCTTGATGGCCGATAAGAATGTCGATCGCATCTTGCTTGTTCATCTGCACCTCGAAACGGATCGGTGAATTCTTGTCAGAAGATCATGCGATAAGCGGTCTCGGTTCCATCACTGCTCTTGATGCAAACTTGATTGCCACTTTCCGCCTCTTTGATCAGCGCCTCATATAACCGAAGAGCGTTCTTCATAACCTCAGCATATGAAGCCGCCTCAGTCCTTTCCCGCAGCGCCCGCAGGCGCTCCATCGAACTCTCGGGAAGTTCAAGCTGCACTCGGGTGGTCTTCTTTTCCATTCGTACCTGTGCCTCGGAAGTAATAGCCAATGATGCATCCCAAAGGGGCAGCTACGACCGCCCAAAGGGTTTGGAGGACTTGGAAGTCTCCACGGTATGCGCAGAACGCCGCCGTGGCAGCCAACGTGACTAGAACGACGATAACGATCGCAAGAGCGATAGTGGATCGCGTCACTTCGGTCAGATGCCTCGTCTTCGCTGCAATCACAGCAGCGTTGAGTGCAAATTCCTCTCCGATCTTCGGCTTGTAGCGCATCCAAGGTCCTCTGGGCCTTCGCGCTTCTGGACTCCGCAGACGAAGAGGCAGAGCAGAACCAGGCGCGGAGCCCTGGCGAAGGCACTTGTTTGAGCCTTGGACGGCATCATTAAAGCATTTCGCGTTGTGGACATGACATCCACCTGTCAACGATTCTGCACTGCTGTTCGATACTATTACACCTGCTGTCAGCAGCCCGTCTCACTCTCGCAGAGCCACCCGTGTTTCGGAATTTTGGATGGGTTGCTCCGCTGTCCGGTCATTTCCGGCGGATCACTGACCTCCACTACAATATCATATATAAATCATAAGTCAATCAAATTTTGATGTACGCCGTCGCGCCGCTTCATAACGCTACCTGTTTTCGGCTAGCGGATGGAGGTCCCGCACCAGGCTTTTCAGGCGCTCTTCGAGCACGTGGGTATAGATCTGCGTGGTCGAAATGTCGGCGTGGCCGAGCAGCGTCTGCACCACGCGCAAGTCCGCGCCATTGTGCAGGAGGTGGCTGGCGAAGGCGTGGCGGAGCACGTGCGGGCTCAATTGCGCCGCCCGCAATCCGGCAGCGGCGGCGAGCGCCTTGAGCTCGCGTCCGAAGTGCTGGCGGGTGAGATGACCGCTGTCGCCGAAGGAGGGGAACAGCCACTTCGATCCGGCGTCCCGCCTAGTGCGGCCGGCGCTGCCGGCGCCGCCGGCCTGCGCAAGGAGAGCGAGGTATTCCGCCATCGCGCGCTTGGCGGCATCGTTGAGCGGCACGAGCCGCTCCTTGTTGCCTTTGCCGCGCACGACGATGACCTGGGCGTCGCGGTGGGCAGCCGTTGCGGGCAGCGCAACGAGTTCGGAGACGCGCAGACCTGTGGCATAGAGCAGCTCGACGAGACAGGCGAGCCGGGCCGCGCGCAGGCGCACCGGCAGCGGCGCCGCCGGATCCGACCGTGCAGCCACGCCCAGCAGGCGATCGACTTCGGCGAGCGTGAGTGTTTTAGGCAGTGGACGGACGCGCTTTGGACCTTCGAGCACGGCGGCGGGGTCGTCTTTCCGCTGCCTTTCCGCGTAGAGGAAACGATAGAGCTGCCGCATCGCCGAGAGGCGCCGGGCCACCGTCGTCGGCCTTAAGCCCCGCCTTGCAAGCTCGCCGAGATAGGCGCGCAGATCGTCGGTCGCTGCCGTCGCAACGGAACGCCCGCCGCCGGCGAGGTAAGCCGTGAAATCGGCAAGGTCGCGGCCATAGGCGGCGAGCGTGTTTTTCTCGGCGCCGCGCTCGGCCGCCAGCATGTCGAGAAAAAGCGCAACCAGCCGCTCGTCGGAAGGCCTTGCCGCGCGAGCTATTTCACGAACCCTGCCACCAACCATGGCCGGAGCCCTCAGCGGTTCTTGAAGAATTTGTCGGGCGGGATCGATACGGAGATCTCGCGCGGTTTCGGCTGCACGAAATGCGCCAGCGAATATAGACCGCCATAGACGGCGGCACACAGTATAGCGATGACGGCGAGAAACCGAAGCAGGCTCGGCATCGTCAGGTGCTCGCGCTATCCCATTGGTGCCGGCGAACGGGACCGAGTACGATCATGTTCAGTCCGGCCTGGCAAGTCATTCGGCATGTCATTAGGCAAGTCATTCGGGAAGTCATTCGGCAAGGCATTCGGGCGTTCTGGCCGTGGGCAGCAGGCGCCGGGCGGCCTATTGTGGGCTAAAATAGCATATGACTGATGTTGCCTTGCAAAATGACGCCAACGCGCCGGCTTCAGCGGCAGCAATCCTGGCCCGCCTGGGACGCCGCTCGATCGTGCTCATTGGCATGATGGGGGTGGGCAAGTCGTCGGTCGGCCGCCGGCTCGCCGCTCGCCTGAACATCCCCTTTGTCGATGCCGACACGGAGATCGAAAAGGCCGCCGGCATGAGCATTGCGGACATTTTCGCTCGCCACGGCGAGGCGGATTTCCGCGGCGGCGAGGCGCGCGTGATTGCACGCCTGCTCGAGGGCGGCCCGCAGGTGCTGGCAACCGGCGGTGGCGCGTTCATCAACCCGGATACGCGCAACGCCATCCGAGCAAAAGGCATTTCCATTTGGCTGAGCGCCGAAATCGACGTGCTGATGCGGCGGATCAGCAAGCGCAGGAACGAGCGGCCGCTGCTGCAGACCGCCGATCCGGCCGAGACGCTCCGCCGGTTGCTGGCGGAACGCGAGCCGATCTATGCGCAGGCCGATCTGACCGTACAGTCGCGCGAGGTGGCGCATGACGCCATCGTTGCGGACCTCATGACGGCGCTCGCTTCGTTCCTGGAGCCTGCCGCCGTGCCACCGGGAAAGACCGGCGCATGACGGCACCCCTTCGCGCCGATCCGGCAACCGTCAAGGTCGCGCTTGGCGCCCGCAGCTACGACATCGTGATCGGGCGCGGCCTTATCGCTTCGCTCGGCGCGCGCATCGAGGCCCTGCGCCCGCGCGCCAAGGCCGCCATCGTCACCGACGAGAACGTGGCGCGTTACCATCTCGCCGCCGCCGAAGCCGCGCTGGCCGATGCCGGCATAGCGACAATCCACGTGATCGTTCCGGCCGGGGAGGGCTCGAAGAGCTTTCGCATCTTCGAGCAAGCCTGTGAGGCGATCATTGCGGCGCGCATCGAGCGCGGCGATCTCGTCGTCGCGCTCGGAGGCGGCGTCATCGGCGATCTCGCCGGCTTCGCGGCGTCCACGGTGCGGCGCGGGCTCGAATACGTACAGGTCCCGACTACGCTGCTGGCGCAAGTCGATTCCTCGGTCGGCGGCAAGACCGCGATCAATTCCGCCCACGGCAAGAACCTCATCGGCGCGTTTCATCAGCCGATCCTGGTCCTCGCCGACACCGCCGTGCTCGACACGCTGCCGGTGCGCGAATTCCGCGCCGGCTACGCCGAAATCGCCAAATACGCCTTGCTCGGCGACGCCGCTTTCTTCTCCTGGCTGGAAACGAACTGGCGCGACGTCTTTGCCGGCGGCAATTCTTCCGGAAGTTTTGCCCGCGAGCACGCCATCGCCGTGAGTTGCCGCGCCAAGGCCGCGATCGTGGCGCGCGACGAGCGCGAGACCGGCGAGCGGGCGTTGCTCAATCTCGGCCATACTTTCGGCCATGCCCTGGAGGCGGCCTGCGGCTTCTCCGACCGGCTCTTACATGGCGAGGCGGTTGCCGCCGGCATGGCGCTCGCCTTCGCCTTTTCGGCGCGGCAGGGACTCATGCCCGCCGCCGCGGCGGAGCGCGCGATCCGCCACTTGGCGGAGGTCGGATTACCGACCGGGCCAAAGGACATTCCGGGCGGGCTGCCTTCCGTCGACCGGTTGATGGATTTGATCGCGCAGGACAAGAAAGTGAAGCGCGGAATGCCTACATTCATTCTTGCGCGCGGGATCGGCGCCGCGTTCGTCGAGACCGGGGTCGATCAAGAGAATGTGCGCGCGTTCCTCGGCGAGAAGCTTGCGCAGCAATGACTATTTACGATTGGTTGACCGTCGCGGCGGTCGTGATTTGTCTGCTGATATCGGCGTTCTATTCCGCCAGCGAGACGGCGCTGACCGCCTCCTCGCGTGCCGCCATGTTGCGGCTGGAGAAGCATGGCAACCGGGACGCGACCATCGTCAACCGGCTCCTGTCGACGCGCGAGCGGCTGCTCGGCGCGATTTTATTCGCCAACAACCTGACCAATATCGCCGCCTCAACCTTGGCGACCGGCCTCTTGCTTGCGTTCTTCGGCCACGCCGGCGTGATCTATGCCACGATCGTGATGACGGTGCTGATCTTCGTCGTCTGCGAAATATTGCCGAAGACCGCGGCCTTCAATTCACCGGATCGCATGGCTCTTGCCGTCGCTCAACCAGTCGATCGGATGGTGCGCTGGTTCTCGCCGATGCTGAAGGCGGTCGAGTGGCTGGTGCGTCTCATTCTGCGCGGCGTCGGCATGCCGGTCGGCAAGATTCAGTCGATCCTCTCGCCGCGCGAGGAGCTGCGCGGCGCCGTCGATCTCATGCACCGCGCCGGTGTCGTGGAAAAGCTCGACCGCGACATGATGGGGGGCTTGCTCGACCTGCGCGAGCTCGTGGTCTCGGACGTCATGGTCCATCGCACCAAGATGGTGATGCTCGATGCCGACGAGTCGCCGCGGGAGATCGTCGATGCCGTCCTTGCCGCAGCGGTGACCCGATTGCCGCTCTGGCGCGGTTCTCCGGACAACGTCGTCGGGATATTGCACGCAAAGGACCTCTTGCGCGCACTGCACGCGGCCGGCGGCGATGCCGCCAAGATCGACATCACATCGCTGGCGACGCCGCCATGGTTCGTACCGGACACCATGCCGCTCTATGACCAGCTCAAGGCGTTCCTTCGCCGCAAGACGGCATTGGCGCTTGTCGTCGATGAGTACGGCGAACTCGAGGGGCTGCTGACGCTGGAGGACATCATGGAGGAGATCGTCGGCGACATTACCGACGAACACGACATCGCGGTTCCCGGCGTGCGGGCGCTGCCGGACGGCTCGGTCAATGTCGACGGCGCGGTGCCGATACGCGACCTCAACCGGGCGATGGATTGGAACATCCCCGACGACGAGGCGACGACGATCGCCGGCGTGGTCATCCACGAGGCGCGCTCGATCCCGGAGCCGGGACAGAGTTTCACCTTCCACGGCTACCGCTTCCACGTCTTGCGCAAGAACCGCAACCGCATCACGGCGCTGCGCGTCACGCCGCTCGCTCGCAAAGTGACGGCGAAAGCGAGCTAGTACCCGGAATCACCAATCCGCGCAGGCAACGATGCGAACAAGTGTCTCATCCGACTCTCGAATTCACTGCCCGCGCGAATCACGTTTCTATGAAAGTGGGTACTAGACTAACCGAAGCGGCTGCGCGCGCACCTTGCGCGGAATAAATGGCAGCCACATCTACCAAACAGCGAGCACGGGTGTGACAGCCATACAAACGAAAATCGCTGCCAAGGAAAACGCGGTCGTCGCACCGATCGATGCCGGCGTGCGCATCGGCCACGTGCACCTCAAGGTCGCCGATCTCGATCGGGCACTGGCGTTCTATTGCGGCGTCCTCGGCTTTCAGTTGATGCAGAGGTTGGGGCCGCAGGCGGCGTTTGTTTCCGCCGGCGGCTACCATCATCACATCGGCCTCAACACCTGGGAGAGCCGCGGCGGGCCGCCTCCGCCCGAAGGGACGACCGGCCTCTATCATCTGGCGATCCTCTATCCGACGCGCGCCGCGCTCGCCGACGCGCTACGCCGGCTGATCGAAGCGAACATTCCGCTCGACGGCGCTTCCGATCACGGCGTCAGCGATGCGCTTTACCTGCGCGATCCCGACGAGAATGGCGTCGAGCTCTACTGGGACCGGCCGCGGGAAATGTGGCCGCGCACCCCTGACGGCAAGCTTGCCATGTACACGCGCCACCTCGACTTGATGGGCCTCCTCGCCGCCGCCGGCGAACCGCCGCAGGCGCAAGTCACGGATGCGGCCGCGGATACGCCGCGCGATCCATGATCAGCCAAGATTCTCCCCCGGCGCCGCGGCGTGGATGGCAAGCGCGTGGACACCGCCCGAAAACTCGCTCGCCAGCGCCGCGTTAATCATGCGGTGGCGTTCCAGCCGGCTCTTCCCACGAAAGGCTTCCGACACGATATAGAGCCGGAAATGGGTCTCGCCGCCCGGCCGGTGTCCGGCATGGCCTTCGTGGCGATGGGATTCGTCCTCGACCTGCAGGCTCTCGGGCGCGAAAGCCTTGCGCAACTTTTCCGTGATGAGATCCTGCGTTCGCATTGGAGCACCGGCTTAGCCAGCGCACGGTGGCAAGGTCAACGGGGCGCGACGCGCCCTTTTGCCGCCTGTCAAGTCTTGAAGGTACCATCGGCGCACCCGCATATTGCAATGATGAGCAGCGACTCGCCACTCTTTGATCGGATCCGGGTCAAACCCGACCAGGACCGCCGGCTGCGCGCCGAGCTTCCGGCCTGCCAGTGGCCGCGCTGCAACGCGCCGGCCACCCATCGGGCGCCGAAGGGGCGGCTGCGCGCCAGCGAATATTGGCGGTTCTGCCTCGAACACGTCCGCGAATACAACAATTCGTACAATTTCTTCGCCGGGATGAGCGAGGACGCGATCGCCAAGTATCAGAAGGACGACATCACCGGCCACCGCCCGACCTGGAAAATGGGTTCGATCGGCAGCGTCGGCGGCCGCCGCCGGGATGACCGGCGTGGTTCCAGCGGCTCTCGCGTCGGCGGTTGGGCGGCCGACGACCCGTTCGCGCTGTTCGGCGAAATGGGGGCGAGCCGTCCCCGTCATGCGCGGCCGGCGGCCGAGGGCCGCAAGATTCTCAATGCGCAGCGTCACGCCCTCGACGTGCTTGGCCTTGAAGCCAACGCCAAGAGGGCCGATATCAAGGCCAGGTTCAAGGTATTGGTGAAGCGGCATCACCCCGACGCCAATGGCGGCGACCGTACCTCAGAGGAGCGGCTGCGGGAGATCATCCAGGCCTACAATTACCTGAAGTCGGCGGGTTTCTGCTGATCTTTCAAGCCTAGTGAGCTTCTGCTAAATTTGGCGCGATCCGACTGCCGGTGACGGCCGATTCGCGCCTCGGACGTTTCCGGGGTCACGGAGGTGCAATGACTCTCGCAACTGAAACCGAATCCGGCTTGCCGGACATGAAGGTCTCGATCCGGCAATTATTCGGCATCGACAGCGACCTGGAAGTGCCGGCTTATTCCGAGCCGGACGAGCATGTGCCCGAACTCGATCCCGACTACCGGTTCGACAAGCCGACCACGCTCGCCATCCTCGCCGGCTTTGCCAGGAACCGCCGGGTTATCGTGACCGGCTATCACGGCACCGGCAAGTCGACCCATATCGAGCAGGTGGCGGCGCGGCTCAACTGGCCGTGCGTGCGCGTCAATCTCGACAGCCATATCAGCCGCGTCGATCTCATCGGCAAGGACGCCATCGTGATCCGCGACGGCATGCAGATCACCGAGTTCCGCGACGGCATCCTGCCGTGGGCGCTGCAGCACAATATCGCGCTCTGCTTCGACGAGTACGATGCGGGCCGCCCCGACGTGATGTTCGTGATCCAGCGGGTTCTGGAATCGTCCGGCCGGCTGACGCTGCTCGACCAGAACAAGGTGATCAAGCCGCATCCCTCGTTCCGCTTGTTCGCGACCGCCAACACGGTCGGCCTCGGCGACACCTCCGGCCTCTATCACGGCACCCAGCAGATCAATCAGGGCCAGATGGACCGCTGGTCGATCGTCACCACGTTGAACTACCTGCCGCACGACAACGAGGTCGAGATCGTGCTCGCCAAGGCCAAGCACTACCGCACGGCCGAGGGCCGCGACATCGTCGGCAAGATGGTGCGCGTGGCCGATCTCACGCGCAACGCCTTCATGAATGGCGACATCTCGACGGTCATGAGCCCGCGCACGGTGATCATCTGGGCGGAGAATGCCGAAATCTTCAGCGACGTCGGCTTCGCCTTCCGGCTGACTTTCGTCAACAAATGCGACGAGTTGGAGCGGCCGCTGGTCGCCGAATTCTATCAGCGCTGCTTCGGACAGGAATTGCCGGAATCGGCGGTGAACGTGGCACTCTCGTAACGTCTTCCCCGCGAAAGCGGGGACCCATAGTCCCTGTCATGAGACTGACTCGCAAGGATTGTGAATATGGATTCCGGGTTCGCCGCTTCGCGGCGCCCCGGAATGACGGCTGAGATCATGACCTCGAACATCAAGCCGAAGAATGCCGCCAAGGAAGCGCCGACCGAGCCGTTCAAGCGCGCGGTCTCCGTCTGCCTGCGCGCGATCGCCGGCAAAGGCGACATCGAGGTCGCCTTCGCCGCCGAGCGCCCCGGGCTTGCCGGCGGCAAGGCGCGGCTCCCGGAGCCGCCGCGCCGGCTCAATGAGCGGGAGGCGGCCATCGTGCGCGGCCACGCCGACTCGATCGCGTTGCGGCTCGCCTGCCATGACCCGGCGGTGCATCGCAAGCTGGTGCCCGGCGGCCAGCAGGCACGCGCGGTGTTTGAAGCGGTCGAGCAGGCCCGGGTCGAAGCGATCGGATCCCGCCGCATGGGCGGCGTGGCGAAGAATCTCAGCGCCATGCTCGACGATCGCTTCCACCGCGGCAAATACGACGAGATCACCGACCGTGCCGATGCGCCGATCGAAGACGCCGTCGCCATGATCGTCCGGGAACGGCTCACCGGCGAGACGCCGCCGGCAACGGCGCGCAAGCTCGTCGAGCTGTGGCGCCCGCTGATCGAGGAGCGCGCCGGCCGCAATCTCGATCGCCTCGAGCGCGTGCTCACCGATCAGCGGCGGTTCGCAGACGTGGTGCACGACCTGCTCGATTGCCTGGATATGGGCGAGGATCGCTCAAGCGAATCCGATGAGGAGGAGGGCGAAGAGGGCGAGGAAGAGAACCGCGAATCCGGCCGGGACGGCGAGACATCCGATTCCGCCGACAGCGAACGCATGAGCCTCGAAGAGGCCGAGTCCTCCGCCGAGGAATTGCCCGACAGCGCCTCGGAAGCAGTCGATGCACAGGCCGCCGACATGGCCGACGATGCGGAGCTGGGCGATTCGGAGACCGCGGCTGAGCCGTGGCGGCCGCGCCATCAGCGCAACGAGCCGCGCGGTCCGGACTATCGGCCCTTTACCACCAAATTCGATGAGGTGGTAGGCGCCGAGAACCTCTGCGATCCGGACGAGCTCGAGCGGTTGCGCGGCTATCTCGACAAGCAGCTTTCCCATCTCCAGGGCGCGGTCGCGCGGCTGGCCAATAAGCTGCAGCGGCTGTTGCTGGCGCAGCAGAACAGAGCCTGGGAATTCGATCTCGAGGAAGGCCTGCTCGATCCGGCGCGGCTGTCGCGCGTCATCGTCGACCCCCTGCATCCGCTCTCGTTCAAACGCGAGAAGGACACCGACTTCCGCGACACGGTGGTGACGCTGCTGCTTGATAATTCCGGCTCGATGCGCGGGCGCCCGATCACGGTTGCGGCGACCTGCGCCGACATCCTGGCGCGCACGCTGGAACGCTGCGGCGTCAAGGTGGAGATTTTGGGCTTCACGACGCGGGCCTGGAAGGGCGGGCAGTCGCGCGAAGCTTGGCTCGCCCAGGGTAAGCCGGCCAATCCGGGACGGCTCAACGATCTGCGCCACATCATCTACAAAGCGGCGGATGCGCCATGGCGGCGTGCGCGCAAGAATCTCGCATTGATGATGCGGGAGGGCCTGCTCAAAGAGAACATCGACGGCGAAGCGCTCGACTGGGCGCACAAGCGCCTGCTCGGCCGCGCCGAGACCCGAAAAATCCTGATGATGATCTCCGATGGCGCGCCGGTTGATGATTCGACGCTGTCGGTCAATGCCGGCAATTACCTCGAGCGTCACCTGCGTTGGGTGATCGAGGACATTGAAACTCGCTCGCCGGTCGAACTGATCGCCATCGGCATCGGCCATGACGTCACGCGCTACTACCGGCGCGCGGTGACCATTGTCGACGCCGAGGAGCTCGGCGGCGTCATGACCGAGAAGCTGGCGGAGCTGTTCGAGGAGCACTCAGGCGAGGAACGCGCGCGTCCCGCTCGGCCTCGCCGCTTGCATGCGTAAGGCTTGCATGCGCAAGGCTTGATGCGCAAGGCTTGCATGCGTAAGGCGGGATCCGGATCGATCGCACCGTGCGTGGGCTGCAGATGGCCTCACATTGGACATGGGCTCGTTGCGGCGCATCAGGGGTGCAGGCTCGCGGTCATAAGACAGCCGAGGTAGACAGCCTCTGACCATAAGCTGGCCTCGATAATAGGGCGTGCGATCGACATGGCCGAAGAGCGTGTGGAACGGCGGCTAACTGCCATTCTCGCGGCGGACATCGCCGGCTACAGCGCGTTGATGGGCGCCGACGAGGCGCGCACGGTGCGCGACCTCAAAGGGCATCAGGCCGTCGTACTTCCGATGATCGGCGAGTTCGGCGGGCGCATCATCGATACCGCCGGCGATGGCATTCTCGCCGAGTTCGCCAGCGTGGTGAACGCGGTCAAATGTGCGGTCGCCGTCCAATCCAAGATGGCGGAGCGCAACACCGCCATCGAGCCGGAGCGGCGCATGCAGTTCCGCATCGGCGTCAACATGGGCGATGTGATTTACGACGAAACGCGCATCTATGGCGACGGCATCAACGTGGCGGCGCGGCTGGAGGGTATTGCGGAGCCTGGCGGCATTTGCCTCTCATCCACCGCTTTTGAGCACATCCAAGACAAAGTCGATGTCACCGTCGCCGATCTGGGCGAGCAGCAGCTCAAGAACATCGTCCGGCCGGTGCGCGTCTATCGCGTGACGTTGAACCGGAGCGCGACGAAATCCGATCCGGCTGCGCCGGCCGCGACCGGCGAAGCCTCCGACAAGCTGCCGTTGACGCTCGCCGATCGCGGCGAGCAACGGGTTGGGAACATCGCCAGACCGGGCCGAGTGTTCGGTCTTGCGCCGCAGGCAATCGCCGAGGCGCCGGAACCGTCGCTTGGCCGCGCAACACTGGCCAAGCCGCGCAATCGCGCGATGCTGGCGGCCGTCCTCGTGCTGGTGATGGTTATTGCCGGAGCGGCCGCGTGGTGGACAATGCGTCAAGCTGCGCATCACGCATCGCAGACGGTGTCGGCTCCAGTATCGTCGGCCACGGATTTGCGTCCGTCCATAGCGGTGCTTCCGTTAGTCTCGCTCGCGGATGTTTCGAAGGACGATTACTTCGCCGACGGTCTGACCGAGGACATCATTTCCGCGCTCGGGCGTTTCTCGGAATTCGTCGTCCGCTCGCGCAATGCCGTCTTCTCCTACAAGGGCAAGACCCCACGGCCCGAAGAGGTCGGGCGCGAGCTCGATGTGGGTTACATCGTGGAGGGCAGCATCCGCCGCAGCCCGGAACGGATTCGTATTTCGATTCGCCTCACCGATGCCGCGCGCGGCGCCTTGCTGTGGTCCGAGCAATATGACGCCGAGCCGATGGAGATTTTCTCGGTCCAGGACGATATCACCCGGCGTATTGCCGGCACGCTCGCCACCCGCCTGACCAACCTGGAACTGGCAAAGGCCGCGACCAAGCCGCCCAGCAGTATGGAAACCTACGACCTTGTGCTGCGCGGCCGCGAGCTTTTCGCGCGCGTCAATCGCTCCGCCAACTCGCAAGCGCGGGCGCTGTTCGAACGCGCCATCGAGCTCGATCCCGCCTATGCCCCCGCTTATGTCGGTCTGGGACAAGTGGAGCTCAACGGCGTCACGGAAGGATGGACCGCAGATCCCGAGGCGGCGTTGCAGCGCGCTGAGAACCTCGGCCAGAAGGCCATCGCCATCGACTCGACGAGCGCACGCGCGCACGTGCTGCTCGGGCAAACCTACATTCGCTACGGCGATTACGATCGCGCGCTGGACGAAATGCGGCGCGCCATCGAGCTGAACAGCAGCGATCCGGACGCCTATGCCGGGCTGGCGACGGCGCTGCTTTGGGCCGGCGATGTCGATGCATCCGTGAAAGCCTTCGAGACGGCCGGCCGGTTCCAGGCGAATCTCACGGTGACCGATTCGTTCACCTTCGGCCTCGCTTATCTGCTCGCGGACCGGAATGCCGATGCGATCCGCACGCTGGAACGCTCGCTCGAGCGCAACAGGACCCACCTCTACACGAATGCGCTCTTGGCGGCGGCCTACGCCCAAGCCGGGCGGCAGGCCGATGCCGCCAGGCAAGCCGAGACGGTGCGAGGGTTATCCCCGCGCTTCAGCAACACCGAGTTCGGCTCGCTCCTGCGCCGACCGGAACTGCGCGCGAAGCTTACCGGCGCGCTGGAGAAGGCGGGCCTATAGCACCGCCTGGACCTTTGTCGCAACCGGCGAGACGTGCTTGCTTTAACGCGCCGCGCGAAGCTTTGGCCAGTTCTCGCCGGCTTTTTCGACAATGCCGGTTGTCTGCCGCTGGAACATCGGCACCGCCATTTTTTCCGAGAACACGTAGAGCTTGCCGTTGGTGATCGACCAGGCTTCCGGATCGGGCTCAGCCTTCACGCCGCGCGAGACCTGGATCGCGCAGTATCCGTCGAACTGCGGCGCGTAGCGCTCGGGCTCGGCGGCGAACTGGGCGCGGTGCTCGGCGCTCTTGAACCAGTAGCTGGTATCGTCAAATGCGAATGTAAATTCGCTCGACCCTTTTTCCGGTTTGCCTGCGGTAAAGTACGACACCGGATCGTACCCCCTGAGCGCAACCCGCTCGCCAGCAATTGGCGACTGTGCCGTCGCTGAGCCACAATAACACGCACCGGCCACGGCCGCCGAGACGAAAGACCGTCGAGAAAGATCGCGCATGAGCTACTCCTTAATGTCGGGGAAGCATCAGACAGGACGGCTTGGTCCACAATACCGACGCTTCAAGCCCGAGCCAAATCACATGAAAGATAGCACGCGGCGCTCTTGCGAACGCTGCCCTCCAGAACGTATTGCACACCGAGTTGCTTCGCCACCTCGCGGACATCGTGTCGCCTCCAGGCATCCGCCGCGGGACGCGATCCGGGCGCGTCACGGAGCAGGTTCATCGCAGCTGCTTCGAAAGGCCGGCGAGGCGCTCCACGATCACCAGAAGCACCATGGTGGTCAGTACCAGCACGCCGGATACCGCCGCGATGCGAACATCGAGCAGGCTCTCCAGTTCCTGCCACATGCGGATTGGCAGCATGTCGGTGCCGGCACTGCGCAGGAACATCGAGACCGGAATGTTGTCGAATGACGACATGAAGGCGAGGAAGGCGCCGGCCAGGATGCCGGAGCCGATCAGCGGCAGGGTCACCCGGCGGAACGTGTACCAGCGCGAGGCGCCGAGCGAGGCCGAGCTCTCGAGCAGCGCCGGATCGAGCTGCGACAGGGTGGCGATCGTCGTGCGCACGACGAATGGGACGCAGACGATCGTGTGCCCGATCACCAGGGTGAACAGCGAGACCGGCCAGCCCAGCTGCGAAAAGAAGATCAGGGCGGCGAGGCCGAAGGCGAGACCGGGCAGGATCAGCGGCGACATGAACAACGAATCGAGCACGCTCGCGGTCAGTCGGCGCGAACGGGCGATGCCGAGAGCGGCGGCGACCCCGAGCACCACCGACAGCAAGGTTGCCCCGACCGCCACCTTAAAGCTGTTGAGCGCGGCGAACTGCAGCTGCCATGCGTCGAGCAGCCCGACATACCAGCGCAGCGAATAGCCCGGCGGCGGAAAGCGCAACGAGAAGCCGGAGGTGAACGAAACCATGATCACCACCATGGTCGGCAGGATCAGCAGCACCAGGCACGCCGAGGCAAGGACGCCGAGCGTCAGATTGAGCGAAACGGTCCCGAAGTCTGCTCGACGGCGCATCCGCGTTCTCCTCAGCCGCGCTCGACTCCCTGCGCCAGGCGGCCGAGCAGGTTGAACACGGTCACCGCGGTCAGCACGGCGACCAGGAATATCACGGAGATTGCCGCCGCGAACGGCCAATCCTGCGTGGCGGTGGCCTGCTGGTAGATGTAACCCGGCATCAGCAGCATCTGGCCGCCGCCGATCAGCGTCTGGGTGATGAAGGCGGTGAGCGACAGGCAATAAGTCAGCAGGCAGCCGGCGATGATGCCGGCAAGTGTCAGCGGCAAAGTGATGCGCAGGAAGGTGCGCCAGGCGCCGGCGCCGAGCGCGGCGGAGGCGTCGGCGAGATTGGGGTCGATGCGCGACAAGGCCGTGATCAGCGGCAGGACCATCAGCGGCATGTGCACCTGCGCCAACGCGAACACCAGGCCGCCCACGCTGTAGAGCAGCCGTAGCGGCGTATCGATCAGGCCAAGACTTATCAGGGCGGAGTTGACGATCCCGAGCCGGCCGAGAATCACGATCCAGGCGAAGGTGCGCACCACCACACTGGTGAGGAGCGGCAGCAAAATGATCAGGATCAGCACGCTGCGCAACCAGCCGGGGCTGCGTGCGAACAGCCAGGCGAGCGGGAAGCCGAGCAGCAGGCACAGTGCCGTGGTCTCGGCGCCGATCAGCAGGGTTTGGCCGAGCACTTTCAGCGAGTAGGGATCGGAGAGGAATTTGCGGAACTGGACGAAGCCAAACCGTTCCATCTCGGGATCGGCATGCAGGCTGACGAAGATCAGCAGGATCAGCGGCGTGATGAAGAAGACCAGGAAGAAGCCGGCCAGCGGCAAAGCCAGCTTGAGGTCGTAGCCGACATCGTGGATGACGCGGGTCTTCATCCGCGGTTCCGCCGTAGGAGAACGAGCGAAACGCTCAGGTCTTGATCTCGCGGTTGAAGCGGTCGATCCAGGCGCCGCGATTTTCGTTGATGGTCTTCCAGTCGAGGAAGGTCAGCTTCTCCTTGAGCTGTTCGGTGCTGCCGAACAGCTTGGCGATTTCGCCGGTCAGCTTCACCTTGCTGTTGCTTGGGACGACCAGGTACGGCGCCTGCATCATCTTGCTCTGCACCTCCGGCGACAGGCAGGCCTCGATGTATTTGAAGGCCAGTTCGGCATAGGGCGAGTTCTTCACGATGTGCATCGTGCTGGTGTAGCCGACGCCGCGGTCCTTCGGCAGTACGAAGTCAACCGGGACGTCGCGCGCCTTGAGCAGCATGATCTCATTGAAGATCGCGGGCGCGATGTCGATCTGGCCTTGCTGGAACAGGGCCGCTGCCTGGCTCGGATTGGTCGCGACCGCGCCGATGTTCGGCTTGAGGTCGCCGAGCCGCTTGAATGCCTCGTCGATGTTGGTTTCCGAACCGCCGTGCTTGCGGGCGAGGTCGACCATGAAACCCATGCCGAGCGAGGAGTTCAGGTTGGTGATGCCGACGCGGCCCTTGTATTCCGGCTTCCAAAGATCGTCCCACGAGGTCGGCGGGGTCTTGATGCGGTCGGTATTGTAGGCGATGCCGATGATCTGGAAGAACGGCGCGACGCCCATTGGCGATTTCGCGTCGGGGAGAATGTCGCTGTAGTACTTGCTCTGCGCGACCGGATAGGGCGAGATCAAATCCCGCGCGATCGCCACCAGCGACGGGCCGCTGTCGAGCATGGCGACGTCGAGAGGAGGGTTGTCCTTGGCCGCCGAGATCTTGGCCAGTTGCTCGACGCCGATCATCGGCTCGAGCGCCACCTCGGCGTTGTTGTTGTCGCGGCGGAACACCGGCACGGCGTTGTCGCGGAAGGCGACTTCCCAGCTTCCGGTCAGGCAATTGGCGACGAAGCGCCGGGCCTGTGCCCGGCTCATTTGCGGCAACGCCTGCATCGCCCCGATCGCCAGGGCCGATATCATCAGGTCTCTGCGGGTGGTCGGCATGGTTTCCTCCATTTGTTTCGATCGCTAATCCAGTCTGCTGGCCGACGCGTCGGTCCGCGATCAGGGAGCCGACGTGTCGCGGAAGACGTTGACGAGATCAGGGGAGATCGCTTGCACCGTCACGGCGGCGCCGGGCGCGAGCGGTTCGCCGCCCGCCGAGCGTTGCTCGGACACCTTCAACGACATCTCTGACGGTGTTCGCACCTCGTGCACGATCGCCGAGCCGAGCGGCAGGCTCATTTCAACGGTGCCGGCGATGCCGTCGCCGCCGGTCGCGAAGCGCAGATTTTCGGGCCGGACGCAGGCCACGACGCGCTCGCCGGCGGCGATAGGTTCCGCCGCGGCCCGCGTTCGCAGCTGCTCGCCACTATCCAGCGTCACCACCGGCTGCGATCCGGTGACGGACATCAGGCCGTTCAAGACATTGGAGGTGCCGACGAAGGTGTTCACGAACAGCGAACGCGGATTGTCGTAGATCTCGGTCGGCGCAGCGAACTGCTCCAGCCGGCCGCGATTGAGCACCGCGACGCGGTCGGCCATCGACAACGCTTCCTCCTGGTCATGGGTGACCAGGATGGTGGTGGTGCCGGCCAGGCGCTGGATGCGCTTGACCTCGATCTGCATATCGAGGCGCAGGTTCTTATCGAGGGCCGCGAACGGCTCGTCGAGCAGGAGCAGGCTCGGTTCCACGGCCAGCGCGCGGGCTACCGCCACGCGCTGCTGCTGGCCGCCGGAGAGCTGCCGCGGATAACGGTCGGCGAACTCCTCCATCTTTACCAGTGCCAGCATCTCGGCGACGCGTGCCTTTTGCTGCGCGCGCGACTTGCCCTTGGCGGCGAGACCGTAGGCGATGTTCTGCGCCGCGCTCATGTGCGGGAACAGCGCGTAGTTCTGAAACACGATCCCGACCGCGCGGCGGCTGGCGGAGAGGTCGTCGATCGCCTTGCCGCCAACCACGATGCGGCCTTCGGTCTGCGCCACGAAACCGGCGATGATGCGCAGCAGGGTGGTCTTGCCGCAACCGGACGGCCCGAGCAGCGCGACAAACTCGCCCGCCATGATTTCGAGCGTAACCTCCTTGACCGCCAGCGTCGGCCCGTAGCGATGCGTGACGTGCTCGATGGTCAGCGATTGCCCGGCGGCGGTTCGGGGCGCGACGGAAGTGGAGATTGTCTTGGACGAAATTTTCCTGGATAATGACATTTCTCGCCCGATACCGACCGTTCGAGCCCCGACGGTTTGTCTGGGCGCTGCCGAGATTGCCCACCCAGTGCGACGACATTAAGCCGATTATTGTCTGCGCCACATGCCTACATCGAGCAAATTCGTAGGCCGCGAGCAAACGAACAACACAACCGACTCGTCTCTAGTTGATTGCGGCTTCACCCCATTTCGGACAGCTGCGCGCCTCCACCGGTAGGTCGAATTGCTGGTAGTTCGACTGGTCGATCACCGACGGCTTCAAATGCATCTCGCTCGGCACCGGCTGATTGCGCAGGTAGCGCAGCGCCGCGAGGGCGCCGAGACAGCCCTGCATGAACGGATCGGCCTGTCCGCTGGCGAGCAGCTTGCCCGCCTTTATCGCATCGACCGCTTCCTTGGTGCCGTTGATGCCGACGACGACGGATTTCCGGTTCGCCGCATCCAGCGCCTCGATGACGCCGATCGCCATCGCGTCGTTGGCGGCAAGCACGCCGTCAATCTCCGGGAACGACTGCATCAGGTTCTCCATGACCTGAAGCGCGTTGAGGCGCTGGAAATTGCCCGGTTGCGAAGCGAGCAACTTCACGTTTGGGAATTCCTTGAGCGCGTCGTTGAACCCGCGGACGCGATCCTGGTTGGAGATCGATCCTTTGACGCCCTCGATAAGGACGACATTGCCCTTGCCCTTGATCGCATTCAGAAGACTCTTCGCCGTGGTGACGCCGACCTGGTAGTCGTCGATGCCGACAAAAGTGACGATCTTGCCGCCGGCCATGCGGTCGGTCGTGTTGACGACCGGAATGCCGGCGGCATTCATCTTTTCGACGCCGGGCACCATTGCCTTGTAGTCAACCGGGATGAAAACCACCGCGTCCGGCTTCTTGACGATGACGTCCTCGATCTGGCTGAGCTGCTCAGGAATGCTGTCTGGCTTGGTCGGAACGTACTGGATGACCTTGGCGCCGAGTTGCTTGGCGGCGTTCTCCGTGCCGACGCGCACGTTCTGGAAGAACGGGTTGGTTTGGTTCTTGGTGAATACTGCGATGGTTTCGCCGTCCGCGCGGGCCGCGCTGGCTGCCGCAACGAGCGCAGCAAATGCAAGCATGCTATGCGACAGTTTCATTTGGTACCTCCATGAGTTGAACGTGAAAACTCCAGTCATGCGGACGCTTGGCTGCGCGCGCTCGTGGCCAGGTCGAGCCACACCGAGAATATGATGATTGCTCCCGTCACCGGCGGCTGCCAGTTTGCGTTTACCGCCAGCAGATTCATGCCGTTGAGAATCAGAGTCAGGATCAACGCTCCAAAGAAGGTGCCGGACACGGTGCCGATGCCGCCGAACAGTGACGTGCCGCCGATCAATACTGCGGCGATCGTCGGCAGTGTCAACGACTCGCCGATGTCTCCCTCGGCGGAATTCAGCCGCGCCAGGAATACCAGCGACGCCAGCCCCGCCATTGCCCCTGACATGATGAAGACCAGCACGAGCCGGCTGTTGACCGGAATTCCCGACAGCCGCGCCGCGACCGAATTGGCGCCGATGGCGTAGATTTGCTGTCCGTAGGTCGTGCGCTTGGCGAAAAAGCCGCCGATCAGCAGGAATCCCGCCATGAGATAGACCGGGATCGGAATGCCCAGCGCGTAGCCGCTGCCGAGTGCGCGGAAGCCCGGCGGGAAGCCGTAGATGGTCTGGCCAGCCATGTAATAATAGGTGATGCCCTGCACGATCCACAGCGATCCGTAGGTCGCGATAAATGACGGAATGCGCAGGCGCGTGACCAGGACGCCGTTGGCGAGCCCCACCAGGCTGCCCGCTCCGATGCCAACCACCGCCCCGAGCCACGGCGAGCCGGTCGATTTGATCACCGTGGCGGCGAGGCACGCCGAAAGCCCGACAGTGGCACCGACTGACAGATCGATCTTGCCGGTCAAGATCACCAGAGTGAGGCCGGACGCCATGAAGAAGACGAGGCTCGCTTGGCGCAGCACGTTGAGAAGATTGTTGGTGGTGAGGAAGGCGTCGCTGAGGAACGATAACGCCACGCAGATCAGTCCGATCGCCGCCAGGCGGTAGAACAGCTGAGTCAAGTCGCCCGACATGACGAAACGCGGCGAAGCAGCGGTCGTTTCGACCGTGGTCATTCTTCCGTGCTCCGCAAACCGTCGACGAATAAAGCGAGGATGACGAGCAATCCGACGCAGGACACCTGCACCGAGGAGGGGATCGCCAGGAGATTGAGCCCGTTGCGCAATATCCCGATCGTCACCACGCCGAGCAGCGTACCGAACAGCCAGCCATTGCCGCGCTCGAATTGTGTGCCGCCGACCGCAACGGCCGCAATGGCATCGAACTCCATGCCGATGGCGGCGGTCGGATGCGCAGAATTCATTCGCGCGGTAAGCAGCATGGCTGCGATGCCGGCCATGAATCCGCCCAGCGTATAGACGGCGACCAATACCAGGCTGTCATTGACGCCGGCCTGGCGTAGCGCCTCGCGATTGCCGCCGAGCGCCGGAACATAGGTGCCGAAACGCGTGTGGTAGAGAATTCCATGAAAGGCGAGATATGCCAATGCCGCCATCACCAGCGGGACCGGGATGCCGAGAATCGTTCCGCCATAGAGCCATTGCAGTTGCGGCGGCAGGCCGACGATGCTCTGTCCGTCGGTGACGATCAGGCAAAGCCCTTGCGCGATGCCGAGCGTTCCCAGCGTGGCGACGAAGGGCGGAATGCGAGGCACGGCGATCAGCCAGCCATTGACGGCACCAAACATGATCCCGACCACACTCGATGCGGCGAACGCCAGCGCATACGATCCGGTCGGCAGCAACACCGATGCAAAGATGATGGACGTAAGCGTCAGCACCGCTCCAATTGAAAGGTCGAGACCCTCGGTCATGATGATCAAAGTCATCGGCAAGGCGATGATCAGGAGAATGGTCGATTGCACGACCACGTTCGAGAGATTGGCCAGCGTGGTGAAACCCGGCGTCGTGGTGGCGAATGCGACGAACAGCAGGACCAGCATGAATGCGACGCCGGGCACACGCGCCAGAATGGACGCTTTCGTTGCGGCGGGCTGGTCGATCACGCTGTAGTCAGTCATGATGCATGGCCAGTCGCAGGATGTTCGCTTCCGACAGTTCGTGCCGGGCGAGATGCCCGACCACCCGTCCTTCGCGCATGACGTAGGCACGGTCGCAGACATGAACGATTTCCGATTGCTCGGAGTCGATCATCAGGACGGCAGCGCCGTTGGCGACGAGATCGCCGATCACTGCGAAAATTTCCTCTTTGGCGCCGACATCGATGCCGCGGGTCGGTTCGTCGAGCAGGAACAGGCGGGCGCCGGCGACCAGCCACTTCCCGATCACGATCTTCTGCTGGTTGCCGCCGGACAGCACTTGCGCCGGCCGCAACGATGACGGGGTGACGATCCGCAGTTTGCGGATGATGGCGTCGGCGGCCTTGCGCGCGATTGCCGGACGGAAAATGCGCTTTGGGAACAGGTTCTCCAGGGCGGCCAGCACGATGTTGTCGCCAACCGTGCGGATCAGCGCCAATCCCTGTTGCTTGCGATTTTCCGGGATAAACCCGACCCCCTGTCGCGCCGCAGCGCTGACATCGCCGACAAGGGGCTTGCCGAAGATGCGGATTTCGCCGCTCGATCGGCGGTCGGCGCCGAAGATGGCCCGCGCGACCTCGCTGCGGCCCGAGCCGACCAATCCGCAAAGCCCGACGATCTCGCCGGCCCTTACCTCGATATCGATCCCGGCAATGCCGCTCGGCGCGCACAGACCCTTGACTTCGAGCGCGACCGGACCGGCCTCGTTGTGCGTCGGCCGGGCATAAGTCGTGTCCACCTTGCGGCCCACCATCATTTGCACGAGCCCGGCGGGGCTGGTCTCGCTCGGCAAAACGCTGCCGACCTTGCGGCCATCGCGTAACACGGTGATGCGATCGCCGAGCAGGAAGACCTCCGCCAGACGATGGGAGATGTAGACGATCGCGACGCCTTGCTGCTTCAGCCGGCGCATCATGTCGAAAAGGTGCTCGGTCTCTCGACTGGACAGCGCGGAGGTCGGTTCGTCCATCACCAGGATGCGCGCGTTCTGCGACAGTGCCTTGGCGATCTCGACAATCTGCTGATGAGCGACGCCAAGCCGGTGCAGCGGCATGCCGGGATCGATATTGGAGCCAAGGCTGGTCAGAACGCGCTTGGCTTCGGCGTCGATCCGCTTGCGGTCGATGGTCCCGGGAAGGCGGCCGACAAATTCGCGTCCCAGGAATATGTTCTGCGCCACGCTCAGATAGGGAACCAGCGAGAACTCCTGAAATATCACCGCAATGCCGAAATTGCGCGCGTCCGCCGGCGAGTTGATCTCGACGCGCTTGCCGTGGTGATAGATCTCCCCCTGATCGGCCCGGTAGGCGCCGCACAGAATTTTCATCAACGACGATTTGCCGGCGCCGTTCTCGCCGACCAGCATGTGAATCTCGCCCGGCCAGATCGGCAAAGACACGTCATCGAGGGCGCGAACTCCGGGAAACGATTTTGCGATCCCGCGCAATTCCAGCAATGGCGTCGACGGTGCCGGAACCGCATCCGGTCGAACCGAGGCGTCTGCGATGGACACGTTCATGTGATGGCGAGCTCCGCGGCATCCACTGTGACGTGAACATCGTTCCTGGACTTAACGACGCCCAGCGGACCAAGTGAAAGCTTGATAGCCCGTATGGCGTCATGACGTCCACCGCCTCGCCGTGCTCGGGAGGAATAAATTCCAGCCGGCCGAACCTATGCCGTGCTCCATTTAAATCAGCGGTCAGCCGTGGGCGCCGTGCGCCCGCGCTTGGGGCGAGCTTTGTCGAGCGAATGCTGATTCGATCACCTCGTCGGCGAGACTGCGGAGGTCTGAATCGCAGCGGATTGCCGCGCTGACATATCTTGCCGAGGATTGAACGGTCTCCAGTCGAGATCTGGCTCGGGACAGGCCGTAGCCAGGCGGCGAAGTCGCGCTGGGGAACGTCGGTTAACCAAATGCAAACTTCGCCAGAACTATGATCCTATAGTTGACCACGGGATCGGGGGTGCCTGCCGGCCAATCCGTTTTGTGTAACGAATCGGCATCAGGTCGGTCTCTCGAAAAGGCGCTGCCTTGCCTTCTCGTTTTTTCGCCACCGTCATCCTCGGCCAAGCACGCTTTTTCGTCGGCGAGCGCCCGATGCCTCGCGCGTGCCACGGCCGGCTCGTAGCGCAAAGGGCTGTTCGATGCTCAAGCGAAGGCTGCTGACCGTGCTGTCCCGACTGAACATCCGCATTGGCACCAAGCTCGCCATCACGGTCGGCATCGGCGTCGTGCTGGTGGCCGGCATGATGGTCAATCAGCAGCTCAGTAATGCCTCGGTGGCGCAGCAAGCCGAGGTGGAGCGCGACGAACAGTTTGTCACCGCGGATCTGTTGAGCGCCGGCGTCGCCTTGCAGCGGATGCAGATCGGCACGCGCGAAATACGCCTGGCGATTTCCGAGCGGGAAGCCGATCGAGCGCTCGCCGGATTGCGCGACAGCATGGGCAACGCCGTCAGTTATCTCCAGGCCGCGGTACAACTCTGCGTGCACGCTGAAAATTGCGAGCGGTTCGAGAAGCTCGTCAAGTTGGCCAAGGACTACGCCGCCGCCGCCGCCGAGATGACCGCGCGAAAAAAAGATTACACCGACATCACCGAGCCGCTTGAGCAGGTTACCAAGATCGGCACGCAGATTGACGCCCTCATCGAGAAGGCGACATCCGTTGCCAAGGCGCTAGCCTCGCAACGCATGGCCGTAGCGGCGGCACGGATGACGGAGGCCGCGCAAATCACCATGGGGTTCGGATTTTTTGTCGTCGTCATCCTGATGGGTGCTGCGATTTTCGGCGTTCTTTCGATCGGCAGACCTATCAAACATATCGCCGGCGTCTTGCTGCAGCTGGCAAACGATACGAGAGAGTTCGAGATTCCCTATACCGGCCGCGGCGACGAGGTCGGCGACGCGGCGCGGGCGGCGCGCACCTTTCGCGACAATCTCGTGCGATTAGAAAAGCTTGAGGCCGAGCAGAAGCAGGCGACCGCACGCGCCGTGGCCGAGCGCAAGGACATGGTGCGCGAGCTCGCCGACATGTTCGAGCAAGCCATCGGCAACATCGTCGGGGCGGTGTCCGCCGCCGCGACCGAGCTGGAATCGACGGCCGGCATCTTGACCAAGAACGCGGAAGCTACGCAGCAGCTTGCCGCCGAGGTCGCCGTGGCCTCCGCGCAAGCCTCGGCCAACGTCCAGTCGGCGGCTTCGGCGACCGGCGAGGTGGGGGCCTCGATCGAGGAAATCGGCCGGCAGGTGCAGCAATCGACCAAGATCGCCGCCGAGGCGGTGAAACAGGCGGCACAGACCGACATACGCATGACCGAGCTGTCGCGCTCGGCGAGCCGCATCGGCGAAGTGGTCACGCTGATCACTACAATCGCGGCGCAAACCAATCTGCTCGCCCTCAACGCCACCATCGAGGCAGCGCGTGCCGGGGAAGCGGGGCGCGGCTTCGCCGTGGTCGCTGCCGAGGTGAAGATGCTGGCCACGCAGACCACCACAGCAACGGAAGCGATCAAAACGCAGATCGCCGAGATGCAGAACACGACCAAGGACTCGGTTGCCGCGATCAAGGAGATCAGCGGCACGATCGGCCGTATCTCGGAGATTGCCGCGACCATCGCCGCAGCGGTCAACGCGCAGGGCGCCGCGACGGAGGAGATCGCTCACAACATCGCACAGGCGGCGCAAGGCGCAGCGCAGGTGGCGACCAACATCACCGACGTGAACCACGATGCCGGCGAGACCGGCACGGCATCGGCAAAGGTTTTGCACGCGGCGAAATTCCTGTCGGGCGAGAGCCGCAGGCTCGAGCTCGAGGTGGAGAATTTCATCAACACCGTGCGCGCTGCCTGACTTCGCGCCGTCCGGCACGTTCTCAAATCTTCATCTACAGCAAAAAACTTAGGGGCTTGCGAAGGGAGACTGCGCCTTCAACAAACAGAGCTTCCATTTTGTCGGTACGGAATTGCCTGTCGTGTATCCAAGCTTGCGACTGGATCACCTGCATATCGGCTGAAAGACTTCGGCGCGGAGATGTTGATGATCGCTGGCGTATTAGGAATAAATTATGGTTATCTCCGATTCATAATTTGAAATTATTGGCGATTCACCGCGTGATATTGCTAGTAGTCCATGCTTTTAGGCATGAGCGATTTAGCTGCGCAGACTAACGCTTCGGAACGGCCCCTGGAGCGAATTGCCCCTGGGGGGCCCGCACCCGTCGTAAACAATTCAGCGGCCCCACGTGCGCCGTGGCACGCTCGTCCGATCCGATTGATTATTATCTGTGGAATCATTCTGGTCGGCATAGTCATTGCGGCGACGGTGAGCCTGCTTTCAAATCTTTACAACCATGCCCTCGATGACAAAGAGCGCGCGCTGGAGAGTCTTGCATTGGTGCTCGCCGAGCAGATCGATCGCAGCTTTCAGTCGATAGAGCTTATCCAGATGTCCGAGATTGAGCGGATGCAAAGTCTCGGCGTCGCGTCGGTAAAAGATTTTGAACGGCAGATGTCTGGCTATGACACCCACCGACGTCTCAACGATCGAGTCAGTGCATTGCCGTATATCGACGCAATTGTACTGACTGATAGCCAAGGCAAACTGATCAATTTCTCCCGCTCCTGGCCGATCCCGAACGTAAATATTCCCGATCGCGACCCGTCCGAGGTATTTAGGTCTGACCCACACCTGACCTCGTTTGTGGGCCAGCCTATGCGCAGTCCTGCTACTGGAAGCTGGATCGTCCCGATCGTGCGCAAGGTCACCGGCCCGAACGGCGAGTTCTTGGGCGTCATGACCGGCGTTATGGAGCTGCAGTACTTCGAGCAAATTTTTCAGGCTATTGCGAATGCACCGAATGGCTCATTTGCGCTCTTCCGCCGCGACGGCACCCTGCTTGTACGCTATCCCCGTCAAGAAGCGGCTATAGGGCAGTCCTTTCCCAAAACTCAAGTGTTCGCGAATCTGCTGCTACGATCTAACTTTGGCACGGTTCGAGAAATTGGCCCGATCGATGGCCAGGAACGGTTGATTGCAGCACGCGTTCTCAGCCATTACCCGATTGTCGTGGTGGTCACGACGACGGTCGCTGATGCTCTCGCTAATTGGAAACGCGGAGCCATCGCCATGAGCGGTGCGGCCCTCATACTAGGGCTGGTGATCGGCGGCATCGTGGCCCTCAGTATATGGCAGGTTGGCAGAAAACTCCGTGAGCAAAATCTTCAACGGGATGCGGCCCTCAACAACATGTCGCAGGGCCTGGTAATGTTCGATTCGGCGGCACGGATCACCATTTGCAATGATCGCTACCGGCAGATCTACAATTTGCCGCCAGATTTGACGAAGCCAGGCTGCGCGGTTCTTGACCTTCTCAAATATCGTGTTGCGAACGGAACCTTTTCGGGAAACCCCGAGAAATACGTCAGTGCCCTCCTGGCGAGGATCGCCGCGGGAAAGATGGCAAAACAAGAGGTGGAAACGGGCGACGGGCGCATTATTTCCGTCGCGAATCAACCAATGGAGAGTGGCGGTTGGGTTGCAACACACGAAGATATTAGCGAACAGCGGCGCGCCGAACAGGAACTCGCCGAGACCAAGCGGTTTCTCGATTCGATTATCGAGAACATCCCGATTGCGGTCGTCGTCAAGGACGCGAAGACGCGCAAGTTCGTTCTCGTCAATCGGGCGTTCGAGGCGATGCATGGGTCGCGGCAAAGGCTGCTGGGCAAGACGGTATTCGACGTCCACTCCACCAAGGACGCGGAAGTTATCGACAAAGCTGATAGCGAGTCCCTGCAGGGCGGCGTCGGCGTCGAATCCAATGACTATGAGGTGGAAACGCCGTTGCGCGGCCCGCGCATTGTCTCCACCAAACGCATCGTCATAAGTGATGCGCAAGGCGACGCGAAATACCTCATCGTCGTCATCGAGGACGTTACCGAACGGAAGAAATCCGAGCAGCGGATTGCATTCATGGCGCATCACGACGCCTTGACCGGTCTCGCCAACCGTGCGGCGGCAGTGCAGAAGATCGAAGATGCTGCCGCACGCCAGCGCCGGTGGGGAGATCCGTTCACCGTCCTGCTGCTGGACCTCGATCGGTTCAAGCACGTCAACGATACGCTCGGCCATCCCGCCGGCGATGCCCTGCTACGGGAAGTAGCGATGCGCCTGAAGGCATTCCTGCGGGAAACCGACATGCTGGCGCGGCTCGGCGGCGACGAGTTCGTCATCATTCAGGCGGGCGAGACCAACCAGCGCGCGGCCGCGAGCGGGCTTGTGGACCGCATTTTCGAGGTCTTCGCCAAGCCATTCGACATCGAGGGCAATGAGGTCAATATTACCACGAGCATCGGAATTGCCTTGGCACCCGAGCATGCGTCCGATCCCGATAGCCTCTTGAAGATGGCGGACCTCGCGCTCTATCGTGCGAAATTGGCCGGCCGAAACGCTTATCGCTTCTTCGACCCGGAGATGAGCTCGGCCGAGGATGCACGCCAGGAGATCGAGAACGAATTGCGCCGGGCGATCCAGCAAGACGAGCTCGAACTTCACTATCAGCCGATCATCGACACTAAGACGGGCGGGATTTGCTGCGCGGAGGCGCTGGTCCGCTGGCGGCATCCAACGAAGGGTATGATCTCTCCCGACCGGTTCATTCCGCTCGCCGAGGAAACCGGCCTGATCACACAGATCGGCGAATGGGTGCTGCATACCGCGTGCATCGAGGCCGCGACCTGGCCGGCCAGCGTCAAGGTCGCGGTCAATCTATCCCCGGTGCAATTTTGCAAGACCAATCTGTCCGACGTCGTGATGTGCGCACTGGCCGAATCGGGGCTGCCGCCGGAACGGTTAGAGCTTGAAATCACCGAGACGGCGCTCATCGAATCGGCGGCGGAATGTCTGCCGGCGTTGCGCCAGTTCAAGAGCCTCGGCATCGCAGTCGCACTCGATGACTTCGGGACCGGATATTCGTCGCTCAGTCAGTTGATGATATTTCCCTTCGACAGGATCAAGATCGACAAGTCATTCACCCAGAATTTGACCAAACGCGCCGACTGCGCCGCAATCATCTCGGCGACCCTGACCCTTGCGCAAAGCCTTGATATAGCGACGACCGCGGAGGGTGTCGAAACAGCGGACCATTACCGGATCTTGCGATTGGCCGGCGTGACCTCGCTGCAAGGCTACCTGTTCAAGCGCCCGGGTCCGATCTCCGAGATCGACTTCGACAGTATTTATAGTGGTCCGGAGATGAAAGATGCTGCGTAGCTTCGGGTCCGGGTCGAACACCCTGGATCGACGCAACAGCAGGTCCGATGGCCAAGAGGCCGTCGCCGCGGCGCACCAATCGCTGATCGATGAACTCGAAGCCGCGGTCGCTCAACGCAACATTGGCTCGCGCGCTGACGTCCTACGACGGGTAACTGATCTGTTCGTGACCGGGGCGGGCCGCTTTGACAGTGAACAACGGGCTTTGTTCGACGATGTCATGGGCCGCCTGGTCGAAGAAATCGAGAGTTCCGCCCGCGCCGCGTTCGGGCAAAGGCTTGCTACGATCAATAATGCGCCGCCTAAGGTCAGCAGTATGCTGGCACTCGACGATTCGATCGAAGTGGCCGGTCCGCTGCTCACGCATTCCGATCAACTCGACGATGAAACACTGGTCGCGGGCGCAAAGACCAAGAGCCAGGAGCATCTGCTGGCCATTTCGCGGCGTAAAATGCTCAATGAAGGCATCACCGACGTGCTTGTCGAGCGCGGCAATCAGCAGGTTGTCGTCAGCACGGCGGGGAATTCCGGCGCGCGGTTTTCGGAATTCGGCTATTCGACGCTCGTCACGCGGTCTGAAACAGATGACGAGCTCGCGATCACGGTCTGGTCGCGTCCGGAAATTCCACGCGCGCACCTGTTGACATTGTTTGCAACAGCTTCCGCGGCGGTGCAGCTCAAACTCGAGGCCGCGGATCGCGGGAAGGCCGCCTTGGTCCGGGATATGGTCAAGCGGGCGTCCGATCAAATTCAAACGCAGACGCGCGAGCATTCCCCGGAATTCGCAGCAGTGCAGGCGCAGATCCAACTGTTGCGCCAGGCCGGGGCGCTGACCGAGGATCGGTTACGCGAGTTCGCGAAAGCCCGCAAGTTCGACGAGACCGCGGTAGCGCTGTCATTTCTGAGCGATTTGCCGATTGGGGCTATCGAGCGCACCTTGGTGCATGACCACAGCGATCAGGTGCTGGTGCTGGCCAAGTCCATCGGTCTATCCTGGGACACGACCAAGGCGATCTTGCTGGTGCAGACCGCGACTAAAAGCAAATCGACCCACGAATTTGAGCAGTGCCTCGCCAACTTCAAGAAACTGAAGCCGGAAACGGCGCGCACCGCCATTCAGTTCTACCGGCTGCGAGAACGCGCGGCCCAAGCTCTACTAAAATAGATTCTTGCCGTAGCGCGTGCGTCGACGACGGGTAGAGCGCTTCAGTTTGTTCTTGGCTGACGAGCCAGCGCAGACGGACTTGAAGGCGTAAAACCATAAAAATCAGTTCGACTCTTCAAGTTGATGACTATGATGTGGCCGAGATGTGGCCGATAAATCGATGGCGGCATTTGTAGTTCCGAGCTTACCCGCAGGGCGAACAGAACATCCGCCGCCGGCACGGCGTCTCACGGGTTTCTCCCGGACAAGACCAACAATGCGCGCATGGTGAGCATGTTGAGCATCGCACAGTTCGGACAATATTCCCGCCAATCCAAAGGCATCTGGTCGCTGGAACTGCCGGCGAAGTCACGCGCACACCGCGCCTTGCTTTCACATTGCAGACAGCGAGTCGCGAATTGCCGAAACAGGACTGGGTCGGAACGTCTGAGCGCATCGGGGTCAAGGTCAAGAGACTTCATGCGGCAGAGCAGCAAAGGGTCTGCTTGGGCGCTGGATGTTGTTGTCGGGTCGAGCGATTGACTATCCGGCAGTCTGTATTGGCCGCCCGTCCTGGTCGCACCGCCTGTTTCGCCCGTTACGGCGCCGGCGATTTTCCGCAACTTCTGACTTTCGCGACGCCGCGGAACACTCAGCTGCAGCAAGATCGCTGTCACACTGAAACAGATTGCAAATGCGAGAGCGACGACTCCAATCCACATTTTCAGGCCCCTGGTCGCAAGCCTCCCATGGGCACAACGGGTGGCGGCCAGGACCGGAGCCGCTGAGGGTTCGGTCAAGGCCGCCCGGCTAAGGTTTATTGCCCCCGACAGTTTTCCCTCTGAGCCGTATACGATCCGTAAGCGCCTTAGCTCCAGCCGCCTTGACGTAAATCAAAACTTGTCCTGTGGCTCAAGATAGGCGCCGTCCGGCTGCAACGCTTGCGGCGTTTGTTGCCGTTGGCGTTAGCACTCACAGCGCGCCCTCCAAGCCAGCGTGTCCAACAGCTTCAGCGTTGCAGCATTCGGGCAGTAATCTTGCCATGCTCCGTCGGCCGGATCACGCGCCAGGTCTCGCCCGCACCGTCTGTGACTTTCACACATTGTGCAAACCCGCTGCAGATCCTGGAGCGTGCTAGGTTCGGTCGCGGCGATCTCATTCCTGTCAAGACCAAGCACGACCATTCGACGCAGCAAGAGATCAGCGGCGTCAGGACCACGGTCCGCCACCTTGCGAAGTTCAGCAACCGACATGCCCAAATCGCGAGCCATTCGCTCGACTCCGGACTCTCCGCAGCATTTCAATTCCGCGAGGCCGGAGTCTGCCTCTCGCCAATTCCGCCACCATTGCCTGATCCCATTGAGCATCGGCCAGGGCTCCACGCGAGGATGCAAATCGGACATCTGCTCTTCCTGTTTTGCTAAATACATTCGCACCAGGAGCCGCTGTGCATTGATTCATATCAATCGATTGAAATCCGCAGAGTCAAAGGCGCTGTTCTTTTGGCTTCGCCGAAAGCGCCTATTTCGGCCCTTCGCCGCGGGATATGTCGACCTGCTCAGCGTCAAATTCTGCTTGCTAGTGAGGACAAGAAGGCGAATCTTGTATTGGCAAAACCGTTCATCGTAATTGCGGGTCAATCGCGAAGGGAACACTCATGAAGAAGCCAAGACTCATGCTCGTCAGCGTCGCCGTCGGCGCTCTTTCATTGGCAGGGGCAATGGTCTTAGCGCCAATTCACGACGCATGCGCGCAACAAGCTCGGATGAGCTTCGCCGAAGACGTCGCCCCCGTTCTCAAGGGATGGTGTGTGTCGTGTCATCAACCGGGCGGCGAAGGTTACAACGCCAGCGGATTGGATTTAACAAGTTACGACGGATTGATGAAGGGCACCAAATTCGGGCCAATGGTGATTCCAGGCCAGCCTGACAGCAGCAATCTAATGGTGCTCATCCAGGGCCAGGCAAAAATCAGGATGCCGTTTGGACATAAGGCATTGCCGAGCTGTCTCCGCAACAACATTTGGAGCTGGATTTTCCAGGGGGCCAAGAACAATTGACCGCATAAGGCAGCCGTTCCCGTCCTCGACAATTCGCCAGCCGCGGCACCATCCCGCGCACCAACATTTGAATCTGGGTGATGCTCCTTTGCGGCGGAGTCCCGGCGTCGCTGCTCCTTCGACTATTCGCCGATACTGAAGTGCTTAAGCGCGCTGTTGAACTGTTCCAGCTTATCGGGGTCGCCGGCGAGGGCGTGGCGAGCGTCGCTGATGGCGGCCGTCGCTTTGTCCTTTTCGCCAAGGGTCATATAGGACCGCGCCAGCATGAGCCAGCCTTGGGGATCCGATCCGGATATCTTCAGGCGCTCGGCAAGCCGCTCGACCATGCTTTGGATCGTCGCGCCCTGCTGGTGGTCCGGCGGCGCGCCCGCCGCCGGCATCTGCGCGGCGCCGGGAACCGGCGCGGGCGCAGGAGTCGCGGCATGATCCGCGTCGAGTTCTTTGAGCGCCGCGTTGAACTGTTGCAGCTTGCCGGGGTCGCTTGCAAGCGCCTGCTGGGCGTCGGCGGCTGCGGCGCGTGCCTTCTCGGCTTCGCCGAGGACTTTATAGGAACGTACCAGCCGCACCCAGCCGTCGAG
>Ga0187856_1000466_pt1 | contig 37009 bp, 32 predicted proteins | sample June2016WEW_8_40_FD_132443 | JGI IMG/M metagenome (GOLD analysis project Ga0187856, IMG submission 132443) | Peatland microbial communities from SPRUCE experiment site at the Marcell Experimental Forest, Minnesota, USA - June2016WEW_8_40 | ecosystem: Environmental > Terrestrial > Soil > Wetlands... | reverse complement strand
CGCGGTGCTGAAGCCGGCTTTGGCGGCAGCAACGGCAGTATCGTGGATTTGTCGGTAACTCATGTACAGCCTCATCTGGTGGTCGGTGATGTGGAGGCCGGGCAAGGTCTGATCCCTCATTCATGAGACGAATCAGAAGCTTGACCCGGTCGCTCACGACCGCCAGACGGGTTCCGAAAAACCCGCCGCCGGGGTGGACTGACCGTCGGTCGGGCTACGCCCTCCCTCCGTCAGCCCGCCCCCGGCGCATTCTCATCCTGATTGACGCTGCCCTCTCATCTTGATTGTCGCCGCGCACTTCGCTGCACTTCATCCAATACTCAAGTGTTTTGCGCTGAATGCCTGCTTTGCCAGCTGCGTGGGATAGGACGGGATATTCCCTGAGGCTGTCGAGGACAATCCGCATGCGCTCAGGTGAAAGCTTTCGGCTGACTTTCGAGACATCCGCTGGCAGTTTTTGCTTCTTGATTTGGCGACCGCCGCCGCGACCTTGTTTGCGGCCCACCACCCCGAGCGGAGTTGCCTCTGTTTTAGGTCCCTTGGTTTCCCTCATGGCCGCCTCGGCGCGCCGCGGCGGCTCAGGTTTCGTGGTCCCGTTCTCAATGATTGCTGGTACCGGTACGGATAGTGATGTCGGCTGATATCGGAGCGAGCAGCCTTTGGCGGAGTATCGACCAAGGTGACGTCGTCCTTGCCATCCTCCTTTCGAACGTCATGCGATGACGTCTGACCGTTCGGCTCATTCGCCACTTCGCGCCATGGGAAGTTTGAATGATCGCGTCATCGTCGGACACTTCGACTAGATCAACCCTTGCGGCTGCGCCGTTCGGGAAATGAACAGTCAGGGGCGTTTTGACAGGCGGAAACTTCGGCGCCTCACCCAGAATCCATGCTTCCGGGAGAATGCCAAACTCAGTGCCGGGACCAATCTGGCCGTGCACCGTTTCTGCGCGCCACGCGAGAGAGGCCATAGCCGGATTATAGCTTGGCCCCAAGCAAGCCGACAAATGCGCTCGCTGATCCGGGCTTGCGCTTTATGCAGCGCCGTGCCGGGCTTCTTTTTGCTGTCAGTGGCACCCTTTACGCGGCCGGTGACGCCTGCCCGTGATCGGATGGACGAACACAAGCGGAGCGTGATCGGTTTTCAGTGGCAACGATTCGTAATAGGCTTTCAAGCTCGCCACATCGACTAGCGTTCGCAAGCCGGCCTTTCGTGCGGTGATCTTGCGCGAGCTAATGAGGCGCGACATTGTGCGCTTGCTGATTCCGAGGAATGCGGCGGCGTCGCGCGGCGAGAGTGCAATCGGTTCAAGGGTGCCCATGGCATACCTCTCCCGTTGCACGCTTGGCCTAGGCGTGCGGGGGAGAAGGCCACCAAGGGCAAAATGCGGTTAATCGGGGAATGAAACCCCGGCCCATGCCCGTCCCCGGAGGTTGCGCAGAGGCGGCCGGAAACTACCATGGCCGGCGAGCGCGTCAACAGCTAGGATCGGGCCACACCGGGCCACGACGGGAAGCGCAAAACGGCCGAAAAATGTAGGGGACGCGCGTGCATAACGTGGCAAATTCCTGAGCATTTTCAAATACGTGGTACGCTGCGACGAAGCAATCTAGAATGCCCCATCCTACCCTCCCCCGCACGCGCTATCAGATTCACACATCTTGGAGCCTCAAGGTCGTGCCGTATTTGATGCGCCGGAAGTCATCCAGGCCCCGGCGTATGACCTTGGGACCGGGCTTACCATAGTAGCCGGTCCATCCGCCGAGCCTGGCGACGACCCAGGTGGCGAAGGCGAGCGAGCCTTGGGGATGCGGATTTTTCTGGCGCGCAGTGGCGCCTTCGAGTTGAACCGAGAGAGCCTCAAGGACGGGTTGATCGTCCGGCTCGAAGGCGTCGGTCAGCTGTTGATCGGTGGTGCCATCGCGCGCCTTGACCAGCTGCATGACCGTGACCGCCGCAATGGTGATTGCGGTCACAAACTTGATCATGACCTGCGGATCGCCGATATCGACTGCCTCGACATTGAAGCCTGCGGTTTTCAGCGTGCGGAAGAACTCTTCGATGGCCCAGCGCATCCGGTAGAGATCGACAATCCTGCGCGCCTGATCCAGGCTCGCCACCTGATGCGTGGTCAGAAGCCGCCAATGAACCGGGTCATTGTCTTGCGGCGGCGAGACCTCGCGAACGTCCACCAACATCAGGGTAACCGCCTCGACCAATTGGCGAGCCGCTCCATGCCGCGGCTTGCGCAACTCGACCGGCGCGAAGCGGACCGCCAGTTGCGCCACGCGCTCCTTGCGCCCCGGTGCAGCGGGGATTTTCACATTCAATCGGCCCGCCTCCGGCAAGCCGTCGATGAACGCAAACAGCAGCCCGCCGGCGTCTTCATCGGTCTTGATCTTGCGGTTTTGGCAGGCCCGTACCAGCAGATGCACATTGGACGGACGCGATGCGAAGTGCTCGTAGATGTCGCTTTCCCGGTCCGATACGACGGTGATGCTGTTGGCCGTCGCCAACACTTCACTGGCGCACGCCGTCGCATCGAGCCAACGCTGCGACTCCTTATCGGCTGTCGCGCGCGAACGCCGCGGCAGTGCCAGCTGGCCCTGGTCCCGGTTCCAGATGTCGGCATCCACCAAACCGAGCAGCGCACCGCTGCCCATCTCAAGCGCAAGAGCAGCGTGCAAACGCAGGCCGCCCAACGCTCCTCCCGCGCCCAGCGGTCCATAGCCGTTCGCCCGCGCCCGCCGTCCTCCCAACGCCAGTTCGCTCGTATCCTGAACCACCACGAGGTCGCGACCCGCTACCCGCTTTGCCGTGCCCGTGGCAGCCTGGCGCACCATCTCGTCGGCGGTCACAGCGTCATTGCGCAGGAACCGTGTGAGCCTCACTTCTTGCGCCCGTCGTCCGGCAAGCCGCCGGATACAGCAACACGGTCGCTCAACCAGGGCGGCGTGCAACGCGGCCCCCCTTTTTCCAGGCGGCGGTCGTCAAACCGCCCCAGCCCAAACTCAATCGCTTCCATCGGCCGCTCCCGCAAATCATCGGGCAACCGACAGAATCAGGCTTGCAAGCTCCTGGCAATCGAGATGTGTGAATACGATAGCCCGCACGCGGGGGAGGGTAGGATGGGGGATTGCTTGGCTTCGCTCGCAATGACGAGGCCCGGAATCGCCCGCCTAGACTTTGACGAGCGGCACTTTCGGAACGGAGCCGCGGCGCGGCGGCGTATCGTTCCCGCGCGGGCCCGGCGGCTTGCGCCTTGGAGCGGAGCGGCGCTTCTTCGCGCGGCGCGGCTCGGGCAGCTTTTCCGGCCGCGGTGTCACCGGGCCGTCCGGATACTCGAAACCGAGTTTGCTCTTGCCGGTCTCGTCGGTGATCACAACGACACGGACATGGCCGCCCGACTTCAAGCGTCCGAACAGCACTTCGTCGGCGAGCGGCTTCTTGATGTGCTCTTGGATCTCCCGCGCCATCGGCCGGGCACCCATCAGTTCGTCATAGCCGTTCGCAATCAGCCATTTCGAGGACTCGTCGGTCAGCTCGATGGTCACATCGCGATCCGCAAGTTGCGCCTCGAGTTGGAGGACGAATTTCTCCACCACCATGGCGATGACTTCCTGCGACAGATGCGCGAAGGTGATGATCGCGTCGAGCCGGTTGCGGAATTCCGGCGCGAACATCCGAGTGATCGCTTCCATGTCGTCGCCCTCGCGCTTGCTGCGCGTGAAGCCGAAGGCGGCCTTGGCCATGTCGGCCGCGCCGGCATTGGTGGTCATGATCAGGATCACATTGCGGAAGTCGACCTGCTTGCCGTTGTGGTCGGTCAGCTTGCCATGGTCCATGATTTGCAGGAGCACGTTGAACAGGTCGGGGTGCGCCTTCTCGACTTCGTCGAGCAGGAGCACGCAATGCGGATGCTGGTCGACGCCATCGGTCAACAATCCACCCTGGTCGAAGCCGACATAGCCGGGCGGAGCGCCGATCAAGCGGGACACGGTGTGACGCTCCATATATTCCGACATGTCGAAGCGGATGATTTCGACCCCCAGAGTGGCCGCAAGCTGCCGCGCCACCTCGGTCTTGCCAACGCCGGTCGGGCCGGAGAACAGATAGCAGCCGATCGGCTTTTCCGGCTCGCGCAGGCCGGCGCGGGCAAGCTTGATGGAGGCTGCGAGCGCCTCGATCGCCTTGTCCTGGCCGTAAACGACGCGCTTTAGCGTCTCTTGCAGGTGCTGAAGCACCTCGGCATCGTCCTTCGACACCGCCTTCGGCGGAATGCGGGCCATGGTGGCGATCGTGGTCTCGATCTCCTTGATACCGATGGTCCGCTTGCGCCGGCTTTCCGGCAGCAGCATCTGAGCCGCGCCCGACTCGTCGATCACGTCGATGGCCTTGTCGGGCAGCTTGCGGTCGTGGATGTAACGCGACGACAGCTCGACCGCCGCCTTGATCGCGTCGTTGGTGTATCTGAGCTTGTGATAGTCCTCGAAATAGGGCTTGAGCCCTTTGAGGATTTCGATGGCGTCGGGGATCGACGGCTCGTTGACGTCGATTTTCTGGAACCGGCGCACCAGCGCCCGGTCCTTCTCGAAATATTGGCGGTATTCCTTGTAAGTGGTGGAGCCGACGCAGCGCACCGTCCCGGACGCCAAAGCAGGCTTGAGCAGATTTGAGGCGTCCATGGCGCCGCCGGACGTGGCGCCGGCGCCGATCACGGTATGGATCTCGTCGATAAACAGGATGGCGCCGGGATAGGCCTCAAGCTCCTTGATGACCTGCTTGAGCCGCTCCTCGAAGTCGCCGCGATAGCGCGTGCCGGCAAGGAGTGTGCCCATATCGAGGGCGAAGACGGTCGCGTTGCGCAGCACGTCCGGCACCTCGCCATGGACGATGCGGCGTGCCAGCCCCTCGGCGATCGCGGTCTTGCCGACGCCGGCCTCGCCGACGAACAGCGGATTGTTCTTCTGCCGCCGGCATAGGACTTGGATGGTACGGCTGATTTCGGGGTCGCGGCCGATCAGCGGGTCGATCTTGCCCTCGCGCGCTTTCTTGTTGAGGTTGACGCAATAAGCGTCGAGCGCATCGCCCTTCTTCTTTGGCTCGTCGCCGTTCTTGGTATCGGTGTCCTCCTCGGCGCCGCGCACCGGACGCGCTTCCGACATGCCCGGCCGCTTGGCGATCCCGTGGCTGATGTAGTTGACCGCGTCGTAGCGCGTCATATCCTGTTCCTGCAGGAAGTACGCGGCGTGGCTCTCGCGTTCCGCGAAGATGGCGACCAGCACATTAGCGCCGGTCACTTCCTCGCGGCCCGACGACTGGACGTGGATCACCGCGCGCTGAATGACGCGCTGAAAGCCCGCGGTCGGCTTGGAATCCTCGGCCCCGTCGGTGACCAGGTTGTCGAGCTCCGATTCGAGATAGGCGACGAGGCTGCGGCGCAGCTTGTCCAAGTCGACATTGCAGGCCCGCATGACCGCTGCCGCGTCCTGATCTTCGATCAGCGCCAGCAGCAGGTGCTCCAGCGTGGCGTATTCGTGATGGCGCTCATTGGCAAGCGCCAGGGCCCGGTGGAGCGACTGTTCGAGGTTACGCGAGAAAGTGGGCATTCAGGACCTCTTCATTTGTATTGGCCGTCCCCCGGAATCACTTCTTCTCCATGATGCACTGCAAAGGATGCTGATGTTTGCGGGCAAAGTCCATGACCTGCGTCACTTTGGTCTCCGCCACCTCGTAGGTAAAGACCCCGCACTCGCCGATCCCATGCTGGTGCACATGCATCATGATCCGATGTGCCGACTCGTGGTCCTTGTTGAAGAAGCGCTCGAGTACGTGGACCACGAACTCCATCGGCGTGTAGTCGTCGTTAAGCAGCAGGACACGATAGAGGTTTGGCCGCTTGGTCTGCGGGCGCGTCTTGGTGATGACCGCGGTCCCCGGACCGCTCTGGTCGCTTTTGCGCTTGCGGTCTTCGTCCGCCAAGCGGACGGGCAGCTCGGTGGTGGGATTGTCATTCGGCGGCATTGCTTCGTCTATCGTCCAGACCAGTTATTGCGCGATCGGTGGTCCGCGGGGACGCCGGGGGCATTCGCCCCGGCAATCTCCAACATACTATCATAGAGTTGGAACGGCTCGCATTCCAAGATCGATTACGGGGGCGCCGATCGCAGAACCGCGTGGCCCTCTCCCCGCGTGCAGAACCGCGTCGCCCTCTCCCCGCGTTCAGCCTGACGTTCGCGCGCCGTTACCCGCGCACGCAGGGCACCTCGATCACTGCGCGCGCGATCAGCGCGAAACGATCGCAGCTAGATTGCGGGCGAATCGCGGCAAAGTCGTCGAGAACCTTCGGCACGGATTGTCTCGACGGGGAACGAACCCATATCAACTTCGGCTTGACGGCGATTGATTCGCTGCCGGGCGGACGATTTTTAAAGCGACCGGCACGGCCACCCATGCCTGTCCGGTTTGGTGCCAACCGCCGACTCGGATATTCATCGCCTGCGACAGGAGACAACTATGGTCGACCCCGCACGCCGAGCGAAGCTCCTCCGCGACCTGGAGCAGATTTTCTTACCGGATTACGACGCCCAGAACATACCCTCGGCCGATAAACGGGCGGCCTACGCGCTTGAGCACATCGCCTTCCGGGTCGGACGCATCGAAGAAAGCCTCGCCAGGATCGCGGCCGCCATCGAAGCCGTTCTGTCGAAGGCATAACGCGCGCGACATGCGGACGCCTGGCGCGGTTTGGCATAGACAATATAGGCAGTAGCCCGTCTCGATGAAGCCGGGCTCTCGCGCGGCTTGGCTTGCCGCGGGCATCACTTCATTGCGGAGGCCTTTGCGAGCACGCCTTCGAATGGCTTGTAAGCCTCCTTGGCGAGATCGACGTAAAGCTCGCCGAGCTTGGTCGACTGAGCGACGAAATCTTCATACGAGGACTTGAGGTATTCGCTCTGCACCTCCATGGCCTTTTCCAGGCTCTTCGCGCCCACGAGCTTCTCCCATGCGGCGGCGGATTCCTCGAATGACTTTTTCGAGTAGTCGACGACCTCGGACGCTATGGCTTGCGCATTCTTGGTCCAGGCGCCGAACGATGTCATCGCCATATCCATGCTGTCTTTGCCAAACTTATTCATCTGATCGGTGGTCATAAAGATCCTTCCGGCAGGCGCGCGCTGCCTCTGGCTAGGGTTAACGGCAGTCGGCCTTTGCCTTGAAAAGGCCTTCTCCGGCGTCAACCATGGTTATAGTGCACTGCACAAAAAATACAACTGGGAATTCACGCAGTGCACAATTCGGCGGCGCTGTGGGGTTAACGCTTTCGCAACAGCGTTCGCCTAGCGTGCTTGACCGTGTCGTCCGTGTGACGACCGGTCCTTGGTCGGGGGAATGCCGCACCATCGGACGGGTGGCCGGACCGAACCGGCTGCTTGCCCCGGGGGACGCATTGTTCCGAAGGAGCAAACAGGGTGGGCTCCCACCGGGAGCTCCATGCGCGTCAGGGACGGGGTGCGTAATGGGTCGGGTGCGTTCTGGAGCCTTGTATGGGCTTCGTTGTTGCGTCGTGGGTCTTGCCGCCGTCGTAGCGGGTCTCATCGTCACCAGCGATTCAGCCGACGCGCGGCATCATCATCGCTTCCACGTGCATTTCTTGCACCATGCCGTGCGCGCTCACCATCGCGCTCACGCCGAAAGCTATTCGCCGCCGTTTGCTTCGATCGTGGTCGATGGCAACAGCGGTGAAGCGCTTCACGTGGCGAACGCCGACGCGTTGCGCCATCCGGCCTCGCTGACCAAGATCATGACGCTCTACCTGCTGTTCGAACGGCTCGATGCCGGCAAGATCAGGCTCGACACGCCGCTTAAGGTCTCCGTCCACGCGACCGAGCAGGCGCCGTCGAGGCTTGGCCTTAAGGTCGGCCAAACCATCGCAGTCGAGGATGCGATCAAGGCGGTGGTCACGAAGTCGGCGAACGACGCCGCCGTTGTCATTGCCGAGAATCTCGCCGGGGACGAGGACGAGTTCACCAAGCTCATGACGCAAAAGGCCCACGCACTGGGCATGAGCCGCACCACCTATGTGAATGCGTCCGGACTGCCGGACGATGACCAACTCACCACCGCACGCGATCAGGCGCTGCTCGGGCGCGCGATCCAAGAGCAGTTTCCGCGCTACTACAAGTATTTCTCCACGCCGGAGTTCGTCTATCACGGCAGTGCGATGCGCAATCACAACCACCTGCTCGGCATGGTCGGCGGGGTCGACGGCATCAAAACGGGATATACCCGCGCCTCGGGCTTCAATCTCGTTACCTCGGTGCACCGCGACGGACGCTATATCGTCGCCGTCGTGCTCGGCGGCCATTCAGCGTTCGAGCGCGACGCTCACATGCGCGAATTGATCAGTGCGCACATCAAAGAGGCGGCGCTGCGGCGCACAGCACCTGTCCTCGCCGAGAAGGCTGAACAACGCGGGGACCCGCAACCGGTAGCGTTTGCAAAGGCGTCGCGTGCCGACCCGACGCCCACGGCAAATGTGAATGCCCGTGTGACGGTCGGCTCCAACGACCCGATCCAGCCGCTTCTGGTGAAGACAATCTCCTATCGCACCGCACCGGTGCAAACGGCCTCGCTCGCACCCATGCCCATGCTGGTGCCGGTCGCCGCTCCCTCACCGCAACCGGCCGCCTCGCCGGCGGTCCGCACGCCGCCGGCAGCGCAATTGCTTGATGTGCCAAGCACGATCGTTGTCGCGTCGGCCGAGCCTGCCGCGATCGCCAGCAAAACTGAACAAGCCAAGGCTGATTTCGCAAAAGCTGAACCGGCCATGCCGCAGGCCCACGCGCATGGCGGATGGCTGATCCAGATTGGCGCCTTCGACGGCGAAGACGAGGCCAAGCAGCACTTGAGCGCCGCGCAGCTCAAGGTCCCCGCCATGCTTGCCGCAGCGGACCCATTCACCGAGCGCGTCCAAAAAGGCGACAAGGCCCTCTACCGGGCGCGCTTCGCCGGTTTCGACAAGACGGCAGCAGAAGCCGCCTGTAAGCAGCTCAAGCGCAGCGATATGGACTGCATGGCTGTGAAAAACTAGAGCATGATTCCGAAAAAGCCTGCCCCGGACGTGATCCGGGGTGGATTCCGGTTTTCGGAAAAGATCATGCTCCAATAAACAAAGCTCCGGCCAACCGGGGCGCGAGTCGAGACGTCATTGACGGACGGGATGCCACGCGAGGACCCTTTTGGGGAATCTCAGCGATGGCGGCGAAGCAGAACATCCTTGGCCTGATTGACGCGGGCCGCGAGGTACGTCGACCCCCCCTGGTCGGGATGCAGTTTCTTCATGAGGGATCGGTGAGCACGACCGATCTCCTGCGCGCTCGCCCCGGACTGAAGGCCAAGGATCTGATAGGCTTCCTCTTCAGTCATTTTACCGCCGGGCGTGGCGCCGCTCCCCTCCCCCGCTGCCGCATCATGCTTCGCGTGTTCACGCCAGCGGGGCTCCCTGCGGTCAAGATAAGCCATCAGTAGCTGGCGGCTATCGTTGTCGATCTCGCCGATGAGACCGATGAGGGTCGGCGGGTCGAGCGCATCGAGCGAGTCGCCCGCGTACCGTCCGGCGAGAATGCGGCCGCGCATCGCGCCGCTGTCGTGATCGAGCTCCATCTCGAGGAAGGCCGAGCGTACGCGAGAGACCTGGCCCGGACGTTTCTGCGTGCGTCCTCCGAAGGTCGCCGGCCACAGCGAAAGCCAGCCGAGCAACCCGAGCCCGACGGCGCCGACCGGGATGGCGAGCCCGATCTCACCCCGAACCAGAAGAAATACGGCAAAGATCAGTGCGGCGCCGCCACCAATGAAGCGCAAGAGCCGTGTGGCCTGCTTGGGATCGGCCTTGGAGAAAGCGTTGACGGCCCACAGCAGCAGAATAAGGACGACGACGCCGAGAAGAAAGGGCATGGCTATTTCAGCTGCTCGATCAGCCGGACCGCGCCGGTTGAGTGCCTCGCTTGAAGATCGGCGAGGGCTTTCATACCGCCGGCGGCATAGGCCGCCGCCGCGCGCAAGAGCTCCGCCAGCTCATGCGCGGCACCGGGCGCGAAGCGGCAATAGGCTCCACGCGTGAGCCGGGCTATCTCGCGGAAGGCCTGCTCGCAGACCGGATCGTAGCCCTCCTGGAACATGAAAGCCGGAACATTGCGCAGGCCAAGCTCGCCGGCACCGGCGCATAAGTAGTCGAGTGCTTCCTCCATGGCGTCGCCGACGAAGACCAGGGCACCGATCTTGGCGCTATCGTTTTCGCGCCGCGCGTGGGCGAGGACCTTCGCAATTTGGGTATGACCACCGCGGCAATCGATGCGCGACATCAGTTCGCCGAGCCGTTGCGGCTCGGCGACCCAAGGCGAGGCGCGGCATTCCGCAAGTCCGCGATAATAGACAAGCTGGATGTCGAGGCCGCCGATGGCCGCCGCTTCGCGGAACATGTCGGCCTGCAGCACGCAGGCCTGATCCCACGTCGGCTGCCGACTCATTGTCGCGTCGAGCGCGAAAACGAGCCGACCGCGCCCGCCAGTGTTTGCCGCAGGGCCGAGCGTGCTGACGCGGGTGAGGAAGGCATCGAGCTCCGCGCGCGAAGAGGCCGCCGAGGCCCGGTCGGGCGCTCTGGAATGGATCAGGTCATCGCTCGGCGCCGGCGTGCGGCCGGACCGGTCTTTGCTCATTGCGGAGCCCTTCGCGGCAAAGGTCAAAACCTCGCTATAAGGTGGCCTCCTCGGGCAACCGGCGCAATGGGGCGGCCGATCGTCTCAATCAGCGAGCAGGCCGTGGGTGTCGAGCGGCTTGCCGGCGGCGGCGACCCATTCGGCTCGTGCCGCAGCGCGGCGCTTGCCGCGCTCGTCGATCGGCAGCTTCAGCGCATCGATCAGGTTCCTTACCTCGTCGCGGGCGGTCATGTGCGAGAGATTGGGGCGCTGCCCAATTGTATTCTCGTCGATTTCATCCAGCGCGGTCAGTCCGCGCGGAAAGAACTCACGGTAGACCACGCGTTCGGCAAATCCATCGATGGCGCGAAAGCCGAGCCGATTGCCAAGCGCATCGACGCCGATCCCGACCAGCCGCTTGTTGCGCGATCCGAGCGTCGAGAGCCGGTTGCGTACGACCACCCAGTCGGTCAGACCGCCATCGACCAGGCGGCGTTGCCGGCGCGCCTCGCGGACCATTCCCGCATAGTGGCTGACCCCGGTTACCTCGAAAGTGGTCGGATCGACCAAGCCGAGCACATCGAAATCGACGAAGCTGTCGTTAAGCGGGGTGATCAGCGTATCGGCCATCGAATGGGCGAGCCGCATCAGGTACGAATCGGTGCCCGGCGTGTCGATGACGACGAAATCGTATCTGCTCTCGACCGCGCTCACCGCTTCGGCGAAGGCACCGAACTCTTGCGCCTCGATTTCATCGAGGCGCAAGCCGAGCCCGCGCGCAACACAATAATGCCGGGGAAGTTCGAGCTTGACGCCGGCGCGCGTTGCCCAGTCGCGCCGGTTTTCGACGTAATGAGTAAAGCTGCGCTGGCGTGAGTCGAGGTCGATCGTGGCGACGCGCTGGCCGGCCTGCAGCAGCGCGACGGCAACATGCATGGCCGTAGTCGACTTTCCAGAACCGCCTTTTTCGTTGCCAAGCACGATGACATGTGCCGAGACCGGCTTGCCAACATCCGCCTGCATGAACATGGATACGCAACCTCTGCGGGGCGATCCCTTTCTCCGGCTTGCAACGCGTGGGGTCAAGATACAGCATTGTCCTCGATAAGTTAATCATTAACCACACGGCGCATGACGAATGCGCGCAGTGTGTGCTTGCGCGCTAACGCCATGACCGGACGTTTCTCACGATCGACACATAGGCCGCGTATCATCCGCACCTTGCCGGCGCTCAGGCGTGCGCTCGCGGATTGGCGCGCGCGGCGGCACACGATTGCGCTCGTTCCGACCATGGGCGCGCTGCATGCCGGCCATCTCGCTTTGGTGCGCGCGGCGCAACGCCGCGCCGATCGCGTCGTTGTGTCCATCTTCGTCAACCCGGCTCAATTCGCTCCGCACGAGGATCTCAAGACCTATCCGCAAACTTTTTCCGCCGATGTTGCGGCGCTCGCCAAGCTCAAGGCCGATCTTGTCTGGGCGCCCAAAATCGAGACCATGTATCCGCAAAACTTTGCCACGCGGATCGTGCCGGGAGGCCCGGCCACAGCCGGCCTCGAAGATGCCTTCCGGCCGCATTTTTTTACCGGCGTGGCGACCGTGGTCGGAAAACTCCTGATCCAATGCGGGCCGGACATCGCGGTGTTCGGCGAGAAGGATTACCAGCAGCTCAAGGTGGTCACGCAGCTCGCGCGCGACCTCGACCTAAAAACCCGCATCGTCGGCGTACCGACCGTGCGCGAGGCGGACGGGCTCGCGCTCTCCTCGCGCAACCTCTATTTGTCGCCGGACGAGCGCGCCGTGGCGCCGACGCTGCATCGCGTGCTCGCCGACTGCGCAAAAAAAATCGCCACGGGCAAGCCGATCGGCTCCGTCATCGGCGAGGGCCGCGCGGCGATCATGCATGCGGGCTTCGCCCTCGATTACCTCGAAGCGCGCCACGCCGAGACGCTTGCGCCCGTCGCCTCCGCCAAGGATGGGCCGCTCCGCCTTCTCGTCGCCGCGCGCATCGGCAAGACACGGCTCATCGATAATGTCGCGGTGTAGAGCGCGGGCGATGTGGCACACGAAAAGGAAGGGGCGGGCCGCAGCCCGCCCCATTTTGTGCATTCGCTTGTTAACGGGAGGCCCTCAATCACCAGACCGCTAAGTCTTTCGGTTCCCGAACGTTGCACCCATTGATTGTCGTGCGGTAGGTTTCGCAAGTCAACAGGTCTAGCGAGCAGAGGGTCAGTCGCAACTCAGAACCATTGGCACATGAGAAATGAGCCGACGAATCTGAACCGAAGAAACATATGGCCTACGATTTTCGTTTGCAATGGTTCTGAAAGGACTTGATTTATGAATTCATACGCCCCCATGCTTTGCCTCTCTCGAAGTGATTCGTGAGTGGTCGGGGCAAGGAGGCGGAAGCAGATCGGCGAGGCATCGGGTCGAAGCGTTGCTCGACCTGATTCGCTTCCGCCTGACATGCTTCGGGGAGCATGAGAAGTGAAAACAAGAAAGACAAGACCTTATCGTCTGGGCCTCGATCTCGGAACGAACTCACTCGGTTGGTTTACCGTCCGGCTCGACCAAGACGGCGATCACTGGCGGCCGACGGGCCTGGGCGCTGGCGGGGTGCGCGTATATCCGGACGGGCGCGATCCGCAATCGGAAACATCTAACGCGGTAAGTCGCCGGGTGGCCCGCAGCGCCCGCAGACGCCGGGACCGCTTTGCAGATCAGTATTTCGGTCGTCGTACCGAGCTCATGAAAGCCCTCGTCCACCATGGGCTGATGCCCGAGGACGTGAAAGAGCGCAAGGCGCTGGAGGCGCTCGATCCTTATGAGTTGCGCGCAAACGCGCTCGATGGTCCGTTGCTCGCACATCATATCGGGCGCGCCATTTTCCATCTCAACCAGCGCCGCGGATTTCTCTCTAATCGCAAAGCGGAGAAGAAGGAGGACGACAAAGGCGCGATCAAGCAGGCCGCGGGCAAGCTCAAGGAGGCGATGGAGGCTAAGAAGGCGCGCACGCTTGGAGAGTTCCTCTGGCACCGTCATCAGAAACGCGAGGGTGTGCGCGCACGCAACACCGCAAGCGGACCCAAAGCGACCTATGACTTCTATCCGACGCGCGACCTGCTGAAATCCGAATTCGATGCGATCTGGTCAGCGCAGGCGCCGCATCATCCCTCGATGACGGACGCCGCGCGAGAAGAGATCGACAAAGTCATCTTCTACCAGCGTCCATTGAAGCAGCCGCCGGTAGGCAAGTGCTCGCTCGATCCGGCGACTGAGCCTTTTGAGAAAGATCCCGAAGGCTATCGCTGCCCGTGGGCACATCCGCTAGCGCAGCGCTTTCGCATCTACCAGGAGGTGCGCAACCTTGAGGTCGGCGAAACCGGGCGGACCATGACAAGACTCACCAAGCAGCAGGGTGACCTTGTTGCGCTCGCGCTGCTGCAGAACAAGGAGATGAAATTCGACAAGCTGCGCTCGCTGCTAAAGCTTTCTCCGGAAGCCAAGTTCAACCTCGAATCTGAGCGGCGCGTCACGCTCGACGGCGACGAGACCGCGGCCCGCCTTTCGCACAAAAGCCTATTCGGAAAGACCTGGCGGGGCCTCGATGTCCAACGCCAAATCGCCATCGTCGAGAAGCTTTTGAATGAGCCCGACGATGCTGAGCTGGTCCAGTGGCTGGAAGACAAATGCGAGCTTGCTGCCTCGACCGCGGAAAAGGTCGCCGATGCGTCGCTGCCGGACGGCCATTGTCGCCTGGGGCTTCGCACGATCAAGAAGCTGTTGCCGCTTATGGAGAGCGGATTGCGCTATGACGAGGCTGCCGCAAACGCCATCGGTGGTCACGCAAAATTGCCGACTGGCGAAGTTCGCGACAAGCTGCCTTATTATGGCGAGTGGTTATCCGATGCGGTCGTGGGTAGCGGCGACCGCCGCGACAAGAGTGAAAAGCGTTTCGGTCGGCTGCCCAATCCGACGGTGCATATCGGGCTCGGCCAGCTTCGCCGCTTGGTCAATCACCTGATCAATGAATTCGGCCCGCCCACCGAGGTCGCCATCGAGTTCACGCGCGCGCTCAAGCTCTCCCCTAAGGAAAAAGCTGAGTATCAGCGCGAGCAGCGCCGGAATCAGGAAAAGAACGAGGCACGCAAAAAAGAGTTGGCGGAACACGGCCTGTCCGCCAATCCGCGCAATCTACTCAAAATGCGGTTGTGGGAGGAACTGAATCCCCGCGATTTGCTCGACCGCAAGTGTCCTTTCACCGGCGAACAAATCGGACTCGCGAGACTGATGTCCGACGAAGTCGAGATCGAGCACTTGGCTCCCTTCAAAGAAAGCCTCGACGATAGCGCCGCGAACAAGACGGTCTGCATGCGCTACGCAAATCGTGCCAAGCGTAAGCAGTGGCCGTATAACGCGTTCGGATCGAACCCGACGATCGATGGCTTCACCTATCGATGGGACGAAATTGCCGCACGCGCGGCCATGCTTCCGCGCAACAAGCGCTGGCGTTTCGATGCCGATGCACGTGAACAGTTCGAGAAGAAGGGCGGTTTCCTGAACCGCCAGCTCAATGAGACTGGATGGCTCGCGCGATTGGCCAAACAATATCTTGGGGCCGTGACCAATCCCTACAATATTTGGGTCGTTCCAGGGCGTCTTACATCGATGATCCGCGGTAAGTGGGGTCTCAATTCCCTGCTGCCGGACCATAATTATGCCGGCGTACAGGACAAAGCCGAAGACTTTCTTGCCGCCACCGACGACATGGAATTTTCGGGCGTCAAGAATCGCGCCGATCACCGCCACCATGCCATCGACGGTCTGGTGGCTGCGCTCACTGACCGCTCGCTGCTGTGGAAGATGGCGAACGCCTATGACGACGAGCGGGAAAAGATCGAAATACCCACGCCGTGGGACAAGGAAAAATTACGCGACGACCTCAAGGCGGCGCTCGATCGGATGGTGGTTTCGCACAAACCTGACCACGGCGTGCAAGGCAAGCTGCATGAGGACACAGCTTATGGCTTCGTTAAGGAGCCAGAGAGGGAGGGCGCCAATCTTGTCTATCGCAAGCCGATCGAGGCGCTCAACGAGAACGAAGTCGAGCGCATCCGCGACCGTCGCCTGCGCGACATGGTGCGCGCCCATGTCGTGGCCGAGAAGGCGAACGGCGTGACGCTCGCCGACGCGCTGCGGAAGCTTCACGCCAAGACAGATGATCCGCACATTAAGCACGGCCTGCGCCGGGTGCGCCTGCTAAAGCCGGAGAAGCCTGAGTATCTGGTGCCGGTGAACGATCGGCGAACCGGCGCGCCCTACAAAGCATATTCAGCCGGTGAGAATTTTTGCGTCGAAATATTTGAGACAGCGGATGGAAAATGGATCGGCGAGGCAGTGCGCCGGTTCGACGCCAACCAGGAGTGCCATGGGCCGCGCTGGCGGCAGGAACATCCGGACGCCAAGCTTGTCATGCGCGTTCACAAGGGCGACCTAATTCGTCTTGAGAACAACGGCAAGAGCGAAATCATGGTCGTTCATCGGCTCGATGCGGCGGCTCGACGATTCAAACTGGCTCAGCATAACGAGACCGGCAATCTCGACCGCCGCCACGCCACGAGCAATGAGATTGATCCCTTCCGCTGGCTGATGGCCTCTTACGGGACGCTAAAGGATAAGGGTGCTGTGCCGGTGCGCGTCGACGAACTTGGCCAAGTCTGGCGTATCCAAACCAGCCATTAACCAAATATTAACCAAATCGTTGCTCGCGTCCGGACTTGGCCGCAACCTGCCGATCTGTGCTCGGACGGACGCGAGAGGCGCAGACGGCGATGGTCGGACGGGTGGTCGAGGTCGCGACGGACGGACGGCATCTTGCCGTCGATCGCGGATTTTTGACGGTCGCCGAGAAAGGCGTAGAGGTCGGCCGGATTCCGCTCGATGATCTCGCCGCCGTGGTCGCGAATGCGCACGGGCTGACCTACTCGAACAACCTAATGGTCACGTTGGCGACGCGCGGCGTACCAGTGGTTCTGTGCGGGCCGAACCATCGGCCGGCCGCGGTGGTGTGGCCAGTTGACGGCCATCATGCCCAGGCTGGCCGTATGAGCGACCAAGCGCAGGCGACCGCGCCCCTGAAAAAGCGCCTTTGGCGGCAAATCGTCCAGGCGAAGATCATGGCGCAAGCCGCGACCCTGGCCGCAGTCGGCGCCGAGGCTGGTGGATTTCGCCTGCTTGCACGAAAGGTTCGGCCTGGTGACCCCGACAACGTCGAGGCGGAGGCCGCGCGACGGTACTGGCCGCTACTTTTTGGACCGGAGTTTCGCCGCGAGACTGACGGTGATGGTCTCAACGGGCTCCTGAACTATGGCTATGCCATTCTGCGCGCGGCAACGGCGCGCGCAGTGATGGCCGCTGGGTTGCATCCCAGCCTCGGCTTGATGCACGCGAACCGAGGCAACGCGCTAGTGCTGGTGGACGACTTGATGGAGCCATTCCGTCCGCTCGTTGATCGCGAAATCCATCGTCTCAAAGGCGAGGGAGTGACCGAGGTGTCGTCGGAGGGAAAAGCGGCGCTCGCTCGCATTATGGTGATCGATCTGCCGGCGGAGGAGGGAATGAGTCCGTTGATGACCTGTCTCGATCGGCTCGCCAACTCGTTGGCCAAGACCTACGCCGGAGAAGCCGATCGGCTTGTTCTGCCGCGGACCGGCCTTCCGCTTGGATTCTGAGGTAAGCGTGGGTGCGCGCGGAAATGGCGCGCCGGCCGCGTTATCGGGCTATCGAATCATGTGGCTGTGCGTATTCTTCGATCTGCCGGTGGGGACCAAAAAGGAGCGGAAGGCCGCCACACGCTTTCGATTGAAGCTGCTCGACCTCGGCTTCGAGATGACGCAGTATTCAGTGTATCTACGCTTCTGCGCGGGCAAGGAGCAGGCGGAGAGCTACGAGCGCAAGATCGAGCAGGCGATGCCGAGTGCCGGCAAGGTGCACATCCTCGCAATCACCGATAAGCAGTATGAAAACATCCGAACCTATCGTGGCCGAAACCGTGAACAGAGCCTCAAAAATCCCGAGCAATTCGCCCTATTTTGATCTGAACGGGCTCGTTCTTCATGTCTCCACCCAAGAAAAAAGGCCCTGTTTCCAGGGCCTTAAGCCAGTAGCGAGCTTAGCGGTCTGGTGATTGAGAGCCAACCGCAACGCCAACTGGCGCATAGCCCGCGAAGCCGGCAGCTTAGCGGTCTGGTGATTGAGAGCCAACCGCAACCGGTGGCGCAGGACGCCATGGCGAGCCTGGAGCTTAGCGGTCTGGTGATTGAGAGCCAACCGCAACTCCGTTCGCGCACGGCATTGCGGACGCAAAGCTTAGCGGTCTGGTGATTGAGAGCCAACCGCAACCATCGGCTCATCATCCGGATCGAAGGAAAAAGCTTAGCGGTCTGGTGATTGAGAGCCAACCGCAACCGACGCCTTCACGTCGCACGTCGAAGTCCGAGCTTAGCGGTCTGGTGATTGAGAGCCAACCGCAACATGGCCGGTGGAGCGCCGCTTCCGCTGCCTAGCTTAGCGGTCTGGTGATTGAGAGCCAACCGCAACCGAATAGGGCGGTGGGCATTGCGGCCTTCAAGCTTAGCGGTCTGGTGATTGAGAGCCAACCGCAACGATCGAAGGCATCGACGTCGAAGGATTGCTAGCTTAGCGGTCTGGTGATTGAGAGCCAACCGCAACGACGCCTGGCCGGTCTGCTTGGCGACCGCGAGCTTAGCGGTCTGGTGATTGAGAGCCAACCGCAACCGCGCTCCGCGGCGGGAAAATCCCCTCGTGAGCTTAGCGGTCTGGTGATTGAGAGCCAACCGCAACAGGAAAACGCGGCGACAAAAAAAGGCCCGCAGCTTAGCGGTCTGGTGATTGAGAGCCAACCGCAACGGCGACCGCGTGCTCGATGAAATCGTAATCAGCTTAGCGGTCTGGTGATTGAGAGCCAACCGCAACCGAGCGCAACAGCACCGCGCCGTTGGCCTTAGCTTAGCGGTCTGGTGATTGAGAGCCAACCGCAACCGGATCGTAGGCCAGGCCCTCGCAGCCGAAAGCTTAGCGGTCTGGTGATTGAGAGCCAACCGCAACGACATGGGCCAGGTGCTCTCCCGGGTCCGCAGCTTAGCGGTCTGGTGATTGAGAGCCAACCGCAACAAGCGATGCGGCGTATCGTTGGCCTTCGACAGCTTAGCGGTCTGGTGATTGAGAGCCAACCGCAACCACGAACGCCAATGGGGCATAGACGCTGGAAGCTTAGCGGTCTGGTGATTGAGAGCCAACCGCAACCGGAATCGCGGCGCCGAAGGTCACCGTGGAAGCTTAGCGGTCTGGTGATTGAGAGCCAACCGCAACCTACATGCTCAGTCGCAACCGCTCGACGTGAGCTTAGCGGTCTGGTGATTGAGAGCCAACCGCAACGCTCGCCGCGCAATATCTCGGCGACGCTAAGCTTAGCGGTCTGGTGATTGAGAGCCAACCGCAACCGACGTCCGCTGTGGTGGGCGAGCGTGCCGAGCTTAGCGGTCTGGTGATTGAGAGCCAACCGCAACCAATCTGGACAGCTCAATATCGCGGCGCTGAGCTTAGCGGTCTGGTGATTGAGAGCCAACCGCAACACGCGGCGCGACGTGCCAATCGAGCATCGAAGCTTAGCGGTCTGGTGATTGAGAGCCAACCGCAACCTTGGGGTAACGAGGCACCAACACAAGATGAGCTTAGCGGTCTGGTGATTGAGAGCCAACCGCAACCGTCGGACACTGCGGCTCGGTGCAGCGATAAGCTTAGCGGTCTGGTGATTGAGAGCCAACCGCAACGAGAGCGGAATCTTCAAATTGACCAAGGCCAGCTTAGCGGTCTGGTGATTGAGAGCCAACCGCAACTGCTGGTACGCTATGGGAGTATCTTAAAAGAGCTTAGCGGTCTGGTGATTGAGAGCCAACCGCAACTACGCCGGCGCCGTGGTGGTTGTCGGATACAGCTTAGCGGTCTGGTGATTGAGAGCCAACCGCAACTGCGCTTCTCTCTTTCGTAAGTGATTGATTAGCTTAGCGGTCTGGTGATTGAGAGCCAACCGCAACCAGCGCGGCGGCATCGAGCAGGTGCGCCTGAGCTTAGCGGTCTGGTGATTGAGAGCCAACCGCAACCACATCATCGGCATCTATGTCGATCCCTTCAGCTTAGCGGTCTGGTGATTGAGAGCCAACCGCAACTAACGATAGGTCAGCCCGCATTCTGCAATGAGCTTAGCGGTCTGGTGATTGAGAGCCAACCGCAACCGGCCAATTCCAGGCACCGCAAGCGAAGCTAGCTTAGCGGTCTGGTGATTGAGAGCCAACCGCAACCACCGCGGAATGCAAGAGCGTGCGCGACGTAGCTTAGCGGTCTGGTGATTGAGAGCCAACCGCAACCAGCCCAGCCTCTTCCAAATAGCGATCAAGAGCTTAGCGGTCTGGTGATTGAGAGCCAACCGCAACCACTAGGAGTTGTTACATTTTGATTGACGAAGCTTAGCGGTCTGGTGATTGAGAGCCAACCGCAACTCGTGGATGCCACGCCCTTCGCCGCGCGTAAGCTTAGCGGTCTGGTGATTGAGAGCCAACCGCAACCATCATCACCGACGTGTCGCGCAAGCAGATAGCTTAGCGGTCTGGTGATTGAGAGCCAACCGCAACGGTGTCGTCGGCACGCAGAAGATGGCGACCAGCTTAGCGGTCTGGTGATTGAGAGCCAACCGCAACCGCTCATTCCCGACGCCTATATGCCGACCGAGCTTAGCGGTCTGGTGATTGAGAGCCAACCGCAACCAGTCGCCAGCACCCCACTCAAAACGGAGTAGCTTAGCGGTCTGGTGATTGAGAGCCAACCGCAACCGTCCACACCTCGCATCAACAGCACGATCTAGCTTAGCGGTCTGGTGATTGAGAGCCAACCGCAACATATTCCTGCTCAAGCCCTTCCGGGAGCGTAGCTTAGCGGTCTGGTGATTGAGAGCCAACCGCAACTCACTTGCAATCATGCAAGTTATCAGGCTGAGCTTAGCGGTCTGGTGATTGAGAGCCAACCGCAACCGCTTCGCGATCGGCCTTGTCGCGCCTGGCAGCTTAGCGGTCTGGTGATTGAGAGCCAACCGCAACTCGCGGAGTGCCTTCCGTCTCGCCGCAAGAAGCTTAGCGGTCTGGTGATTGAGAGCCAACCGCAACTCGAAGCGCCGTGGGACAGTCCATTGAGGACTGTCCCACGGCGCTGCGCTTCGCGCTATTGCGGCCGATACGATTCCGTTGCGCGTCCCCGAACCCGATCAGCACTCCCCGTGGGGCGAGATGTCGATTCCTTGCACGACCTCGCGACCCCCAACCCTTCCCTCCCCCACAAGGGGGAGGGAATGGGCTGCGTAATCGAGAATTACGCCGATTCGAGATGCGGAATCTGCGGGCGCTCGCCCGTCGCCTTGCCGGTGATCGGCGGCTTCGGCAGTCGCGCCGCCCCGTTTTCCATGACAAAGGTGTGGTCGAGCGAGTACCAGGGCGCCTTCACGTCCGCAGCCGGCGGGCGCCCCTCGTCATGGCGCACATAATTGCCGATGAGGTGGCGGGTGACGCCGAACTGCACGTCGGTTTCGATGTGCTCGTCGTCGGGCACGTAGAGCTGCGAGATCAGCGTCTTGAAGCCGTCCTTGTAGGCCAGGAAATGCAGATGGGCCGGGCGCATATTGTGGCGGCCCTGCGCGCGCAAAAGCTCGCCCACCGGGCCGTCGATCGGGATCGGATATCCGGCCGGCTTCACGCTGCGGAAACCGATGCGGCCTTGCGCGTCCGTGATGAACTTGCCGCGCAGGTTCATGTCGGACTGCAGCGGGTCCTGGTTTTCATAAAAACCTTCGGGCGATGATTGCCAGACGTCGACTTCGGCACCCGCGATGGGTTTGCCGTCGATGTCGCGAAAGGAGGCATCGACGAAGAGGGCGGGCCCCGGCGTCGGCGATCGCACGATCGAGCCGCCGTTCTCCGTTAGCGGGGAATGCATGCGCCAGAACGGGCCGAGCAGGTTGGCGTCGGTCTCGGTCTGCCCGTGATTGCCGTTGTTGAGGAGGCAGATGAGGGTCGAGAAGCCGAGCGATCCCGACATCAGAACCGCCTCGTTGTGGGTCTCGTCGGTATGCTTGCCAAGCGCGACGATGTAGCCGATGGCGGCCTGGAACTCCTCCTCAGTCAATTGCACCTCGCGTGCGAAGTCGTGCAGGTGGCGAACGAAGGCGGACATGATCTCGCGAAAGCGCGGGTTCGGCGCCCGCTTCAGCTCGCTCAGCACCGCCTTGGTAACGTCCTCCTCGTTCCCGATGATCATTGTCTCACTCCGCAATGTCCTATGCCCCCTCCCTTCCCTCCCCCGCGGGCGGGGGAGGGAAGGGAGGGGTTCGCGGCGGACTTTATGTGCTCGCTTGCGCCGGCGCTATGCGGCAACGCGCGTCGAAGGATCGATAAGATCACATGAGGCCGAGTTCGCGCAGCTCTCGCCGTAATTTTTCCGGCATAGCGGCGGCGCCTGGCGCCGCCTTGTCGAGGTCGCGGGGGGCGTCCTTCGCCGAAAGGTAGCGCCAGCCCTGGAAGGCGCGACAGGGACGCGGCGCGATCAGAACCACCTTGGGATCAAGCACGAGGGCGCAGCGTCCGATGCCGTTCTTGTCGCGGAACGGCCTGACATCGAGGATGCGCTGGCGGCACGCGATCTCGCCACGGATCACCCAGTAGAGCGAACCGCCATCGACGAGCTCTGCCGCGCGCTTGGGCACCATGCGCGTCCTGTGGACGTGTTCCGGCTTTTCGCCGCGCTTTCGCTTCTCCTTGAGCTTTTGCTTGATCCAGCTCTCGAGGTCGCGAACCGAGTCACAGCCGACGCAGAGCTTGATGAGATGCAGGGCCATGCCTCCAGCTTATCCTCCCGCGACCCGTTCGATCACCATGATCTGCGCACCTTCCACAACTTGGGCGCCGGCGCCGACTGCGACCTCCACGACGACGCCCGCAAACGGCGCGCGCAGCGTATGCTCCATCTTCATCGCTTCGATCACCGCAAGGCGCTGACCGCCGGCGACGGGATCACCCACCCCGACGAGGAGTTCCAGTACCCTGCCGTGCATCGGCGCCTTGACGACACCGTCACCGGCGCCCGTTTCTACGGAAGCGGCGGAAACATCCTTTAGACGGACGCGGGTCTGGCGGCCGTGGCGCAGAACGTAGACTTCCTCTTCCGCTTCGAAGACCCTCGCGTCGGTCGCCGGCGCCATGCCATCGATTGCAACGTTTATGCCGTCCTTGCCATAGGTGACCGTCGCGCCGGCGCTCTCACCGTCGATGAGGACCGGAACAGTGATCGAGCGCGTGCCGCCGAGCTGAAAGCCGTCCCGCGCGGCCCACGGCGAGTCCGCCTCGGACCCGCCTTCACGCGGCGCCGCACTTTCATCACTGATATCGCCTGATGCCTCGTCCATCTGGGCGCGCGCGATCAGGCGTGCGACACCGAGCGCCGCGGCGGCGCGATCGGGGCCGTGCGGCACGGCGCCGAGCGCGGCGAGATTGCGATCAATGAAGCCGGTATCGACCTTGCCTTGCCGGAACTTGGGCGCGCGGCAGAGCGCGCCGAGGAAGGCCACATTGCTGCGCACGCCGGCGACCAGCGTGCGATCGAGCGCGTCCGCGAGCCGGTCGAGAGCATCTTGCCGCGTGGGCGCTTGCGCGATCAGCTTGGCGATCAAGGCATCGTAGAACGGAGTCACCTCGCCGCCGGCTTCGATGCCGCTTTCCACGCGAACATCGCCGGGCAAATCCAACCCCACGATCGTACCGGTCGACGGCAGGAAGCCATTCTCGGGGTCCTCGGCATAAACGCGCGCCTCGATCGCGTTACCGTTGAACTGCACCTGTGCCTGTGCGAGCGGCAACTTTTCGCCCGCGGCGACGTGGAATTGCCAGGCGACGAGATCGAGACCCGTGACCGCCTCGGTCACCGGATGCTCGACCTGGAGCCGCGTATTCATTTCGATGAACCAGAAAGCGTCCGCCCGCAGTCCCTTGGTGCCGTCGGCGACAAACTCGACTGTGCCGGCGCCGATATAGCCGACGGCCCTTGCCGCCTCGACCGCGGCAGCACCCATCTGCGCGCGCAAATGCGCCGTCATTCCGGGCGCGGGCGTTTCCTCGATTACCTTCTGGTGGCGGCGCTGCAAGGAGCAATCGCGCTCGCCGAGATGAATAATGTTGCCATGCCCGTCGGCGAAAACCTGGATTTCGATGTGGCGCGGCGCGGCGACATATTTCTCGATTAAGACGCGGCTTGAGCCGAACGCCGCCGCCACCTCCCGGACCGCGCCTTCAAGCGCATCTTCGAAGTCGGCTCTCTTGTCCACGCGGCGCAGTCCGCGGCCGCCGCCGCCCGCCGCCGGCTTGATCAGCACCGGATAACCGATCGCCGCGGCCTTCTCCTTGAGAAACTCGGCGTCCTGGCGCTCGCCGTGATAGCCGGGCACGATTGGGACGCCCGCTTTTTCCATCAGCGTCTTGGCCCGATCTTTGAGCCCCATGGCGCGGATCGCCGCGGCGGGTGGACCTACGAAGACAAGACCGGCTTGCGCGCAGGCTTCGGCGAAATCCGCGCTTTCGGACAAGAACCCGTAGCCGGGGTGAACACATTCGGCGCCAGCCTTCTTCGCGACCTCGGTCAGCCGTTCGATCGAAAGATAGCTTTCGCGCGGTTCCGCGGGACCGATGAAGTAGGCCTCGTCGCAGAGCCGCCGATGCAGTGAGCGCGCATCCGCGGCCGAATAAACGGCGATCGTGCGCATGCCGAGCCGCTTGGCGGTGCGTGCGATGCGGCACGCGATTTCGCCGCGGTTGGCGATGAGGACGGAGCTGAACATGACGGACGCTTCTTACCGCTCGCGCACACTGATCCGCCAGGGGCGGCTCGAGCCGAACGCTCAACTCATTGCGCGCGTACCGTCACGCCGGGGTTTGCGTTGGGCGAGGGCGGAAGCGGATTAAGCTGAACCGGCATCGCCCCGGCAGGCGCTGCGGCAGCCTGCGGTGGCGGCGGAACCGGCTCCGGCCAAATCGGTTCGGTTGCCGCTGAGCCCGAAGAAGGTGGTTGAGCACCGATTTGCGGAGAGGGATTGGCCGTCGGCTTCCGCGCACGTCGCGACGACGGTGGGGCCGCCGGCTGCGGATTGGGATTGGCAGCAGCGGCGGCCGCCACGCCGGGTAGGACCGGCCCTGTGGGCTCCGGGTTCATGATGCTGACTGGCGGGATCGACGCGGCCGTGGGGAAATCGATGTTGACCTTGCGCGGGCCTGGCGCGGTCGCGGCGGCCTGGGCCTGCGCCCCCTCGGCGAGAGTGCCATCGGGCGCCTTGGCCCAGAGCGCCAGATAATGCTCCAGATAACGATCGAGTGTCTCCCCGCTCAGGTTGGCGCGCACCCGGCTTGCATCGTGCAGGAGCGCAAGGGCCTTGCAATTCTGGCTCGTGCAACCGTCGCGTATCGAGAGCATGTGGGCGAGGAAGCCGAAGCGGTCGGCCTCGAGCGAGCGGCGCAGCGGTAACAGCACCTCGTCGATATCCGCGCCACCGCGTTCAGCATACGCTACCATGCCCGAGAGCAGCGCAAGCCGTGCCGCGACGTAGGACATGGCAGCCGCCACGCTTGCGGGCGAAACAAAGAGAGCCCTCTCGCACGCCGCCTCGACGCTCTCGCCCGCCAACGCGTCGAGGCAGGCAAGCGGCGAGCCCGAGGCGAAAGCTCGCGCGCCCAGTTCATCCGCGCGCAGTTCAAGAATCCGGCGCTCGGCACTGCGGTCGCCCATGGCGGCATGGTCGAGAAACGCCCACGTCATCGCTGCGCCGAGAACCACGCCGAGAACTACGCCGAGGACCACGAAGCCGGCGCGGAGCACCGGGCTCGCCGCGATTCTGGACTGCGGCCGCAAGAACGCCAGCACACAGCAGACGATGAGCAATGCCGCCGATCCAGCCGCGATCCACAAGCGCAACGCCGAGGTTCCGGTCTCGGAATCAACGCCGAGCATCAACCTACTCCGCTCACCGACAAGAACGCCATTCCCCGGAGAAGTATGGCCCAGCGGCCCCGGAGATGCCAGCCCTCAACAATTTTGCAATAGCTGCGCTATCAGGCGCGACCGGCCGGCGCTCGGAAAACTTCCGTGTTTCAGTGATCGAGTTCGAGCTGGCTTTCTTTGGCCACGCGCTCAAACGCTTCGCCAGGATTTTTGATCCGGTATTGGTAATCGTCACCATCGGACGGCAACAGCTTGACGACTTTGTAGGTGCCGCTCGCGCCCGGACGGCTGATGGGGCTCGACGTGTACAGCACTGTTTGGCCGACACGGAACCTGTGCGTCCGCAACAACTGACTGCGCGCTGCCGCTTGATGAGCGACGACGACAGCAGCAATCTTCACGGCATTATTAGGCTCCGGCTTGCCCGAAACAGCCTTACGAAGATCTGGACCGCCGCTTGCCTTTGCCGGCCGCCTTTGCACTGAACGTTTGTTCATGGAACCGCACTATATATGCAATCTGAGGCTTGAGCAAAAAATATAGTGTCGAGAAACAGGATTTTCGACACTCCCTTAAGGCAAATGATTAAGGCGTAAAATCATTTCAAATCAATCGGATACGGCAGTATCCTGCACTAGGCTTACAGATGACCTTCACGCTTGGCGCCGCCAGCTACCCTTTTCGTCGGCCTGCCAATAGGTCACCTCGAAGCCCGCGGATTTGGCCTCGCTCCAGCGCGCGCGCGCCGTCTCGACCGCGTCAGGATCTTCGCCGTCGAAAAGCACGACGACGCGCTGATAGGCGGAGGCATCGCCTGGCATGGCCGCCCCCTCGACGAGGAAGCGCACAACGGCGCCGTTCGGATTGTCGTCGTTGAGGGTCAGCATGATGGGCTGCTGGGCTGCTTCGGCGTCGCGCCAGGTCCCGTGCGGAAGAAAGGAATCGTCCCGCCACGTCCACAAATGCGCGTCGAGTGCCTCGATGCGCTCTTCCGAGGACGCCTGCACCACGACGCGCCAGCCGCGCTCTAGGGACTTCTGGAGCAGCGCCGGCAAGACCTGTTCCGGTGTCTGCCCTTTCAGGTGATAGAAGAGGAACTCCGTCATTCATCCCCTCTCCGCCGGCGCCGCGCCGGCGCAAAACGGGCGGTCACCGCTCGTAATGGTCCGCGACGAGCCGGTCGAGCAAGCGCACGCCCCAGCCGGCGCTCCAGCTCTTGTTGATGTCGGTTTGCGGCGAGCCGAGCGCGGTGCCGGCGATGTCGAGATGCGCCCACAGCGTCTTGTTGACGAAGCGCTGAATAAATTGCGCCGCGGTGATCGAGCCGGCCCAGCGCCCGCCGGTATTCTTCATGTCGGCGAATTTCGAATCGATGATCTTGTCGTATTCGGGCCCGAGCGGCATGTGCCACACCCGCTCGCCGGTTGCCTCTCCCGCTTTCGTAAGGCGCTCGACGAGCTTGTCGTCGTTGGAGAACAAGCCGGCATATTCCTGCCCAAGCGCGACCATGATGGCGCCTGTGAGCGTCGCCAGATCGATCATGAATCTCGGTTTGAACCGCTTGTTGACGTAGTGCAGCACGTCGGCGAGCACGAGGCGGCCTTCGGCGTCGGTATTGATGATTTCAACCGTCTGCCCCGACATCGTCTTGACGATATCCCCCGGCCGCTGCGCCTTGCCGTCGGGCATGTTCTCCACCAGCCCGACGGCGCCGACCGCATTGACCTTGGCCTTGCGCGCGGCAAGCGCGTGCATGAGACCGACGACGCAGGCGGCTCCCGCCTTATCGCCCTTCATGTCCTCCATGCCTTGCGCCGGCTTGATCGAGATGCCGCCGCTATCGAAGCACACGCCCTTGCCGATGAACGCAATCGGATCGGCCCCTCCTTTGCCGCCGTTCCAACGCATGACGACGAGCTTCGATTCATGCGCGGAGCCCTGTCCGACGCCAAGCAACGCCCCCATGCCGAGCTTCTTCATCGTCGCCACGTCGAGCACCTCGACGACGACGCCGAGCTTTCGCAGGCCCAAAGCCCGGCGGGCGAACTCCCCGGGGTAGAGTACATTCGCCGGTTCATTGACGAGGTCGCGCGCCAAGACGACGCCGTCGGCAATCGCCATCGTGCGCGCCCAGGCCTTCTCCGCCGCGGCCGGATTGGCGCACGCGAGATTGACCGCGACCTTGTCCGCCCGCTCCTCTCCCTCCTTGCGCTTGGTCTTGTAGCGGTCGAACGTATAGGCGCGCAGGCGCACGCCGAGCGCCAGATCGGCGATCTGATCGCCCTTGAGCGCACCCGCCGCAAATTCGGCCAAAATCGTCGCTTGCGCAGCGGTGGCCGGGACTTTCCCCATAGCGACGCCGCCGAGCTTGACGAGATCCCGATCCTTAAGCTCGCGCTCCTTGCCGATGCCGACTACGACCAGACGCGGTAGGTTGAGACCCGCAGGCGCAATGATGTCGAGAGTCGATCCGTTCTTGCCGGTGAAGCGATCCGCGGCCGCTGCACGGCGCTGGAGATCTCCAATCGGCGATAGAGCCTTTTGGGTTGTGGGGCCGAACTTGAGGCCTTCCGCGCAGAACGTAACGAGAACTCCCCGCAAGCGATCGAACGACGTGAAGCCGAGCTTGAGGGGGTCGGGCATGGTTCGGTCCTTCTTGCCGGGTCAAAGGTTTCGTGACCCGACATATGAACCGGACCGCGCCATCGTGCAAAGCGCCTTCTCGCGACGTCAGTGCAATCGCTGCTGCGCCTGTGCAAGTTCAATAGGTTTGCCTTGGCGAGGCCATTTTGTGAAAGCATGAAATTACTTGCGTTGGAGGGAACTCGGCTTGGGAGGCGACACTGCCTTCGCGGGGAGCCGATGTGGCCCATCAGCGGGGGATGTTGAGATCGATGGGGTCGATCGGCCGCTATATGTTTCGCACCACGATGGGTGCGTTCGTGATCATCGTTGTCAGCTTGACCGTCGTGATGTGGTTCACGCAGGCGGTCCGCGAATTCGATCTGATCACGAGCCAGCGGCAAACCGTTTTGGTCTTCCTCGGCCTCACTGGCCTGTTCGTTCCGCTGCTCGTCATGATGATCGCACCGATTTCGCTGGCGCTGGCTGCCGCGCATATCCTCAACAAGCTCAGTTCGGATTCCGAGATTATCGTGATGAACGCAGCCGGCCTCTCGCCGTGGCGCTTGGTCAGTCCATTCCTCGCCGCGGCCTTTGTGGTTTCGCTCCTGGTCTCCGTCATTGCCGTCTATGTGTCGCCGCGCGCTTTGCGCGAGATGCGCGACTGGAGCGCTGAGGTGCACGCCGACATTCTCACTAATATCGTGCAACCGGGTCGCTTCACCACTGTGGGCGGCAATCTCACCTTCCACATCGCTGACCGGCGGCCCAACGGACTCCTGGTCGGCATATTCCTCGACGATCGGCGCGATGCCAACGAGCACGCCACCTATCTCGCCGAGCAGGGCGAGATCGTGAAGAACGATAACGGCTCGTTCCTCGTGCTCGAAGGGGGCAGCGTGCAGCGTCTCGAAGCCGGTCAGCGCGATCCGCGCATCGTGACTTTCGACCGTTACGGGTTCGATCTGTCCAAATTCACCGGCGGCCCGCAAAGCGTCGTTTACAGTGTGCGCGAGAAATATCTTTGGGATCTGTTGTGGCCGCGACCCGATGATGCGCTTTACGGGGCGCAGCCGGAGCAGTATCGATCGGAGCTGCATGACCGCCTCGCGACCCCACTTTATCCGCTTGCATTCGTGATCCTTGCCTATGCCTTTCTCGGTCCGCCGCAAACTACCCGGCAGAGCCGCGCGCTGGCGCTGTTGAGCCTGACTGGCGCGGTGTCGCTGCTGCGCCTCATCGGCTTCCTCAGCGTCATCGTCGGCGTGCGCGTGCCGGGCCTTCTCGTCCTGCAATATGTCGCGCTCGTCGGCTCGATCGTCGCCGGATTGTGGCAAATTTCCCGCGGGCAAGCTCTCGAGCCCGCGACGGCGGTGTTGAAAATCGCGACTGCCATCAGCGAACGCTTCGCGCCAGCGACGGCCAGTTGAGGAGCGGGTCGATGCTTACCGGTACGCTTTCACGCTATTTCGGATTGCGCTTTCTCAGATCCCTCATCGGCACGTTCTTCGGCGTGGTCGCGCTCGCCGCGATGATCGACTATGTCGAACTCATGCGCCGCGGCGCCGACTGGCCCAAGGCCACGTCCTGGCTCCTCGCCGAGATTTCCATGTTCCGCGTTCCCCAACTCGCCGAGCGCATCATGCCGTTCGCGGTGCTGGTAGGCGCGATGTCGTGCTATCTGACCCTCTCGCGCCGCCTCGAACTGGTCGTTGCACGCGCGGCCGGCATTTCCGCCTGGCAATTCGTGGCGCCGGCGATGATCGCGGCGTTCCTGTTCGGCACGGTCGCCACCACCGTTTACAACCCAATCGCCGCGATCCTGCACGAGCGCTCGAAACGCATCGAAGCCGAGATGATGGGCGAGCTTCCCTCCTCGGCACTGCAGGAAAACACGAGCGGCTTCTGGGTGCGCCAGAAGAGCGCCGACGGTGCAGCCATCATCAACGCCAAATCGAGCCGCGGGCAGGGCTCCCAGCTCGGCGGCGTCAGCGTGTACACCTTCGATAGCACCGGTCAATTCCAGGAGCGGATCGAGGCAAAGAGTGCGGCACTGGAGCAAGGCTACTGGCGGTTCGACGAGGCCCGCATCTATGCGAGCGGCAATCCGCCTGTGTTCCAAGACACCTATCGGCTCGGCACCAGCTTGACGCTCGAACAGGTGCGGGAAAGCTTTGCCACGCCCGAAACCGTCCCGTTCTGGCAACTCCCCTACTACATCGAGACGGCGGATCGGGCGGGACTGGTCGCTGCCGGCTATCGGCTGCAATACCAGCAGCTGTTGTCGCGTCCCTTCCTCCTCGCCGCCATGGTCCTGCTCGCAGCTTCGGTTAGCCTGCGCTTCTTCCGTTTCGGCGGCGTGCAGAAGATGGTTCTGGGCGGGATTTCCGCCGGCTTCCTGCTGTTCGTATTATCAAAGTTCACGGAAGACATGAGCAAATCGGAACTTATGTCGCCGGTGATGGCGGCATGGATTCCTGTACTGGTCGGCGGTCTAACCGGATTCGTTGTGCTGCTGTACCAGGAGGACGGGTAGTGGCGCGCGCTTCCGCATTCTAAATTCCTCCGTGGGACGGTAATATTGAGTTTTGCGAGAATTGGAATAACTGAAGGAGGGGCAGCGGCGCAATTGTTGAGGGAGAGCAAGAAGTGATATCGCGGATCCCGCTCGGTACCCGCCGGAAGGCTTTCGTTGCGAGCATGCTCGCCGCAGCGATCATGCTCGCCGTTCCTTCGACCGCCCGCTCGCAACAGGTTGTTGCGTTCGTTAATGGCCAGCCGATTACGACGCTCGATGTCGAGCATCGTAGCAAGTTCATTCAGCTGAGCACGAAAAAGCCACCGGCGCGCAAGGAAGTGCTTGATAGCCTGATCGACGAAATTTTGGAGGTGACCGAGGCCAAGCGCTTCAGCATCGATGTTCCCGATGAGGAAGTGAACAAAGCCTATGCCGGTGTCGCGAGCCGCATGGGGATCGACGCGCAGAAGCTGTCTGAAATACTTGCCCACGACGGAGCGAGCGCCGACACCCTCAAGCGTCGATTGCGCGCCCAACTTGCCTGGACCAATCTGGTGCGCGGACGCTACAAGGCAAGCCTGGAAATCAGGGACAGCGATGTCGAAGCGCAACTCGAGCTACATAAGTCCCAAGAGAAGAACGACGTGGGATACGAATACATCATGCGCCCGGTCATCTTCATTGTGCCGCGCGGTTCGCCCGACGCCGCTTACGAAGCCCGCAAACATGACGCCGAGGCCTTGCGCGTGCGCTTTCAGAACTGCAACGACGGCATTTCCTTTGCTCGCGCTCTCCCGGACGTCGCGGTGCGCGACCAGGTGTCGAAGTTTTCCGCCGACCTGGCGCAGCAATTGCGCGAAATTCTCGACGGCACGGGGGTTGGCCGCCTGACTCCGCCCGAAACGACGGCGGAGGGGGTGCAGATGTTCGCGGTTTGCGCCAAAAAGGAGACCAAATCCGACACGCCAGAAATGAAGGAAATTCGCGATCAAATGTTCCAGCAAAAGTTCGGCGCAAAAGCCAAGCGCTATCTTGAGAATTTGCGGCGCGCGGCGATGATCGAATACAAGATGCCGGAAGATAAATAGGCGACGAGAAGCGAAATCGTGCAGCCATTGGCATTGACGCTCGGCGAGCCCGCCGGGATCGGCCCCGACCTTGCCCTCGCGGTCTGGCATCGACGCGCCGAACTCGACGTTCCGCGATTCTACGTTGTCGCCGACCCGGATTTTCTCGGCCGGCGCGCCGATCGGCTCGGCCTCGACGTTCCGATCGCAACCGTGACGCCGGCCGCGGCCGCCGCAACGTTTGCTTCCGCCTTGCCGGTGGTTGCGCTCGACGTCGCGGTGAGTGCCGAGCCAGGCCGCCCGAATCGATCGAGCGCTCCGGCCGCCATTGCCTCCATTCGCCGCGCGGTCGCCGACGTTATTGCGGGCGCGGCCGCAGCCATCGTCACGAATCCGGTGGCAAAGAATGTGCTCTACAATTGGGGGTTTGCCGAGCCCGGCCAGACCGAGTTCCTGGCCACGCTGGTGCAGGAAACGACCGGTAAGTCGCTGCGGCCGGTCATGATGTTGTGGTCGCCGGAACTCGCCGTCGTGCCGGTGACGATCCACCTGCCGCTCAGAGAAATCTTCGAGCGTCTTTCGACTGAACTCATCGTCGAGACCGGACGTATCGTGGCGGGCGACCTTTCCAGGCGGTTTCGCATTCCGCGCCCGCGGCTCGCGATCGCCGGACTTAACCCCCATGCCGGCGAGAACGGTGCGCTCGGCGAGGAGGACCGCACAATCGTAGCGCCGGCTGTCGCTCGACTCATTGCCGAGGGCATCGATGCCAGGGGTCCGCTGCCGGCCGATTCGCTGTTCCACGAGCGGGCACGCGCGACCTACGATGCGGCGTTGTGCATGTATCACGACCAGGCGCTGATCCCGATCAAGACGCTCGCTTTCGATCATGCCGTCAATGTCACGCTTGGCCTTCCCTTCGTGCGAACCTCGCCCGATCACGGCACCGCCTTCGACATCGCCGGCACCGGCGTCGCCGATCCGACGAGCCTCGTTGCCGCGCTACGGCTGGCGGCGCGGCTGGCAATGGCGGACAGCCCGGCTCCGCTCCCCGCGTCGTGACCTCTGCGCCGGACGGCCTGCCGCCATTGCGCGAAGTCATTCGCCGACATGATCTCGTCGCCAGAAAATCGCTTGGACAAAATTTCCTTCTCGACCTCAATCTGGCCGCGCGCATCGGGCGCGCGGCGGGACCGCTCACAGGCGTGACTGTATTGGAAGTCGGTTCCGGGCCGGGCGGCCTCACGCGCGCCCTCTTGGCACTCGGCGCCGCTCGCGTGATCGCGGTCGAGCGCGATGTACGCGCAATTGCGGCTCTGCAGGAGATCGCCGAACGCTATCCCGGCAGCCTCGACATCGTCACGGCGGACGCGCTCACGTTCGATCCGCGCTCCCGCCTCGATCGCGGCCCCGTGCGCATCGTCGCCAATCTGCCCTACAACATCGCCACGGCGCTGCTTGTCTCCTGGGTCTGCGTGGAGCCGTGGCCGCCCTGGTACGATGCCGCCGTCCTCATGTTCCAGCGCGAGGTCGCCGAGCGCATCGTTGCTCCGCCCGGCTCAAAAAGTTACGGGCGGCTGTCCGTGCTGGTGCAATGGCGCTGCGAGGCCAAGATTCTTTTCGACGTCAACCCCTCGGCATTCGTGCCGCCGCCGAAAGTTACATCCTCGCTGGTGCGTGTCTTGCCGCGGGCGGCACCGCTGTCTTGCGATCGCAAACTCCTCGAGGCCGTCACCCAAGCCGCCTTCGGGCAACGGCGCAAGATGCTGCGCCAAAGCCTGCGCTCGCTCGGCGCCGATGTCTCGGCAATCCTCTCGACCGCCGGCCTTGCCCCGACGGCGCGCGCCGAGGACATTTCCGTCGCCGGCTTTGTATCGCTGGCGCAAGCTCTCGCCGCGTACCGCGGTCTCGGGCATGATGGCGGCGCTTGACGCCTAGGGGAAAACCGCAATGACCAAAATGCACCGCCAGTCGCTCATTGCCTACGGGCAACCGCTCTGCGAGACCGTCGTGGATTGCCCGGCGCCGCACGGCAGCGAAGTTCTCGTGCGCATCGAGCGTTGCGGCGTGTGCCATTCCGACCTGCATCTGCAGGATGGCTATTTCTCGCTCGGCGGCGACAAACGGCTCGACGTTACCGCGGGTCGCACGCTGCCATTCACGCTCGGGCACGAGATTGCCGGGGTCGTAGAAAGCGCGGGAGAGGAAGCCGAGGCGGCGACCATTGGCCGCCGCGTCGCGGTCTATCCCTGGATCGGCTGCGGCGTCTGCGCCGCGTGCCTCGCCGGCGAGGAAAATCTCTGTTCCGCCCCTCGTCATCTCGGCATCGCCGTCGATGGCGGCTTCGCCACCCACGTCCTCGTCCCGCATCCGCGCTACCTCCTCGATTATGCTCCGCTGTCGCCGGCCTTTGCCGAACCGCTGATGTGCTCGGGATTGACCGCGTATGCGGCGCTCAAGCGGCTTACCGGCCGGCCCGAGCGCGGTCCGGTGCTGCTCGTCGGGCTCGGCGGGGTAGGTATGATGGGCCTCGCGATCGCCCGCGCTCTGTTTCGGGAGCCGCCGATCGTCGCCGACATCGACGCGGAGAAACGAAACGCCGCGATCGCGGCCGGCGCGGCCCAAGCCTACGATCCGTCCGATCCGCAGGCGCGCAAGGCGGTGATGACGGCAACCGGCGGCCTGCTCGCCGTCTGCGATTTCGTCGGCTCCGAGAAGTCACTGCAATTCTCGACCGGGGTACTGGCGCGCGGCGGCAAGGTCGTGGTGACCGGACTTCTCGGCGGCACCTTTTCGATGGCAGCCGCCATGTTCGCGATCAAGGCGATGACGATCGAGGGCACGCTGACCGGCACGCTCGCCGAGGCGCGCGAACTGCTCGACCTCGCACGCTCGGGAAAGATTACGCCCATTCCAACGCGCGACCGCCCGCTTGCGCAAGCACAGGCGGCGCTTGACGATTTGCGCGCCGGCCGCATTGTCGGCCGCACCGTGCTGTCGGCCCTCGGATGACAGAAAACGGATGACGGACGACGAATTCGATCCGTCTTCCGTCGTCTGTCGTCCGCCTTCTGGCCTCACAACTTCGCCTGCAGAGCGCGCACGAAGCCGGAAAGGCCGATCTGCCGCTCGCGCTTGAGCCGTTCCGCCGCAAGGATGGCCCGTACTTCGGCGAACGCCTCATCTTTATCGCGGTTGATGATGACGTAGTCGTATTCCGGCCAATGACTCATCTCGCCCGCAGCCTTGGCCATGCGCGAGCCGATGATGTCGTGACTATCCTGGGCGCGGCGTTTGAGCCGCCGCTCGAGTTCCTCGACCGTAGGCGGCAGGATGAAGACGCTGACGAGATCGTCGCGCGCCTTTTCGCGCAGCTGCTGCGTGCCCTGCCAATCGATATCGAACAGGACATCGCGGCCCGCCTGCAATGCCTTCTCCACCGGCCGGCGCGGCGTGCCGTAGCGATGACCGAAAACTTCGGCCCATTCCAGAAGCTCGCCCGCCTTCACCATGGCCTCGAAGCGGTGCAGATCGATGAAACGATAATCGTCACCATCGACCTCGCCGCGGCGCTGCGCACGCGTCGTCACCGACACCGAAAGCTCGACGTTGCGATCGGCCTTGAGCAGCATGCGCGAAAGCGTGGTCTTGCCGGCACCCGAGGGCGAGGACAAAACGAGCATGAGACCGCGCCGCGCGATTCTCATTCGATTTCGCCCCGCGCGCGCCATGCTCTATTCCACGTTCTGTACCTGTTCGCGGAATTGCTCGACTGCGGCCTTGAGCTCCAAGCCGATATTGGTGAGCTCGACGTCGTTGGCCTTGGCGCACAGCGTGTTGGCTTCGCGGTTGAGCTCCTGCGCGAGAAAGTCGAGTCGGCGGCCGATCGGTCCCCCCTGCCCGATCAGAAGCTGCGCCTGCGCGACATGCGCGGCCAGGCGGTCAAGCTCCTCGCGCACGTCGGCCTTGGCCGCGATCAGGATCGCCTCCTGATGCAGCCGGTCAGGATCGAAGCGATCGGACTGCGACAGCAGCGTGGCGACCTGCTCAGCAAGCCGCACGCGTATAGCTTCGGGCCGCCGGCCGGGCGTGAGTTCGGCGCGCTGCGCCAGCGCGGCGATTTCGCCAAGCCGCGCTCCGAGTACACGGGCAAGGGCGGCGCCCTCGTGGCGGCGCATCGCGGCAAGCGCTCCGATCACCTCGGCGAAGCCGGCAGTCACCGCCGTCTCGGCACCGAGCCGCTCCTCCTCGCGCTCCTCGGCGTCGCCGACCTCCATCACGCCTTTGAGCGCGAGCAGGCCATCGAGCGACGGCGGCGATGCCTCGATGCGCGAGGCGAGCTGTCGCACCGTTGCTAAGACCGCATCGAGCACCGCGGCGTTGACGCGCACGACCGGCAGGACACCGGTGCGCTCCACCGTCAGGTTGGCTTGAATCGACCCGCGTGCAAGCGTCTCCGCGGCGCGGGCGCGAACCGGCACTTCGATTGCGTCCCAGCCGGGCGGCAGGCGAAGCCGCAGATCGAGACCCTTGCCGTTGACCGACTTGACCTCCCAGGCCCAGGCATAACAGCCGCAGACGCCATGGCCGCGAGCAAATCCGGTCATGCTCGACAGCGCCATGGAACGCGATCTCCGGTAAAAAGTGGGAAGATTCGCGCCGAACTTAGCGGCGGCCTTCCACGGTCACAAGGGCGATCAGGGCATCCGCAGGGCGCCGCAGCCGAAGGCTGTAACCCTGCATCCTCGGACGTGAGCAAATTATGCTGCGCTCATCTGCCTGCAAATCCGCCGCCCTAGTACCCACTTTCATAGAAACGTGATTCGCGCGGGCAGTGAATTCGAGAGTCGGATGAGACACTTGTTCGCATCGTTGCCTGCGCGGATTGGTGATTCCGGGTACTAGTCGCCCGAGTCACTCAAAATGAGGGGTAGAGCCTCTTGAGCTTGACGCGGGCATGATCTGTCGTGAATTGCCAATCGGCCTTGGCGTGATGCTT
>Ga0187856_1000462_pt1 | contig 37201 bp, 31 predicted proteins | sample June2016WEW_8_40_FD_132443 | JGI IMG/M metagenome (GOLD analysis project Ga0187856, IMG submission 132443) | Peatland microbial communities from SPRUCE experiment site at the Marcell Experimental Forest, Minnesota, USA - June2016WEW_8_40 | ecosystem: Environmental > Terrestrial > Soil > Wetlands... | reverse complement strand
GAGCGTTTGCAGGTTCGGCACGTCCTTCAGCGGGGCGAGATCGCTCACCTGCGTGTCCGAGCAGTGGAGTGTTTGCAGGTTCGGCAAGTCCTTCAGCGGGGCGAGATCGCTCACTTGCGTGCCCCAACAGTCGAGCGTTTGCAGGTTCGGCACGTCCTTCAGCGGGGCGAGATCGCTCACCTGCGTGTCCGAGCAGTGGAGTGTTTGCAGGTTCGGCAAGTCCTTCAGCGGGGCGAGATCGCTCACCTGCGTGCGCGAGCAGTCGACCTCCCTCAACCGCGCACCGGCAGAAATCTCTGCGATATCTGCCAAATCCGTTTCGGACAGCGACAACGATTCAAATTCAGGCAAATCTGCAAGCCGGCCGAGATTCCCTGCGACGAGATTTTTGCCGAGCGACGATATGCTCTCCTGCCAGTCGCCGCTCTGCTCATAATACCCGCGTCCGAGATTCAACCGGCGGAGATGCTTCAGGGCGAACAACTCTTCCGGCAGAGCAGCCAAGCCCAGGCGACCGAGATCGAGGAAGCCGATTCTCTCTTCGGCCTCGCGCGCAATGCGTTGGCGGGCAATCGTCAATCCGTCCAAGGGCGTACACCGCACGCAAGGTAATGATGGCTACTTGGAATTGTATAACACTCCGGACAATCCACGTCACCAGATCGGCGTCATTTCGGTCAAAGTCATCCGCATTGCCAACCGCGGCTACGTGATCGTGCATGGCAAGATCGCCTTCGAGGGCCGCTCGACGGACGAGCTCAACAACAACGACCTCATCAAGAAATTTTATTTGGGGTTGTAAGGACTCGTCCCATCCCCTTGTGGGGAGGGGTAGGGGTGGGGGTCGGAAGGTCGTACGCCGCGTCGACGCCTGCGCGTCACCTTCATGCGGGGATTGACGCCTATAATCTTCGCAAATCGTGCGGGGATTATTGTGCAAGCATCTACGGTCGCGCGCCACCTCCCGACCCCCCACCCTACCCTCCCCCACAAGGGGGGAGGGAAATTTCACTTTACTGGAAAATCGAAATAAGTATCCGGGAACGGCTCGCTCCGTAACGTAAAGTGCCACCATTCCTTCGCGTAAGGGCGAAAGCCACGTCGGCGCATCGCGGTGGCAAGCAAAGCGCGGTTGGCGTGCGCCTCGGCGCTGATGCTCGGGTCAGCGGTCCATGATTTCGGACTGAAGAAGTCGAAGGGCGTTCCCATGTCGAGCTCGCGCCCGTCCGCCCGCGCCAGCGTCAGATCCGCGGTCGAGCCGCGCGAATGGCCGGAACGCGCGGCGATATAGCCGTCGCGGAACAGCGTGCGCTTGTCGACATCGGGATAGAACTCGGCCTTGCCGGCGACATCGGAGAGATCGCGGGCCCAGCGCACGAAATTGGCCACGGCGCGGGTCGGGCGGTAGCAGTCGAACACCTTGAGGTGGAGGCCGCGCGCGGCGAGGTCGCGCGCCACGTCGGCGAGCGCGGCGGCGGCGGCTTGCGTGAGCAGGCAGCGCGGCGCCTGGTAGCCGTCGATCGGCCGGCCGACGAAGTTGTGCGATCCGGCGTAGCGCATGTCGACGATAAGCCCTGGCACCGTCGCGGCGGCATCGACGAAGGCGGCCGGCCGCTCCTGCGCAAGCGCGGCTTGCGCGCCGAGCGCCGCGACCAGCGCAGCGATGAGCGCGAGGGCGAGCTTCAGCATCGGCTTTCTTTATCCTCCCCCCGCTGCGCTTCGCTCCGCGGGGGCGAAAAATGCCTCTAATGCGGGCAGGCATTCACTTCGATCGTCACATGCGACAGCCCGGCCAGGCCTTCGAGCCGCTCTTTGTAGACCGCCGGCGCTTGCGGGGAATCGGATACGACGGACGCGACCAAAGCGGCGTGGCCCGGACCCACTTGCCACAGATGCAGATCGGTCAGGCGGTCGCCGCCGGTCTCGATGCGCTCGCGGATGCGCTGAGCGAGCTGCGGATCGGGAACGGTGTCGAGCAGCACGCCGCCGGCCGTGCGGATGAGGCTCAGCGCCCAGGCGGCAATCACGGTCATGCCGACAAGCCCCACCAACGGATCCATGAAGGTCCATCCGAACGCCCACGCCGCCGACAAGCCGGCAATCGCCAGCACCGACGTCAGCGCATCGGCAAGCACATGCACGTAAGCCGCGCGCAAGTTGGAATCGCCAAGATGATGCCCGTGATGATCCGCGTCAGCGGCAGGCCTGGAATGCTCGCGGGCGGCATGGACGGCACGGGCGTGGTCGTGATCATGCGGCTCGCGTAGGAGCCAGGCGCTCGCCAGGTTCACACACAATCCCAGCGCGGCGATCGGGATTGCCTCCCGGTAGTGGATGGCGACGGGATGGAAGAGCCGCAGGATGGACTCGTAGCCGATGCCGAGCGCGATCATGCCGAGAATGATGGCGCTGGCGAACGCCGCCAACTCGCCGAACTTGCCGGTGCCCAGCGAAAAACGCGCGTCGTGGGCGTGGCGGCGGGCGAACAGATAGGCGAGCCCGGCGATCGCCAGCGCGGCGACGTGGGTCGCCATGTGCCAGCCGTCGGCGACGAGCGCAAGCGAGCCGAACAGCGAGCCGCCGGCAATCTCGGCGACCATCATCACCGCGGTGAGCGCCACCACGGTCCAGGTGCGCCGCTCATGCTCGCCGTGATGCGCGCCGAGAAAGGCATGACCGTGGGTCCACGGGGTGATGGAATGCGAATGCATGATGCACCTCGCTACGGCAGCTGGTGGAGAATACGATCAAGTCAAATCGGTTGTCATTATCCGCTCGTCCCCGCGACCCGCCTACGCTCGCTGGGGAGCTACGGCGGGTTCAAGTCCGCCGAAGCGCATTGCGCGAAGGCGGAAAGCGGGGACCCAGTGCGTCCCGACTGGATTCCCGCTTGCGCGGGAATGAGCGGAAAATTGGCGAAAACCTACCGGCACTCCGACACCCATTGACCCTCGAACGTGTCCTGGGAGTCGATCATGGTCGTCCCGGACACGGTCGCCCGTGTCCGTGTGGTCGCTGTATAATGATGCGGGCTGTCGAAAGTGAACTCTCCGGCCTGCTCCATGTCGAGCTGGCCCCTGCACATGAGACGCCAGGTCAGCTTTTGACCGCTCACGCTGCGCTCGATCGGCGTGCAGCTGGAATTTTCCGCGTTCGAGGTCGGCGCGAACGTTGTCGCCACGTCGCGCGCCTCGTCCGCAGTCAGGCAGCGAGAGCTCTCGTGCGGCGGACCGATCACGCCGCCGGTCTCGGTGCGGCTGACGATTCGCCACAGGCCGGGCGCGACCCCGTCAGCGAGAGCGGCCGAGGCGGCAAGCGCGACAGCGGCGGCGGTCAAGGCAACGCGAAAAAACCCAGGCATCTTAGCTTGCCAATATTTGCCGGCGCGGAATTCGCTCGACGACTCGGCCAACGTTAACCCCCCGGTAACCATATACCCGGCACATTTTGCCGGGGAGGTAATAACGTTTCCACCGCACCCTCGGGGGCAGCCTTGGACGCGAGCGCGGCTCCTCTCTTGCGTGCCGGCGGCCCCGCAGCCGCCGCGCATAGCTTCGAAACACGTGACCGCAACCGACGGGGCCGGCCAGCCAGCATGACCGACGCAACTTCGGCGCAGGGCGGCGAGGCGTCCTCGGCGCTTTCGCGCCTTGCCGATCTCGGCACGATGCTCAAGCGCAGCGACATCGCGCTTGCGGTCGGCATGATGGCCATTCTCGTGGTTCTCATCCTGCCGCTGCCGCCGCTGCTCCTCGACTTCGCGCTCGCCATCTCCATCACATTCTCGGTGCTGATCCTGATGACGGCGCTGTTCATCCAGGCACCGCTTGAATTCTCGGCGTTTCCGACCGTGCTCTTGATCGCCACCATGCTGCGGCTTGCGCTCAATCTCGCCTCGGCGCGGCTCATTCTCGCCCATGGCCATGAGGGGGCCGACGCCGCCGGCCACGTCATCGAGGCGTTCGGCCATTTCGTCATGGGCGGCAACTTCGTCATCGGCATCATCGTCTTCACCATTCTGGTGATCGTAAACTTCGTGGTCATTACCAAGGGCTCGGGGCGCATCGCGGAGGTGGCCGCGCGCTTCCACCTCGATTCGATGCCGGGCAAGCAGATGGCCATCGACGCCGATCTCTCCGCCGGCCTCATCGACGAGAAGGAGGCGCGGCGGCGGCGCAAAAATCTGGAAGACGAATCCGGCTTTTTCGGCGCCATGGACGGCGCCTCGAAATTCGTGCGCGGCGACGCCATCGCCGGTCTCCTCGTCGTGTTGATCAACGTCATCGGCGGCATGGTCATCGGCATCATGCAGCAGGGCCTGAGCTTTGCCGAAGCCGCCCACGCCTACACGCTGCTCACCGTCGGCGACGGTCTGGTCACGCAGGTTCCAGCGATCATCGTATCGATTGCCGCCGGCCTCCTGGTCTCCAAGGCGGGCGTCGCCGGCGCCGCCGACAAAGCGCTGCTCAGCCAGTTTTCCGGGTATCCCAAGGCGCTCGGCATGTCGGCCGCCGTCATGCTGGTCATGTCGCTCCTCCCCGGCATCCCCATGGTGCCGTTCCTGGCGCTCGGCGGCGGCGCCGCGAGCCTCGCTTACATGGTCGAACGCCGCAACAAACAGGCGGTCGCGGCCGAAGCAAAAAAGGCCGACAGCGCCAAGCCGCCACCCGCGGACGAGCCGATGTCGGCGACGCTCAAAATGGACGATCTCAAAGTCGAGCTCGGCTATGCGCTGCTGCCGCTGGTCAACGCCCCCGACGGTGCCGACCGCCTGACCGAGCAGATCAAGGCGCTGCGCCGCTCGCTCGCGGTCGAAATGGGTTTCGTCATGCCGGCGGTGCGCATCCTCGACAACGTCCAGCTCGACGCCAACAGCTACGTCATCAAGATCAAGGAGGTCGAATCCGGCACCGGAAAGGTGTGGCACGGCCAGTACATGGTCATGGATCCGGCCGGCAAGCAGGTGACGCTGCCCGGCGTGCATACGACCGAGCCGACCTTCGGCCTGCCCGCGACCTGGATCGAGGCAGCACTCAAGGAAGAGGCCTCGGTCAAGGGCTTGACCGTCGTCGACGCGGCGACGGTGCTCGCCACCCACCTCACCGAGCTCATCAAGGCCAACATGTCCGAGCTCCTCTCCTACGGCGAAGTGCAGAAATTGATCAAGGAGCTGCCGAAGGAACAGGGCGAGCTGATCAAGGATATCGTGCCGTCGCAGATCACCATCTCCGGCATCCAGCGCGTGTTGCAGATTCTGCTCGCCGAGCGCGTCTCGATCCGCGATCTCGCGACCATTCTCGAAGGCATCGCCGACGGGGTAGCGGCGACGCGCAATCCGGCGATGCTGGCCGAGCATGTGCGCGCGCGGCTGTCCCGCCAGCTCTGCGCCCAGCACACCACCGCCGCCGGCTATCTGCCGATCATCGCGCTCACCGCCAAATGGGAGCAGGCTTTTGCCGAATCGATCGTCGGCCAGGGCGACGATCGCAGCCTCGCCATGCAGCCGTCAAAGCTCACCGAGTTCATCAATCTCATTCGGGAAAAGTTCGAGCAGGCGGCGCGCGACGGCGAGGCGCCGGTCCTGGTGACCTCTCCCGGCATCCGGCCGTTCGTGCGCGGCATCGTCGAGCGCTTCCGCGCCCAGACCAGCGTTCTCGCGCAATCGGAAATCCACCCGCGGGCGCGGCTCAAGACAGTCGCGAGCATCTGAGACAATTTGACTCACCATTCCGCGGCGCGGGCCTTGGCCCGCGGGCGCGGAAACCATATTCGCCGTCGGCTGTTATGGATTTCCCGGCCGTACAGAGGACTGGAACCAAACACCCCTTCACCCGTTATCACGGATGTTCAAGGTTCAGTGAAGCTGCGTTTCAAGTGCGAAGGCTCGTACGTAAATCATACTTTCTGTGAGCCAGATCACAGTTTCTACCCGGCCGCCGCGCTAAATCGGCGAAAACGGGAGGACGCCATGAATCACTCGATGTACAGCGCCGACCGCAGCACCCATTTAAAGATCGTGGTCGTTGGTCTTCTGTGCGCGACATTGGTTGCGGGAGTGGGCATATTCGCCCATGTCAGCGAGCTCGATCTTGGCACCGCGCCGCTGGTCAAAGCCGGCCAGTCGACGACAGTGAGCGGGCATCTGCCTGCGATCAGGTAACGACAGCTACGAGTCATGGTCCGCTCGTCCCCGCGCAAGCAGGAACCCAGTGTTTTGCGTTGTCCTCACTGGATTCCCGCTTTCGCGGGTTCGCGGGAATGAGCGGGTGAAAGTGCAAAACCCTCACGTCTTCGGCGTCGCCGGTGTCGCCGGCAGCGACGCCGGCAGGGATTCGACCGCCTTGCCGGTGAACAGGACCGGCCCGGTCGGCACACCGCTCGGCGAACCGCCGGCCGGCTCGATCGACACGGCGTAGCTTGCCGTCCGTAGCGTATCGACGTCGTAATTTCCCGGAAGCGCCCGCTGCGTGAACTCATCGTTGCCGACGATCCCGAACGAGCGCGGGGCGGGAAAGCGGCTCGAAATCAGCCATAATTCGTAGCTGCGGCCGGCTTCGGGCTTGGCCGAGACCCGGCGCACAATCAAACTCCGATGCTGCGTGTCGAGCGTGAGCAGGAACGCCGGCGCCGTCGGCTCCTGCTGCAGCACGGCGACCAGCCGGTCTTGCTGCAAGCGCGCCGGCGCCTCCGACCGCGCCATCATCCCCGCGCCTGAGGGCCGCAACTGCGGCGGAATAAGATCGGGCGCGAGCTGCCATAGCGCGATGTAAAGCGCCAACAAGGCGGCGAGCGCGCCGAGGCCGAGCGTCATGCGCTGCCAGCGCTTGACCCGATCCGCGAGATAGATGACGTCGGCGCTCCGTTCGATTTTTCTCGGCTCCGGCGCCGGCGCCGGCGCCGGCGATGAAGGCGCGGCTGATGAATCGGCTGGTGTCTCAGCTGATGTCTCGGCAGGTGTCTCGGCAGGTGTCGGCCTCTCCGGCTCGGCTTCCGGCGGCAACAGATCCGAGGCAAGCGCGGCGACCGGTGACAGCAACTCCTGCTTAAAGTCTTCGACCCGCGGCAACTCGATTTCGCCGCCCGGTTCGACGGGACCAATCGTCGTCTTGATCTTGTCCCAGACCTCCGGCGGCGGCTCGACCGCCTCCACCATGACGTTGAGTTCGCCAAGCCGGCGCTCCCACTGGCGTACGGCCGCCTCGAATCCCGGATCGAACGAAAGCAACGTCTCGGCATGGTCGCGCTCCTCGGCAGAGAGCGTGCCGAGCACATATTCGGCGGCAAGCGTGTCCCGGTCATCGTCGTACATGGCTACTCCGTAAACTCCTGCGACATCACAGTTCCATACACTCACGGATCTCCACCAGACTGCGGCGCAACCAAGTCTTGATCGTGTTCACGGGAATATCGAGCTTCTTCGCCAGCTGATCGCGACTCCAGCCGCTGTAATAGGCGAGCAGCACGATGCGCTGCTTTTCCGCGTCGAGCTTGCCGAGGCAGGAGAGAAGCCGCTTGAGCTCCTCGGTCATCTCGCGACGCGCGAGCGGCGCGGGCGACTCGGCCGCCACGCCCAGCGCCTCCGGCTCCTCCTCGATGGAGACTTCGCCTTTCTTGCGCACGATATCGATGGCCCGATTGCGCGCCATCGCCACCATCCAGGTGATCGGGCTGGCGACGGTGGGGTCGAACCTGTCAGCCATCTTCCAAACCTTGAGGTAGGTTTCCTGCATGACCTCTTCGGCCAATTCAGGCCTGCCCAAGATACGCAGAAGTACCCCGTAGAGTTTCGCGCGGGTTGCCTCATAGAGCCGTTCGAATGCAGCCACGTCGCCCTTGGCGACGGCTGCAAGCAGCCAGACCAGTTCCGCCTGCATCAGCATGACTGCCCCCGGCCCCTGGGACCCCCCTGGGACCCTTATACGGGATCCGATTATCGCCGCGGAAGCGGGCGCTCGTCGAGAGTGAAACGGGGCTAAATGGACGCCGAGCCTCAGAACATTTCTCCGCTCATTCCCGCGAAAGCGGGAATCCAGTACCGGCCACGGGCGTAAGGAACTGGGTCCCCGCTTGCGCGGGGACGAGCGGGTGCTGGGTGAGGCTCAGACCGGCGCGCTGCCGCGCACGCGCATCAGCGCGATGGCGTCAAGCTCGGTCTGCTCGACGGCGTTTTCCGCCTCGCGCTCGCGCATCTGATCGCGCTCGTCGAGCAGTTCGACCTTTTTGAGGTCATCGAAGGCGTCAGCGAGCGCCAACTTCGCGTCTTCGAGCTGGGTCCGCAGTTCGTCAGCCGAGCGCTTGAGGTTCTCGCGACGCCCGATCGCGGCTTTGGCATAGGTCGGATAGGCAAAATGCGCGGGATCGTGGATGCCGGCGCGGTCCTGCTCGGCCCGGATCTCGCGCTCCAGGTCGGCGGCCACGCGTTCGAACTCGGCGATCATGGTCTCGATTTGCCCGACCTTGCGCCGTTTTTCGTCGACCTGAAACTTCTTCAGGCGAATAAGCGTCTCACGGGACTTCATCGACTGCTACTCCCCCGAAGCCGCGGGACCATGGCGCCGGTCGAACCCCGCCGCACGCCCCAGATCGCAATTGTGCCACGATAACGTTAGCGTTCGGTTTCCAAGCCGGCCACGATCTGGGCCAAGCGACGGTAACCTTCCGCCAAGCTGGTTGCTTCTTCCTTACCCTGGGCGAGAAAGTCTTCCAGCGGCTTGTGCAGGCGGATGGCCTCGTCGACCTCGGGACTGGTCCCGGCCCGGTAGGCGCCCAGCCGGATGAGTTCCTCCATATCGGAATAGGTCGCCATGATCTGGCGGGCCCGGTTGAGGACCGGCAGATAGTCCGGGTCGGCCGCTCGTGGCATGGTGCGCGACACCGATTTGAGGACGTTGATGGCGGGGTAACGGCCGCGCTCGGCGATGGCGCGTTCCATGACGATGTGGCCGTCGAGAATGCCGCGCACCGCGTCCGCGATCGGCTCATTGTAGTCGTCGCCGTCCACCAGGACGGTGAATATGCCGGTGATCGTGCCCTGCTCGGTGCCGGGCCCCGCCCGTTCAAGCAGCCGCGGCAGCTCGGTGAACACCGTCGGTGTGTAGCCCTTGGCTGTCGGCGGCTCGCCGGCGGAGAGTCCGATCTCGCGCTGCGCCATGGCGAAGCGCGTGACCGAGTCCATCAGCACCAGCACGTCTTTGCCGTCGTCACGAAAATATTCGGCGATGGCGAGCGTGAGATGGGCGGCCTGACGGCGCATCAGCACCGGCTCGTCGGAGGTCGAGACGACGACCACCGAGCGCGCGAGACCCGCCTCCCCGAGGTCGTCCTGGAGGAATTCCTGCACCTCGCGGCCGCGTTCGCCGATCAGCCCGATCACGGTGACGTCGGCGACCACGTTGCGCGCAAGCATGGACAGCAGCACCGATTTGCCGACCCCGGAGCCGGAGAAAATGCCCATGCGCTGGCCGCGGCAGCAGGTCACGAAGGTATTGAGCGCACGCACGCCGAGATCGAGCGGGGCCCCGACCCGACGGCGCGCATGCGCGAGCGGCGGCGTGTTGCGGAACGGATAGGGCGAAGGCCCGTAGAGCAACGCACCTTTGCCGTCGATCGGTTCGCCGAGCGCGTTGACCACACGGCCGAGCCAGCCGGCCGACGGCCGAACCGCGCCGGCGACCGAGGTGACCAGAGCACGGCAGCCCCGGCGCACGCCTTCGAGCGGCCCGAACGGCATCAGCAGCGCTTTACCGCCGGAAAACCCGACCACCTCGCACGGAATGGTCTTTCCAGGGGTCTCGATCAGCAAACGGGCGCCGACCGACATCGCATGCAACGGTCCGGCAACTTCGACCATCAGCCCGCGCACGCCGACCACGCGGCCATAGATCTCGATGCCGTCGAGCTCGTTGATTTGTTCGGCCAGCGCCTTCATGGCACCGCTGCCCGCGGCAAAGCGCCGGTTACCTCCGTGGCGCGTTTCTTAACGCTGTATTTACCCGGGACGTTAATCATTGCGTCGTCCTTGGGATCAAGGCGGACTTGCACAGCCAGGACGGAGGGGCGAGTCCTAGGAGTCAGTTAGCGCTAAGACTTAACCTGAAACATGAGCAAAAGCGTGGCTAGAAAACCACTTCCCTGCAATATCTTAAGGCGATTCGCCGGAATTTGCCTAGAGAATGCTTGCCTGAGGGAATCAGGTTTTGTTAACCATATCGCGTTTATAGTCTCGAATCAGTTTGTCCCAAGGCGTTTTTCGGGGGCCGCCGCTGGGGCGTGCCGACCTTAAGCCCGCGCGGCGAAGAAGGGGACTGGCATGCGCGTATTGCTGATTGAAGACGATAGCGCCACGGCGCAATCCATCGAGTTGATGCTCAAGTCGGAAAGCTTCAACGTCTATACGACCGATCTCGGCGAGGAAGGGATCGATCTCGGCAAAATCTACGACTACGACATCATCCTCCTCGACCTCAATCTGCCGGACATGTCGGGCTTCGAAGTCCTGCGCAGCCTGCGGGTGTCGAAGGTCAAGACGCCGATCCTGATCCTGACCGGGCTTGCCGGGATCGAGGACAAAGTCAGGGGGCTCGGCTTCGGCGCCGACGACTATATGACCAGGCCCTTCCACAAGGATGAACTGGTGGCGCGCATCCACGCCATCGTGCGGCGCTCCAAGGGTCACGCCCAATCGGTCATCCAGACCGCCGATCTCGTCGTCAACCTCGATACCAAGACGGTCGAGGTCAACAGCGCGCGCGTGCATCTGACCGGCAAGGAATATCAGATGCTGGAGCTGCTTTCGCTGCGCAAGGGCACCACGCTCACCAAGGAAATGTTTCTCAATCATCTCTATGGCGGCATGGACGAGCCGGAGCTGAAGATCATCGACGTCTTCATCTGCAAGCTGCGCAAAAAACTCGCCAACGCCTCGAATGGCAAGAACTACATCGAAACGGTGTGGGGCCGCGGCTACGTGCTGCGCGAGCCGATCGAGGATGAGGCGAAAATCTCCGCCTGAGCGACGTGCTCACCGACATTCAAGACCCCGGCGATGCAGCCGGGGTTTTTGTTTGCGCAAACACCATCCTCCCCCGCGAAAGCGGGGGAGGGGGACCGCCCCAACGGGTCGGCGCGAAGCGCCGCCCGATGGCAGGCTCCGGGCGGTGGTGGGGGCGCGGGCCTCAACGCAGCATCCATCGTCCTCGCGACGCTCCAGCGCCCGAGCTTTGTTTGATTCTTTCCTCCCGCCATAACGAGGGGAGGCGGAGCGCCGACAGGCGCATCCAACCATTGTCCGCGCCACGCAATCAGATGTTGCCACCTGAATGCGTTCCGGGCGCGGAAGCGGGCTCATCGGAGCCCGCTCGCCTCTCGGCGCTCCACCGCGGTCTCGCCCCAGCGACCGAACGCCGAGACTCAGCCCAGGCCGCGCTTCACGCGATCGGGAGGACGCAGGCGTTACCCGCGCCGTCATTCGCGCTTAAGCGATGCACCTCGCGCACCGGTCGTAATGCCGGCAGGGTCGATGCCCGGACCGCCCGGGAGCGGGGTTACAAGCCCCGCCCGCAGGAACCGCACTCGCCCCATCAATCGGCTGTCACCGGTGACGTCCCTCGATGGGCGAGATTCGCGGGTTGTAACGGAAATGGCGACGGATGTCAAGGGGTTTGTCGCTGCCGTGGTGACGGCTTCCTGCCATCCCTCATCGTCACCGCCGGGCTTGACCCGGCGGTCCATGCTGAGCAGCGGCCTCGCTTCGGGAAGGGTAAGCTGAGCTTGCCGCGCCAACCTAGCGCCCGCTAAGTTCGGGCAATGGCGAAAATTGAAGCGCCCGCGCTAACGAACGTGGAAGCCTTCATCAAGCGTTGGACCGACCGCGAAGGTGGGGCCGAACGCGCGAATTACGCGTTGTTCCTCGTCGAACTGTGCGAACTTATTGGAGTTCGACGGCCCGATCCCGCCGGCGCGGAAACCGAGCGGAACGAATACGTGTTCGAGCGCGCCGTCCGTTTCCATCACGATGACGGGTCAACCTCGCCCGGCCGGATCGATCTCTACAAGAAGAACTGCTTCGTCCTGGAAGCGAAGCAGTCGAAGAAGCGCGAAAAAGGCGGCGAGGTTTACGAACAGCTCGCCTTTGCCCTTGAGAGCGGACGCGGCGGCGGGACAGCCGTGCTGGAACGGCCGCGCGCCAGGGCGAAAGGCAGTGCCCAGCTTTCGTCTTGGGACACGCTCATGCGCGCCGCCCGCAAGCAAGCGGAGAACTATGCGCGCGCACTCGACGAGTGGCCGCCGTTCCTGATCATCGTTGATGTCGGCCATGTCATCGAGCTCTATGCCGATTTCTCGCGGCAGGGCAAGAACTACGCGCAATTCCCCGATCGCAATTCGTTCCGCATCGGTATGGCGGACCTACGCTCGCCGGAGGTGCGTGCGCGCCTGAAACTGGTTTGGGAGGACCCATTCTCGCTCGATCCTGCCAAACGGGCGGCAGAGGTCACGCAGGATATTGCGGCGCTGCTTGCGGAGATGACGAAGACGATGGAGCGCCGCGCGCCGTCTGACGATTCCACCATGAGGGGCGAATGGGCGTTCAAAGTGTCCAAATTTCTCATGCGCTGCATCTTCGCGATGTTTGCGGAAGACATCGGCCTTCTTCCGAAGGGAGCCTTTCTGAAATTGATCGAGCAGCACCAGGGCAAGGCGAAACGCTTTCACATTGCGGCGACCGACTTTTTCGCGACCATGGACAAGGGCGGCTACTCGCCAGCGATCCAGGAGGATATCAAAAAGTTCAATGGCGGTCTGTTTCGCGAAGCTATTTCGGTGGAGGTCACGGAGGACGAATTAACGCTGCTGGAAAAAGCAGCACGCCGCGATTGGCACGCTGTCGAGCCCGCGATCTTCGGCACGCTCTTGGAACAGGCGCTGTCGGAACGCGACCGCTCCCGGCTCGGTGCGCACTATACGCCGCGCGCCTATGTCGAGCGTCTGGTCGTACCGACCATCATCGAACCGTTGCGAGAAGACTGGGACATCGTCCAATCCGAGGCGATTGGGAGGTTGCTCGATCGCGACGAGAAGGGGGCGCGCGAAGCGGTCAAGAAATTCCACGACAAGCTCTGTGACACGCGCGTGCTCGATCCTGCCTGTGGCACCGGCAATTTCCTCTACGTGTCGATGGAACTGATGAAGCGCCTCGAAGGTGAGGTGCTCGATTTCTTGAAGGAGCTCGGCGAAACAACGGAGCCGCTACGAACGGTCGATCCACACCAATTTCTCGGCATCGAATTAAACCCGCGCGCTGTGCCGATTACCGAACTCGTGTTGTGGATTGGCTATATCCAATGGTGGTTCCGAACGCGCGAGCGCAAGGTAATCGTAGAACCTATTCTCAAGGATTTTGGCACCATCAAGCAAGGTGACGCCATACTCGCTTACGATAAACAGGAATTGCTGAAGGATGAACGCGGTCGTCCGATCACACGACAGAACCCGAACGCAACCAAATTCCACCCGATTACCGGGGAACAGATTCCCGATCCCGATGCGAAACTGCCGGTCTATCGCTATGTAAATGCGCGGCCGGCGAAGTGGCCCGAAGCCGAGTTTATTGTTGGCAATCCACCGTTCGTTCCAAATCGAGAATTTCGTCTTCAGTTCGGCGACGGATATGTGGACGCGCTTAAGCGTGCATTTCCTGCGTTCACCCAAGCCGCAGATTTTGTGCTCTTTTTCTGGCTTCAGGCAACGGGCCGCCAAATCGCCCCACAACGAATTGGGTTCATTTCCACGAGTCGATTACGAATGACTCAGAATAACGCTGTATTCAGGAATGCTCTAAAGCGTGGATGGGAGATTGCTTTTGCAATCCCTGATCACGACTGGCCCGATGGGCCGCAGCATGCTGCAGTGCGAGTATGTTTTGTAACGATTGCGAGACACGTACAAGCCCCAAGGCTAGTCTTCGCACCGGATCATGATCTGGTGAGATCAAAGACATCTAAGACTCTCGAAACCTACATCGAGCGCCGGGTCCTATCAATTAACCCTGACCTATCCGACGATCTGGATGTCGACGTACTAAGCGATCTACAATCTAATGCATTTCTTTGTCACGCTGGCGTGAAGCCGTATTCGCGAAAACTACACATTGATGCAAGGACGCGGAATGCGCTTTTTTCGGCTGATGATCGAAAAAGGTTCGCGCCCGTCATTTTCAATGGTCATGATGTCGGCCAGCGTTGGCGTGGACTTTTCGCGCTCGATTTTTTTGGCATGTCTGAAAACGACATTCGGATCCGGCAACCCCGTGCATACCAGTATCTTATTGATTTCGTCAAACCAGAAAGGGCTGGCGAACGCAATGAACGGTTGCGTCGAGAATTCTGGCTTTTTGAAGCCAATCGAGCCGAAATGAGAGATGCGTTGAAAAATCTTAAGCGATTTATTGTAACGCTTGAGAATTCTCCACAACGCTATTTCGTATTTATCGATGGCGACGTCCTGCCGGATCAGAAGCTTCGGGTATTTGCATCGGACGACAGCTTTAATCTCGCAGTTCTCTCATCAACCATTCACGAGATATTCACGCTGCGGGTTGGTGGCCGTGCAGGAAAAGCAAACACTCCAGTCTACAATACGAACTGCGCTGTAAGATTTCCCTTTCCTGCTGCTAAGGATGCGCAAAAGGAGCTTATCGGTTCCATCGGCGAAGAGCTGGACGCGTTACGAAAGAGAGTGCTCGCCGAACACGATTTTCTCAACCTGACCAAGCTCTACAACGTTCGAGAAAAGCTCAAATCGGGCGAGCCGCTGGATGAGAGTGAGAAGACGGTCCACGATGCCGGCTGCGTCAGTGTGATCCACGAGCTGCACAACAATATCGACGCCGCCGTGGCTGAAGCCTATGGCTGGCCGACCGACCTTCCTGACGAAGAGATTCTTTCTCGCCTCGTCGCGCTGAATAAGGAACGTGCCGAGGAGGAAAACCGCGGCATCATCCGCTGGTTACGCCCCGAATATCAGGCTGCGCGCGCGAAAGTGCACGCTACGAAAGAAGAGCAGATCGAGGCCCAGTTGGAAATCGCGGAGGCTCAAACACCAGAACTTCCGAAGGACGATGCCGACCTAATTGCGACCTTGCGTCAGACTTTGCGCGTGATCGGCAAGCCGGCGCACGCAAAGGACATTGCGCAGCACTTCCGCGACGGCGCGCGTGGCTCGCGCCGCGTCGAGCGCGGCTTGAGACTTCTGGCTGCTGCGGGTGTCGTGAGGCACACCGGCAAAGGCTGGTTCCTGCCGTCGGATCGCGCAGGGCCGTAGGGCGCAATAGCGAAGCGTATTCCGCCGTCTTTCCAATGAGTCATCTCCGCTCCGCGCCATACGCTGCCCTATTCTATTCTTACTGCGTCAGAAAATTCGGGGCGCTTGTATGCGTGTCCTCTCCCCTTGCGGGAGAGGGCTGCTCGGCGGTTCAACGACAAAGATGGGTGAGGGGTCGGGGCCGCACCCCTCACCCAACCGTGTTTGTTGAAAGGCCGGCGCCGCCCTCTCCCGCAAGGGGAGAGGGCACAGCTGGCAGCGCCGAGTTTTCTGACGCAGTAGTGCTATCGCGCCCGACGATGAATTCCGCCTTAGGCAAGCAGCCGGCATGGAGCTACCGGGTCGGCGCGAAGCGCCGCCCGGTTGTAGGCTCAAGACGGTCGAAGGGGCGTCGGCGGTGAGATAATCCTCCTCGCCGCACGCCCCCTCCACCGCCCTTCCCCCTTCGCGCTGCGCGCTTCGGCGGACGGGTCGGGCGGTCCCCCTCCCCCGCTTTCGCGGGGGCGGAAAAATGAAACCTCACCGCCCGCCATTCACCGCGATCAGGCGCGGACCGGGCTTTCCGCCAGCGGCAGCCGACGGCCTCGACGCGCGGGGGTTCGGCGCATAGAGGCCGCGCGCTTCCGCCACGATCTTGAAGCTGTCGGTGAGCCCCACCACGGTCTCCGCCGCACCGAGCACGAGGTAGCCATCGCCGGCGATGACCTGAGCGAGGCGGTTGAGCAGGTTGATCTTCGTCTCCTGGTCGAAATAGATCAGCACGTTGCGGCAGAAGATCAGATCGAACATGCCGAGGCGGGAGAAATCGGACAACAGATTGAGCTGCTGGTATTTGACCATGGCCCGAACCTCGGGCGCGATCTGCCACATGTCGCCGACTTGGGTGAAATACTTGATCAGCAGCTGGATCGGCAGCCCGCGCTGCACTTCGAACTGGCTGTAGATTCCCTGCCGCGCCTTTTCCAGCACCTCGTTGGAAAGGTCGGTCGCAATCACATCGATGCGCCACCCGGCGATATTGCGTTCCATCTCTCTCAGCGACATGACCAGCGAGTAGGGCTCCTGGCCGGTTGAGGCGGCCGCGCACCAAATGCGAATGGTGCGCGAAGTCCGGCGCGCCGCAATGAGCGCCGGCAGGACCGTCGAGCGGAAGTTCTCGAACGGCGTCTTGTCGCGAAAGAAGAACGTTTCGTTGGTCATCATGGCTTCGACGACCGTCGTCATGAGCGCGTCGGCATTGCCGCGTTTGAGCGCAGCCACGAGTTCGCCGAGGCTGCCGAGGCCGGCCTTGCGGGCGACGGGCAGGAGCCGGCTCTCGACCAGATATTGCTTATCGGCGGAGAGCACGAGGCCCGAGCGCTCCTTGAGGCGTTGGCGCAAAAAATCGTAGTCGAGCGGCGTCACGAGCGATCTCCGGAGAACAGGCGATTGATCTTTGCGGCAATCTGGCCGAGCGGGAGCACGGCCGAGCACAAGCCGGCCTGCGCGACCGACCGCGGCATGCCCCACACCACGCTGGTCGCTTCATCCTGGGCGATCACGCTGCCGCCGGCCGCCGCGATCTCGGCGGCGCCGCGCGTGCCGTCGCAGCCCATGCCGGTGAGAACGAGCGCGAGACTGCCTGCGCCCCATACCTCAGCCGCCGAGGCGAGCAACGCATCCACCGCCGGCTTGCAGAAATTGATCGGCGGGTCATCGCCGAGCGCGACCAAGGGACCGTCGCGGCCGCGCACGACGCGCATATGGCGGCCTCCCGGCGCCACATAGATGCTGCTGGCAACGACCACTTCGCCCTGCACCGCTTCGAGCACGCGACGGCCGCTGACGCGCGTCAGATGTTCGGCGAGAACCGTGGTGAAGGTCGCCGGCATGTGCTGGGTGATTAAAATCGGCGCCCGCTCGCTCGTGGCGCCGATTTGTCCGATCAAGGCCGTGAGCGCCTGCGGCCCGCCGGTCGAGGAACCGATCAGCAACACCCGCGGCACGGCGAGCGCGAACGGCCGCAGGCTGAATGCGGGGGTCTCGGGCTGCAGCGGCACGCTGTCGCGCCGCCGCGGCGCCGGCAACGGCCGGATCGGAGCCGGACCCGGCCGCCATTGGCGCGCCAACGAGCGGCCGCGACGGCCGAGATTGCGGATTTTCTCGATCAGTTCGCGATGGAACGCCGCCGATGTGCTGGCATCGGGCGCGGCCTCGGGCTTCGGAACATAGTCGGCGGCGCCGAGCGACAGCGCCCGCAGGCTGATTTCGGCGCTCCGGCGCGTGAGCGTCGAAGCCATGATCACCACCAGGTCGCGCTTCTTCTCGAGCAGCAGCGGCAGCGCCGAAATGCCGTCAAGCTCCGGCATGTCGACGTCGAGGACAACGACGTCAGCATCGCTGTCTTCGATCTGTTCGACCGCCTCGCGTCCGGTGCGCAAGCATGCCGCGACCGTCAGGTCCGGTTCGGCGTCGATCCAGCGCGTCAACAGGCGGCGTGCGACGATCGCGTCATCGACGACCATGACTCGGATCGGCCGGTCGACGGCGGTCGCTGGGCTCGCGGCGGCACGGACGATACTCATGGTACTCCGACTTTCGGCACTCGACTTCGGCACTCGGGACATTCTCCAACTCGACAAGCGACCGCCGCGTTGGGTGCTCAGAGCAGTCCGACTTCCTGGAACTTGGCCTCGACGATGTCCTTGTCGAAGGGTTTCATGATGTATTCATTGGCCCCGGCATGCAGCGCCCGCGCGATGTGAGCGACATCGTTCTCGGTCGTGCAGAACACCACCTTCGGCTTGTCGCCGCCGGGCAGACGACGCAGCACCCTTAAGAATTCATAGCCGTCCATTTTCGGCATGTTCCAGTCGAGCAGAATCGCGTCCGGGATTTGCCTGCGGCACGCTTCAATCGCCTCTTCGCCGTTCTCCGCTTCCGCGATCTGAAACTCGAGCCCTTCAAGAATTCGCCGCGCCACCTTGCGGATGACGCTCGAATCGTCGACCACCAAGCACGTCTTCATTGTGTCCTCACTCCACGCTTCGCGGGGAAATCCCCCGCTTCGATGTTTCGTCGGATTCCATGCCCTGCATCCCGGTGCCCGCTTTGCTCAGGCCGCCGCCTCGGCGCGCAGGTCCAGCACCCGATCGATGTCGAGCACGACGAGCAGCTGACCATCGAGCCGGTAGACGCCGGCCGATGCGGCGGCGAGCTTGCGGTCGAGATTGATCGGATTGGGCTCGCGTTCCGTGACCGGCAGCTTGAGCACCTCGCCCACCGCATCGACCAGAAGGCCGAACGATTCGCCCCTCGCTTCGATGCCGATCGCCAGCGGCGCGTCGCCATCTTCGCGCCTCTTCACATCGAGCCGGCTGCGCATATCGATCGCCGTCACGATGCGGCCGCGCAGGTTGAGCACGCCGGCAATCTCCGCTGCGGCGAGCGGCACGCGCGTGATACGCGTGGGTTTGAATACGTCCTGGACGCGCGCGATCGGCAGACCGAAGATCTGGCCGGCGATCGTGAAGGTGACGAATTCGGTGAAATCGGTATTGTCGTGCATTGCTGTCTCTGGCTGTTTCATGCCGCCCGATGGAGGTCGGCGCTCTGCTCCTTGATCGCCGCGATGAGGCCGGTTCGATCGAACTTGGCGACAAAATCGTGGAATCCGACCAGCCGTCCGCGTTCGATTGCATCGGCCGAGACCATGGCCGAGAGCGCGATGATGGGAGTAGCGGCCGTGCTCGGATTTTCGCGCAACGCCATGGCCAGTTCGAAACCGTCCATGTCCGGCATCTCGATATCGGTGACGACGATATCGACCCGCGTGCCGGCCCTGATCGCCGCGAGCGCTTGCGCCGCCGATGCGAACGCGACGACCTGATAGCCTGCGGCCTTGATCAGGGGCGCGAGCATGTCACGGAAAAAGGCCGAATCGTCGACCAGCAGGATCTTGCGCGTGAGCTGCGCCATCGGCAGGTCCCGCCAGCGGAACCAGTCCGCGAAGGCCTGCGGGACAAAATGGCCGATGTCGATGATCTCGGTCGCGCTCCCTTTCAACACGGCGTAGCCGAGGACTCCGGGACGTTCGCTCGCCACCTCGATGTCGAGCCGCTCTTCCACGATGTCCACGATCTCGTCGACGACGAGGCCCATGGAGCGGCCATGATCGGAGAACACCAGGATCGGCTGCGCGCCGTCCTTTTTGATGCCGGTCTGCGTGTCGATGCGCAGCAGCGGCATGAGCTGATCGCGATATTGCACGAGATGGCGGCCGTCGGAGATTTCAATTCGGCGGCAATCGATCTCCTCGAGTCGAGAGACGAGCGAGAGCAGAACCGCCTTCGGCTGCTGCGAACCGGCGCGGAACACGAGCAGCGGCGTCAAGTCCTCGTTGCCGGCATCCTCGCCGTCCTCGAGCTTGGTATTGTCGGCCGGCGCGATCGGCGCGGCGCGACCGAGCGCCTGCGCAATTCCGTTCGGGTCGATGATCATGATCACCGCGCCGTCGCCGAGGATCGTCGTGCCGGAAAAAGCCGCGATGTGACGCAGTTTCGACGACATCGGCTTGATCACGATCTCCTCGGTGTGGAATACGCCGTCGACGACGATGCCAAAGATTTGGCTGCCGACCTGGGTGACGACGACGAAGCAATTGTCGCCTTCGCGTTCGCCGAGGCGCAGGATTTCCTTGAGGTCGATGAGCGGCAACAACTTGTTGCGCAAGCGCAGCACCGGCGTGTCCTTGATCCGTTCGATACGGTGTTCGCCGCCGCTCGTGGCGCGCACAAGCTCGAGCACGGAAAGCTGCGGGATGGCGAAGCGTTCGCCGGCCGCCTCGACGATGAGGGCGGAAACGATGGCAAGCGTCAGCGGAATCTTGATCGTGAAGGTGGTCCCAGCGCCGGCAACGGATTTCAAATCGACCGTGCCGCCGATCTGCTCCATGTTGACGCGCACGACGTCCATGCCGACGCCGCGGCCGGAAATGCTGGTCACCTGCGCGGCGGTGGAGAAGCCGGGCATAAAGATCAGATTGCAGATCTCCGCCGCGGATTTCGTCGCAATCTCCGCCGCGCTGGCAAATCCATGCTCGACCGCCTTGGCGCTGATGCGCGCCACGTCGAGGCCGCGGCCGTCATCCGCAATCTCGATGATGATATGACCGCCTTGGTGACAGGCGGAGAGCCGGATCGTCCCGTTCTGCGTCTTGCCGGCGGCGAGCCGCTCGGCGGGACTTTCGATGCCGTGATCGGCACAGTTGCGGACCAAATGGGTGAGTGGGTCCTTGACCAGCTCGAGCACCTGGCGGTCGAGCTCGGTCTCGGCGCCGTGCATCTCGAGTTCAATCTGTTTGCCGAGTTCGGCGGAAAGGTCGCGCACGATGCGCGGCAGCTTTTGCCACGCATTGCCGACCGGCTGCATGCGCGTTTTCATCACGCCTTCCTGCAGCTCGGCGGTGACGTTCGAGAGCCGCTGCAACGGCACCTTGAAGTCGGAATCCTCGTGACGGCGGACGATCTCGAGGAGCTGGTTGCGGGTGAGAACGAGCTCGGAAACCGTGGTCATGAGGCGATCGAGCGTCTCGACATGGACGCGGATCGAATGGCTTGCGAGCCTTTCGCTGCGTTCATCATCGGACGGCTCGGCCAAAGGCTTGTCGGCCAAGGGCTTGTCAGCCAAGTGCTTGTCAGCCAAGTGCTTGCCGCGCGCAGGCGTTTGCGGCCTCGCATCCTCCTGCAAGCGCGGAGCCGGTTGCGGCCTTGCATCCTCCTCCACACGAGGAGCCGGTTGCCGCCGCATTTCCTCGAACTGCCTCAGGCGATTGAGTTGTTCGATGAGATCGCCATCGTTACCCGTCGGCTCGCTCTGCTGCGCTTCGATCCCGTCCAGGATGGTCTTGATGCGGTCGATGGTGGAGAGAATGAGCGTGACGGCCTCGGTGGTGACCGGCATTCCGTCGCGGAACCCGCCCATCAAGGTCTCGGCGGCATGCGCCAGCGTCTCGAGCCGGGGAAGTTCGAGAAAGCCGCAGGTGCCTTTGATGGTATGGACGAGGCGAAAAATGTCGCCGAGGATATCGCCGTTGTTCGGCTCCTGCTCGAAGCGCACGAGTTCGGCGTCGACCCGGTCGAGACTCTCGTTGGTCTCGGTCAGAAATTCGCGAAGCAGGTCGTCCATACCAGGCGCCTCGTCAGCACAAACTTTCGTCGGCCGGTACTCCACGCGCCTTGGCAACCAGCACGCAGGACGCGTGCTGTCGCCGCCAGGCGCCGGAGGCTGACCGAACCTGCCGGAGTTTGTTGCCAAAGGGTTTAATTTCGGTTGCGGAGGCGCAGCGCGTTGCCCCTGGGGGGCCTTTCCCCGCCCAGCCGGGGCCCGTTAGCGGGCCGTTAAAACAACCGTCCCGGCTTCGCCGCCAGCCGCGAGTGCAAGCCCGCAATCCCGGGCCAGGATGCCCGCATAGAGGGGTTGAATGGCGTGAGCGTCAACGGCCTGAGCCGGGCTGCCCGAGAGCAGCTCGGTAGTGGCCGGGCTCAATCGGGCGTTGAGGCCGCAAGCCGTGACCACGAACCCCCCCTCCCCGCCGGGGACCGGATCGACCGTCAGCGTTCCCCCGCGTGGAACGGCCCCGGCGCCGATCATCAGCATGTTCAACAACAGCTTCACCCGGTTCTTCGCCAGCAATTGGCACGGCAGGTTCCAGATCAATTTGGTCTTGTTGTCCTCAAGAAGCCCCCGCGCCGCCTTTTCCGCATCGCCGAGCTCGATCTGCGCGCCGGCCGATCCGGCGGCGCCGAAGGCAAGCCGGCAAAATTGAAGTTTTGCCGAGGCCTGATACGCGCTCTTCTTGATCAGATCGAGCGCGAATGTCTTGGTTTCCTCGTCCTTGTCCTCTTCCAGGACTTCGATGCCGTTGACGATCGCCCCGACCGGACTGATCAGGTCATGGCAAACGCGCGAGCACAGCAGCGCCGCAAGGTCGAGGGCTCCGATGGCAATGGGGCCGGAAACGGGGGCGGACATGAGAGGCTCCGCTCAAGTGCGATGGGTCCCGTCCGTGTCACAGCGCGCGCGATTCGGCAATCGTGCCGTTTTCCGCGGCCTATGGTAAACGCATCCCCTTTGCCCGGCGGATGCGACGATGCTCGCGCGAGCGGGCCCCAAGGAGCGCCCGTGTCCACGTTCGACTCTGCCGCCTGCGCCGACCTCATGGACCTGCTGACCGCAATCAGTACGTCCGCGGCGGAAGCGATCCAGCGCTCGCACGGGCAAGGCAGCGTCCGCATCAAAGCCGACGGCTCACCGGTGACGGCGGCGGACGAAGCTGCGGAAGCCGTGATCCGCGACGGCCTGGCGCATCTTGCTCCGGCTTTGCCGGTCATCTCGGAGGAGCAAGCGGAGCGCGAGAAGCCGGCCATCAGCAGTGCAAGCTTCATCCTCGTCGACCCGCTCGACGGCACGCGAGACTATATCGCCGGGCGTGATGAATACACGGTCAATATCGGTCTGGTTTCGCGTGGTGCGCCGATCCTCGGCGTTATCGCGGCGCCGGCGCTCGGGCTGATCTGGCGCGGAATCGTCGGCCGCGGCGCCGAGCGGCTGGAATTTTCTGCGCGGAAGACTTCACCGCCGCAGGTCATCCACACCCGGTCTCGTCCCCAGGGCGACCTCCTCGTCATGGTGAGCCGCTCGCACCTGGACGCGCGAACGCAGGCTTATCTCCAGGGCTTGCCGCGCGCACGGTGCGTTTCCTGCGGTTCCTCGGTGAAATTCTGCCGCCTGGCCGAAGGCGCCGCCGACCTTTATCCCCGGCTCGGGCCGACGCGGGACTGGGACGTGGCGGCGGGTCACGCGATCTTGACCGCGGCAGGTGGAAGCGTGGTCGCGCCGGACGGCGCATCCCTCATCTACGGCAGCCCGGAGCTACGAATTCCAGCGTTTGTCGCCCGGGGTGATCCGGCCGCCGCCGCCGCCGCCGACCCTGCCGACCCCGCGATCAGGGGCTGAGCGTGCGCAGCACATTCGGCCATTTACGTTCGGCCGTGGCGACGATGCGGTCTGGATCGGCGGTAAACGTTGCCATCCGGGCGCGATCATAGAACAGGAACAGCCGCCCGCCGGCAATCAGCCACACGCTCGGGTTTCCAGCAACCGCGACGCCGTGCGCGACGCCGAGCGGGTCATAACCGCCGAATTGCGGCATGTAGACGTCGGGCCGCGCCGCGAAGGCCTCGCGATTGCCGCTGTTGCAGAAGCGCCAGACCGCGCCACCGTAACGGAATTCGAGGTCTGGGCTGCCGAGGACCGGCTTGCCGTCGGTATAGAAGGCGACCGGGTCGTAGCCCCCGATGGCAAGACCGGTATGCCAATCGACCACGATCCGTTCCGTCGTCGCGCCGCGCGAGGCGGGCGGACCGGCAGGCAGGGTGAGCATCAAGCCGGCGAACGCGGCCACGCCCGCGCAGTATCGCTTCCGTTGCTGCCGTGCTGCGGTCATAGTTTCGGCGAAGATCGGCTGATTCGGATCGGCTTGCGCCAGGAGGTAAAAGCCGAGAGTTACGCGGTGCCCGTGAGCAAGGGGTTAACCGGGGGACACTCGATGAATCTTGCCTTGCGGTTCGCCATGATCGCCCTGCTCGTTGCCGGCCTCGAAGCCGCGTCGGCCGGAGCGCAGACCCTGCCACCGCCGGCGGTCGTCGGACCCTCGCCGTCGTTGCCGCCGCAGCCGCCGGCGGTCGTCGAGCCCTCGCAGCCGCCAGCGCCCAGCGCACCCTCAGCGTCATTGCCGCCACAGCCGCCGGCGGCCAACCAGTTCTCGCCAAACGAGCTGGTCGATGCCGGCCATCACTTCTTCGGCGGCATTTCGCGCGGATTAGCCTCGATCATCGAGAAAGCGGTGAGCCAATGGGGGCAACCGAACGGCTATATTCTCGGCGAGGAAGTGGGCGGCGCCTTTGTCGGTGGCCTGCGCTATGGCGACGGGACGCTCTATACCAAGAATGCCGGCGACGTGCGCGTGTTCTGGCAAGGGCCGACGCTGGGCTTCGATGCCGGCGCCGACGGCGCACGTACCATGATGCTGGTCTATAACCTGCCGCGAACCGCCGCGATTTTCGAGCGGTTCGGCGGCGTGGACGGCTCGGCCTATTTCGTCGGCGGCTTCGGCATGACGGCGCTCACGGCCAATGATATCGTGGTCGTGCCCATCCGCTCGGGCGTCGGGCTGCGCTTGGGGGCCAATCTCGGCTATCTCAAATTCACTTCACGCCCCACCTGGAACCCGTTCTGATCGCCGCCCGCCGGCTTCGACACGCGGCGCAATAGTTCAGCGGCGCCGCAGCTCCATTGTCTTTCTGGCGCGGCGGCCGTTCTCGGTTTAGGTTAACGGTTAGTGAATATGGCGCAGTCCCGCCTCCGCGTGGCAATGTGCCGGCGGACGGTGGTGCGGCTTAAAGAGTGGTGTCATGGTCGAACCGATCATGTATTTCGGGATCGGGTTCCTCGTTGCGGCGTTCTTCGGACTGCTGTTCGTTCCCATCGTGCATGATCGCGCCGTGCGCCTGACGATGCGACGCCTGGAAGCGGCAACGCCGCTGTCGATCGCCGAAATCCGCGCCGACAAGGATCAGTTGCGCGCCGAGTTCGCCATGTCCACTCGCCGGCTCGAAATGAGCGTCGAGCAGATGAAGACCAGGACGACGACGCAGCTCGCCGAGCTTGGCAAGAAGGCGGACGCCATCAACCAGCTCAAGAAAGAACTCGGCGAGAAGACCGCGACGATCTTCGCGCTGGAATCGCGCGACAAGAATCTGTGGGCTCAACTGCGCGCCACCGAGGAGGAGTTCGAGCTGAAGTCGAGCTCGTTGCGCGAAGCGGAGCGCGAGCTCGCCGACAAGGAGGCGAACCTCGCCAAACTGCTCGCCGAACTCGGCGAGCGCTCGATCCTGGCCGACACGCAGCGCGTCGAACTCGCGGCGCTGCGCACGCAGATCGAAGCGATGAAGGTCAGCGTCGCCGACTACGAGCGCGCCGTGCGGGCGACCGAAGACCGCCTCGCGCGCGAACGCGGCGACGCCGAGGCGGCGGCCAAGCAATTGAACGAGGCGCGCGGCAAGCTCGACGGGCTGGCGGCGCGCACCGGCGAGCTCGAGCGGCAGCTCGTCGTGCAGACGACCGAAGCGCAGCTGCTAAGCCGCCGGGTGCAGGAGCTGGAAGAGCGGCTCGGCGATCAGGGCCGCCTGCTGGCCGAGCGCGAATTCGAGGCCAGCCGGCTGCGCCGCGAGCTTGAGGCCGCGAGCAAGATCGAGAACGATCTGCGCGAGCAGCTTGACAATGCCGGCGCCGGCGGCAGCGGCGCCGTGGACAAGTTCCGCGCCGACATCAGCCAGCTCGAAGCGCAGCTCGCCGCCGCGCTCGAGGAACGCGCCAAGCTGCAGCGCGAGATCGCGACGATGAAACGCGATGCGGAAACGACCTGGGCGACCGAGCGCGTCGAGAACGCGCTGTTGCGCGAGCGCATCAATGACGTCGCCGCCGAGGTGGCGCGGCTCACCGCCGCGCTCGAAGGCCCAGGCTCGCCGATCGAGTCGATGCTCGCCGTCGAGATCCCGGCCTTGGACCAGGGAATGGGCGATGCGGCCGCCGGCATCAACGGCACCAGCGACGAGGCCGGCGCCGCCACGATCGATTCCCCCCAGCAGCGCAAGGGCACGCTCGCCGACCGCATCCGCGCGCTGCAGTCGAGCGCCTCTCGCGTCGCGTCGAATTAAGTCCGTCATTGCGAGGAGCGAAGCGACGAAGCAATCCAGGCCTGGTGTGCCCTGGATTGCTTCGGCACTGCGTGCCTCGCAATGACGAACGGTAGAAGCCTCGCTTGACACCCCACTGAGCCATTCCTTAAATCCGGTGCCGATCGGGCCGGGCGCTTAGCTCAGCGGGAGAGCGTTCCCTTCACACGGGAGAGGTCGTAGGTTCAATCCCTACAGCGCCCACCAGCCTTCGCTGCTTCGCAGCTACGGCTGGCAAGCCAGTCTCCGCATCTCCTGCGAAGCAGCGAAGGCTGCGGGGGTGTTTGCTATAGACGGATCTCGCCGAGATTGATGCTGGCGCCGAGATTAGTCTCGATCACCTTCTTGCTTCCGTCCTTGGCCGCGACCTCCACGACATAGCGGCCCGAGTTCTCGTCGAGCCGGTCAAACTTGAAGTCGCCGAAGTTATCGCTCACCGTTTCCGCGACGACCTTGTTATCCTTCATCAGCCGCACCTGCGCACCCTCGACGCAGTCCACACTGCCGCCGGTATTGGCCGAGATGGTGCCGCCGATGAAGCATTTCGCGTAGCGCCATAGGTTGCGGTAGTAGACGCGCGGCCGGGCGTTAAGCTCGGGCTTCAGCACTTCGAGCTTCTGCTCGCGCGCCATGCGCTGCATGTCGTCGTCTTCAAGCTTGAGCGCCCGCATGGCGCCGGTTGGACAGGACAGCTGCCCGCGGGTCTGCTTCCAGCCCTGATCGAGCAGATGGGCGTCGAACGGCCAAGCCTGCGGAACCTTCAGTTCCTCGTTCCACCAGATGTGGCCGTAGGGGCAGGCATCGACCAGGTCCCGGCGACCCTTCGCCTTGACCGGATCGATGAGCACGATGCCGTCGTCGCGTTTTTTCACCGCACCGCCGCCTTTCGCCACACAGGGCGCGTCGTCGCAGTGGTTGCACATGGTCGGTACATAGGCGGCATCGATCATCGGCGTCTGTCCGCGCTCTTTTTGTAAAATGTTGATCCACCGGTGACCGTGCTTCGGCATCGGCGCGCAATAGCCCGGCCAGTCGTTGTCGATATACTCGTCCATGATCGCCAGCGTGCACAAATTGCAGTTCGTGCACTCGGCGACGTCGATGATCATGTTCCATTTTTTCATCGCTGATCTCGCATCATCATCCGTCAGCCCCCGCACCGCGTCGCGCGCGGAGCATCCTCACTTCGGTATCTGCGGTACAACAAGATGAAAAAGCTTCAGCACCGCTCCGCTCGCCGCCTGGATGGTCGCGGTTTCGGACGGGCCGAGGTAGATGCCCGCACCCTTTTCGACATCGTAATCGCGATCATTGAGCCGGATGCGGCCCTTGCCTTCCATCAGGTAGATGAGCTGGTGCTTGTCGGCGACATCCGGCTTGAACGTCTCGGCCGATTTTAGCCAGCGCAATGAACCCTGCACGTTCTGCGCCCCGCACAGGGCTTCGTTCAGCACCTCGGTGACCTGGCCTTGGCCCGTCGATGCTTTTTTCGGCAGCTTATTGGTATCGATGAATGTGAGCGACATCATGGTTCTCCACTGCGGTCAGAAGCATGTCAGGTCTGCACCCAGACGCGGCCGTCCTTGCGCTCCCAGCGCAAATCGTCGTCGGTGCCTTCCAGGATCGTGGTTTTGAAGCGGTTGGGCGCCTGGAACTCGAAATAGAACAGCGGCTCCGTGGCGCGCAGGCGGTGCTTCTCTTCGGCCGGGATGAAGATCATGTCGCCGGGTCCTACCGGGCGTATGCCGTCGTCCGATTCCACCGTCGCCTTGCCATCGATGATGAAATAGAAGTGCTCGCAGTTCTTGTGCAGGTGCAAGGGAGACGCCGCGTCTTTCTTGTAATGCATGACGCCGGCCAGCATGTCGTCGATCTTGGCGAGCTCCTGATTGACGAAGAAGATGCGCTCGCGCGCCGCTTTGGCATCGATCAGCGAGGGCAGTTCGCCCTCCTTGAATACATAAGCCATTGAATATCCTCCGCTTGTTGCAGCCGTTACGCGCCCTTTATGGCGCTATAAGACAGGGTTTACGTCAATCATCACTTCGCCGGCACCAGCGCCGCCTCGCGTGTGCGCTTGACCTGCGAATCCTTGTCCGCTTGGGCGAATGCCTCGGAGATGTATTCGGTGTTGCCGTCCCACAGCTCGATTTCGACCAGGGCCTGCGAACCGGCGAGCGCATGCGTCGAGCTGGTCTGCGAGCGGTGCGGCATCAACAAATTGACCACGCCGCCGCGGTCCACCGACCGGCCGGGATCGCCCATCGGTTCGTACAGCGCCGAGGATTCGAAGCTGTGGGCAATTCCGGGCGCCAGCCGCTGAGTGAGCACCGCCGCGCAGATCACCGCGCCACGGTCGTTATAGACTTTGACCAGATCGTGCTGCTTGATGCCGCGCGCCGCGGCATCGCGCGGATTCAGGCGCACGATCCAGTAGTACCAATCCTTCACCTTCACCCGGTGGTCCGGGATGTTGAGCAGGAAGCTGTCCTTGCCGTCGCCCTGGGTGTGGAAGCTGTACCTGTTGTGCGGCGTGAGAAGCTGCAGCGGATATTTCCGGAACAGCTCGCCCGATTGCGGGCCCTCCCACGACGGCACGTATTCGACGACCGGCGGCCGCTCCGGATCCTGCAAACGCTTGAGGCTGTTGCACTCGAACTCGAGCTTGCCCGATTGGGTCTGCAGGCCCTTGAGGAACTCCACCGAGTAGTCGGAAGGCAGCGGGTGCGGCTCCGGAACGTCCTTCTTGCGGCCTTCCCAGAACCAGCGGAAGGAGACCGGGGCGCGCAGATGCTCCTTCTCCGTCGGCACCACGAAGTAGCCGCGGCGAATGAATTTCTTCCACGACATCACCTTGGGCATGTCGGAGGCATCGAACAGGCGCTTGACCCAATCGATCTCGTTCACGCCTTCGGAGAAGTAGTTGGCGAGCCCGAGCCGCTTGCTGATCTCGTTGAAGATCCAGAAGTCGGATTTGGACTCCCCGAGCGGCGCGATGGCCGGCGCCTGGAAGATGACGACGCGGTGGTTGAGCTGCTGCTGGCCGTGATGGCCGTAACCGCCGAGCGCAGCCCATTCGCTGACGTCGACCCGCTCGAAATTGGTGCAGGCGGGCAGGATGACGTCGGCAAATTTGGTGTCGCCCTCGAACCAGATCGCCTGGCTGACGATGAATTCGAGGTTCGGCGACTGGAACATCCTTACGTGGCGGTTGGTGTTGTTCATGGTCGGGATCAGCGAACCGCCGTACTTGAACATCATCCGCACCGGCGCGTGACCGGCCGCCGGATAGCTGAACTTGGCGAACTGCGCCTCGATCGATTTGCCGTTCCACGGGTAGCCGCCGTCGGCTTTGCCTTCGAGAATCGCTTCCGGCAGGAAGATGCGCGGAATCCGCTGCTGCGGCGTGTTCATCGTCGGCAGCTGCGGCATGCGCTGAAACAGCTCGACCGCCATCGACGTCTTCTCGAGATCGCCGGACATGCCGCCGTCGGCGTAGCCCGGGAAAAAGAAGTTGAGATCGACCGGCGCGCCCCATTGCAGATTGCCCATGTTGATGCCGGGCTTGCCCAGTCCCTGCATCGCGATCAGGCACACCATGGTGCGCGCCCATTGGATGCCGGTCTGATTGCGGCAGGCGCCGCCGTGGCCGTTGCCCCAGCCGCCGCAGCCGAGATAGGTGCGTTTGGCCGCCCATTCGCGCGCCAGCGCGCGCACGTCCTTGGCGGCGACGCCGGTCTCCTTCTCCTGCCATTCGGGCGACTTGGGCACGCCGTCGCGCTCGCCCATGACATAGGCCTTCCAGGCGTCGAAGCCGACCGTGCGCGTGGCAACGTATTCCTTGTCGTAGAGCCCTTCCTTGATCCAAACGTAAGCGATCGCCATGGCCAGCGCCGGCGAGGTCGTCGGCTTCGGGCAGATCCATTTGCCCGGCACAAATTGGGCGGACGAGTTGTAATAGGGATCGATGTGCACGACCTTGATGCCGAGCTTCTTCAGCCATTGCCGGCGCACGGTGCCTTCCTGCGCGCCATAGGAGCCGCTGGTGGTATCGGGATCGGCGGCCCAGAACACGACCATCTCGCAATTCTGCAGCAGATCCTCGACGGTGCCGTAAGTCTCGCACTGGCCGACGCGCAACGTGTAGCCCCAGTGGTGCGCGGCGCCCCAGTACCAGCCTTCCCAGCTGTCCGGATTATGGTGCACGGGCGTGTGGCCGACGGCATTGGCGAAGCGGTATAACGCGCTGAGGTAATAGCCGATATGGCCCCAGGTATGATGCGAGCCGTGCGAGACGGTCATGGCGCCCATGCCATGATCGTGCCGCACGCGCTTGATCTCGCCGGCGACGAGGTCGAGCGCCTCGTCCCAGCTGATCCGCACGTAGCCTGACTTGCCGCGGTTCTCGGCGTTGCGCTCACCCTTCGGATCGAAGTCGACGCGCTTCATCGGGTAGAGCAAGCGGTCGGGCGAATAAATGATCGACCGGCTGTTCTGACCGTGCGGGGCGAGCGAGGTCTTGCGCGGCGGCGTCAAATTCATTCCGCGCGCATGAATCGTCCACGGCTGCGGATCGGTTTCGTCGAAGGCGATCGGCGTGGTGCGGATGATCCTGCCGTCCTTGACGTAGACGAAGAGCGGGCCGCCGTTCGCCATGTTGCAATAGCGCATGGTGCCGTCGGGCAGCCGGACGCCGAATTTCCAGCCGGCGGTCTGCATCATCATCAAGGTTTGTGCCAGCCAATTGGTGAGATCCTCCGGGCCGTCGACCCCAAGCGTGAAGTCTTTCTGCGCGTTGATCTGGTTGAGCCAGTTGATCGGCGGCGTGAGCAACGAGGCGCCGATCGCGGCGTTTTTGAATGAAAGCGTGACGTCCGGCTTCGGGTGCATGCCCCAACCGGAGCTGATCCCGCCGTCGCGAATTGAAATCCAGCGAGCGGTCCCCTCGTCGCGGGCCCTGATCTGCGCAACCAGGTTGCGCTCCCTGAGCCGGGCGGCAAAGGCCGGGTGCCTGCGCGCCGTGAACGTGAGCACGAAGGGCAAGGCAAAAAGGATGATGGAGAACTTCAACCGCGAAATCATCCGCGAAATCTTCATGCCTGCACCTCGCCGCAATCGATATGCGCGGCAGAAGCGCGCCCCGCCGGGGCGCCTCCCCGCATCGTCTCCGGTCCGCGATTATACACCGGGCATGATCGTAAACTGATGCAGATTGTCGGAAGATTGATAGATTTTAGCGATCGCTCGGCGATGGCGCAGAGCGCCGCGCTCGCCCGGCGCGCCGGACGCTGCCCCTGGGAACAGCGATCCCGGCCGCCATGCGCCGGATTTCGGCGAGAAAGGCGAGGCAGACCGCGGACAATTCGTGCTTGGCGCGCGAGATGACGGCGACCTGCCAGGGTTGCATCGGCGAGTCGAGCGGCAAAAGCGCAATCGAGGGCGACGTGCGACCGCCGAAAAAGAGCTGCGAGGGCACCAGCGTGACGTAGTCGCCATTCTCCACGAGTGCGAGCGCGCAGGCGAACGAGGTGCATTCGATCGTGCTCTTCGGCAGCGCGAGGTGGTTGGAGGCGAAGGTCTGCTCGAAAACGTCGAGGCCGGTATGGCTGCGACGGTAGATGATCCAATCGAGGTCGAGCAAGTCGGCGAGCTGCAGCTTGTGCGCGCCGACCAAGGGATGGTCGGCGCGCACCGCGGGCACCAAGTAATCCTTGACCAGGTTCACGAAGCTCAGCGTCTCGTCGCGCGGCCGAGTGGGCACGAGACAAATCGCGAAATCGAGATCGCCGGTGCGGATCGCGGGCAGAATGTCCGGGTAGACGCCTTCCCAAATACGAAAGCTCACCCGTGGGCGCGCGCGCTGGAAAGCGACGACCGCGCGGGGCAGCAACCCCATGGCGACCGTCGGCGAGGCGCTGACGCAGATTTCGCCAACCTGAGCGCCTTCGATCGTTTGCACATCGTTGCGCGCGTGGCGCAGCTCCGCTTCTATGACCTTGGCGTGGGCCAAGAGCGCCTTACCCGCCGCGGTCGGAGCGACCCCGTGCGCGCCGCGATGCAACACCTTGACGCCGATCTCGTCCTCCAATTGCTGGAGACTCTTGCTGACCGAGGATTGCGACAGATTCAGGTCCCGGGCCGCTTGACGGAACGTGCCAGCCTCCACGACCGCGATAAAATTCCGCAGTTGAATGAGCTTCATCCGGCCACCAGGAAGACGGCTGATGGTAAAAAGCTATCATGGAATGGGGATTCTGCATAATTGGGAGATCGCAGACCGCGCATACTTTCGCCAGCTCGGCGCCGTTCCGGCCGGCGATGGATGCAGCAGCAACAAATCCTAAGCCCTGCTATCGCGGTATTATGGCGCAAACGCCACAAGCGGGCCGGCAACTATCTGCTCCGCTACGCACAAGAGGCAAGTTGGCGCGAAGATAACCGCCGCGCCTCGAATGGCGATCAGACCTCCCGGATTGCCGGGCTATGCAAATCGCGGCCGTGACGTGCGCCAAGTCGGCACCGGCTTGGGCAAGTTGCTTCTCATAGAACCGGATTGAGGCGCTGATTTCGTCCCGCTTCCGGCGCAGCGCCGTGACGGTTCGAATTTCGGCCATGAGAGCAAAGAAAAGCGGCCAGGACCGGAACCGCTGATAGTGGGTTCGGCCAAGGCCGCCCGGCTCAAGTGCGCACAAGGAGGATTTCTCTTACGAGCCGAATTTGAACAGTAAGCGCCCTAGCTCAAGCCGCCTTGATCTAAATCAAATGGTCCTGCCGCCCAAAATAGGCGTGAGGCCGCCAGGACGCTTGTGGCGTTTGCGCCAAATACCCTGCAATCGCAGAATTCAACCTGAACTTTTGCATCGCCCGCCGTTTTTCGGCACTGATGGCGTCGTTCTTATGCTTCAACGGCTTGCGCTCCGAGATTCGAGCCTTGTCCGGAGGCGCCAAAATACGCCGTCATTTTTTCCGCATCGACGGCAAGATCGGCGGATCGCCCGTCGTAGGTGATCCGCCCGCGGTCAAGAACAATCGTGCGTGGCGCGAAGTTGAGCGCAAGATTCACATATTGCTCCACCAGGATGATCCCGAAATTTCCGCTGTCGCGCAGCAATTCGAACACCTCGAACAGCTTCTCCACGATCACCGGCGCCAGGCCTTCCATGGGTTCATCCAGCAGCAGCAGCCGCGGATTGCCCATGAGCGCCCGGCCAATGCTGAGCATCTGCTGCTCGCCGCCGGAAATTTCGAGGCCGCCGTTGCGTCGCCGCGCCGCGAGATTCGGAAACAGCTCATAGACGCTGTCCAGATTCCATCGTCCCGGCTGCGCGGCGATGAGCAGATTTTCCTCGACCGTCAGCGAGGGGAAAATGTCGCGGGTTTGCGGCACATAACCAATGCCGCCGCGCGCGCGATAGTAGCTGGCGAGAGCGCCGATCTCGCGATCCTCGAAGGCGATATTGCCGGCATGCAACCGCGCCTGGCCGGCGATGGTTTTCATCAAGGTCGATTTGCCGACGCCGTTGCGCCCGAGCACCGCCAGCACGCCACCCTGCTCGATCGCGAACGAGAGGTCCTCGATGATCACCGTCTGGCCGAACCCGGCGGTGACCCGGTCAAGCCGCAGCAGGCAGGCCATGCTTGCTGTCTCCAAGATAAACTTCACGCACACGGGCATCGGCCGCGATATCCTGCGGTGCTCCCTCCACGAGAATTGAGCCCTGCACCAGAACAGAAATCTGTTGGGCAAAACGAAAGACCAGATTCATGTCGTGATCAATGAGCAGTACGGCGATCTCCTTCGGCAGGGTCGCGATGATGTCAAGGATGACGTGACTCTGCGCGGTCGGAATTCCGGCGGCGGGCTCATCGAGCAACAGGATTTTTGGACGCAGCGCCAGCGCGATGGCGATTTCGAGGAGACGCTGCCGGCCATATGGCAATAATTGCGCCGGGACGCCCGCCACATCGCTCAGCCCGACGCGATGCACCAGCTCATCGACGCGCTCCACCTGCGGACGATGGCTGAACACCGAACGGACCAGTTTTCCGGCAATTCCCTCGCACTCCGCAACCGCAAGAAACACGTTTTCACGCACCGTCATCTTGGGAAACAACGAAGTGATCTGGAATGTCCGGCCAATGCCCAGACGGATGCGCCGCGCTTCGCCGAGCTGGGTAATGTCTTCGCCGTTGAGCAACACGTTGCCGGAAGACGCGCGCAACCGGCCGGTGAGCAGATTGACGAATGTCGTTTTGCCGGCGCCATTGGGACCAATCAACGCCCGGCGCTCGCCGGGCCGCAGCATGAAATTCACGTCGGCGATCACCCAGTTTGAGCCGAATGCACGGTTGAGTCCGCGGGTTTCAAGGGTTGCGGTGCCCGTCATCGACCACTCCGCGTCTTGATGGCGTTAACGGCGCGCTCGGCGATGCCGAGAATTCCGCCCGGCGCCAGCATCACCATGGCGATGAGGATAATGCCCTGCCCCAGAAACCAGTTTGCCGGGTCCTGCTTGGCAAGCAGGTCCTGGGCGAGCATGAAGACGGGAACACCGACAAACGCCCCATAGAGCCGGCCCGAACCGCCCAGGATCAGCATGATCAGGATATTGCCCGACAGTTCGAAGCTGAGCGAATACAGCGCGACGAACTGCGTGGTCTGGGTTTGCAAGGCGCCGGCCAGACCAGCTAGCGCCGATGCAATCACATAGACGGTGACGCGGCGCTGCATGATCGGGCAACCGACCGCGGCCATGCGCGCGTCATTCTCGCGAATACCGCGCAGCGACCAGCCGAACGGCGAGTTGATGAGCGCCCGCACAAAGGTGAAGACCAGGAACAATGCCGCCAAACTATAGAAGAATGCCGTCTTGCCGCGGAAGTCGAAGGCGAACAGGCCGAGCAGCGCCGTGAACGAGACGCCCTGCAATCCATCCTCGCCGCCGGTCAGTGCGGTGGCCTTGTTGGCGATTTCATAAAGCAGAAAGGCCGACGCCATGGTCAGCATCAGCAGCGTGAGACCTTTGGTCCGCAGCATGGCGACGCCAAAGACCAGACCGGTGACCGCCGCCAGGATCATCCCGCATATTGCGGTAACAATCGGATCGGTGACACCGTGCACGGAAAGGATGCCCGCCGTATAGCCGCCCACGCCAAACAGGCCGGCATGACCGAGCGTAACAATACCGGCATAACCCACCAAGAGATCGAGCGACAACGCGAACAGGATCATCACGAAGACTTGCGTCGCCAGCGGCTCATATCCCGGCAGCGCCAGCGGCAAGCCCGCAACCACCAACCACGGCAACAGTTGCAGCAGCCGGACGATGCCGGACGGCGGGGCCGCGTGAACAATTGGTGACGCGGAAACGGTTGTCATGCTGCGATCTCAACGACGTTCCATGATGCCGTTCGGGCGCCAGATGAGAACGACGAAAACAAAAGCAAAAATGAAAATCGAACCGGCTGCGGGCAGAAAATAGCGGCAGGCGGTGTCCGCCAGTCCGATCGCCAGCGCGGCGACGAAGGGGCCCTTGATATCGCCGAGACCACCGACGGCGACAACGATCAGAAAGTAGACCAAATATTGCAGCGGATAGGCCGGCGCGATGGCGAGAACATCGGCGCCAAGGCCACCGCCCAGCGCGGCCAGACCGGTTCCCAAACCGAAGGCGGCGGCAAATAGACGGCTGGTATTGATGCCGATCGATTGCGCCATCGCCCGATTGTCGACGGCGGCACGGATGCGTGCACCAAACAATGTTCGATCGAAGACGAACCACAGCCCGGCGATGACCACCGCACCGAATCCGACCAACGCCAGCCGGTAAGCCGGCAGGGTAATATCGAGGATCTTCACCTGCCCTTTCAAATAATCCGGCAACTGGATCGGCTGGGCAAGCGGCCCCCACGCGATGCGAACCATCGCAACCGAGACCAGAATGAGGCCAAATGAGAACAACACCTGATCAAGTTCGGACCTGCCGTAAAGATGGCGATAGAGCGTCCGCTCCAGCACAAAACCAAGCGCGGCGACCAGGACACAGCCGATCGCCAGCGCCGGCAGGAACGGAACGCCGAACCGGTTCATGGAGGTCACGGTGGCGTAGCCGCCGAGCATGGCGAACACGCCGTGCGCAAGATTGACGAAACCCATCAACCCCATCGTTACCGAAAGCCCGACGGAGATCAGGTACAGGATCATGCCATAAGCGATCCCGAAGAACAGGATCGTGATGATCGTTGTCACGCGCTTGCGCCCAGCATGTCCGGTCGTTCGTGCCCCTGCTTATTTCTTATTGAACACCTTCCACGGATCGCCGGTCCGCGCGATCGTTGCGAATTCGATGTTCGCCAGGTGCCCGTCCTTTTCCTCCACGCGGCGCAGATAGAGGTTCTGAACGAGGTCGCCCGCCTGATCGATCTCGATCGGCCCACGCGGACTATTCGGATCCGACCATCCGCGCAGGAATTTCATGGTCGTATCGGGGTCGATGTTGCCCTTCTGCGCCTTGATCGCATCGTAGATCGCACGCATGCCATCCCAGCCGGCCACGGCGAAAAAGGTCGGAACCGAGTCGGCGCCGTATTCCTTTTTCCATGCGGCGACGAAATCGACATTGGTCTGGCGCGTCGCGGCCGGCGAATACTGGCCCAGCGTGACCACGCCCAGTGCGCTGCGGCCCATATTCGGCAGTTCGTCATCATAGGTAATGTCGAGCGGGCCGATCAACTTGATCTTCGACTTGGTGATGCCGATGTCGTCGAACGCTTTCATGAACGCGGTCGCCTGCGGACCACCGGGATTGAACACATAGACAACGTCCGGGTTCACATCCTTGACCTTCTGAAAATAGGGCAGGTAGTCGGTCGTCTTCAGCGGAATATGCACCGAGCCGACGATCGTGCCGCCGCCCTCGGTGAAGCTCTTGGTAAAGGCGGCTTCCCCGTCGTAGCCCGGAGCGAAGTCGCTCACCACAATGTAGGCGTTTTTCCAGCCCTGCTTCGCCGCCCACTCGCCCAGCGGGTAGCTGGTTTGCCACAACGTCCAGCCGGTACGGACGACATAAGGCGATTGCAGCGTCACCGCGCTGCCGCCGGCGGTCATG
>Ga0187856_1000460_pt1 | contig 37287 bp, 37 predicted proteins | sample June2016WEW_8_40_FD_132443 | JGI IMG/M metagenome (GOLD analysis project Ga0187856, IMG submission 132443) | Peatland microbial communities from SPRUCE experiment site at the Marcell Experimental Forest, Minnesota, USA - June2016WEW_8_40 | ecosystem: Environmental > Terrestrial > Soil > Wetlands... | reverse complement strand
TTAGCAGACGTTGAGTCTCGCGACTAAAGTTCCGAATTATTCGTCCAATCTCCATTCGAGTATGTTTTTGCCATTTGAGGTCTACAATTAGCGCAATTGTGCTGGCGCCAAACAAAGATATTCTTTCTTTGAAGTGAAAGGTGTCCATGGCAAGACGCTGGCCACACTCCTCCAAAATTGCTGAAGCCGTGACTTTGCCGGTTCGAGGACGCAGCAGAGGTATGCGTTTTTTTGTGCGGTAAGCCGAAAGAACCGGCGATATCACGCCAGCAAGATCGTGCAAGTATCTCTGTTCGGGCGTGAAGTCTGCGTAAAATGGCTGCGCGACAATTATATCGCGGATATAAGCTCGATATGCTGCTACGTCGTCTAGTTCCGAGATAAATGTGTTCTTAACGTCGAAATATTTTAGTGTGATCGCCTTTAAATGCTCTAACAGTCTTAGGGTATATTTGAGCTCTCTCCGCATATAGGTCTGTCTGGCAGTGAGTTCCTACTCCGCCCCCGCGGCGCGCTTGCGGCGTTCGCCGCCGGCGCCGCTCGCGCCGCGCCAGCACTGGCTTGTATTATATCTCGCCCCGCGTACGGGGAGAGGTCGATTTGCGAGCGGTGCGAGCAAATCGGGTGACGGGGCCTCTCCGCGATTCTGAGCGTTCGTAAACGCCCCCTCATCCGGCTCGCCGCGCCGACGCTCCTTCGGAGCTTTGGCGGGCTCACCACCTTCTCCCCGCAAGCGGGGAGAAGGAAATTTACTTCGCCGCCACCGGCGTCAGCTCGAACACGCGGCCGTACTTGGTGGCTTCGGCGATGTCGCCACGTTGCAAAGCGAGCCGCACTGTATCGAGCTTGTGAACATCCTCCGGAGACAGATAAGGCGACCAGGCCGTGCCGTCCTCGATCAGTTCGACCGGCACTTCGGCAGCGTATTTGCCTTCACGGATGAATTCTTTCGATTTGCGCGTCATCGCTTCTTCCGCTGCTTAAAATCCGCTGACCATTGTTCTGGTTTCGGCCGATATGCCGTCACTAATATTGCCGGTGTTCCGGCTTCCTTCGGAACGCCCCACATGACGTGAATCGGGCGACCATCTCGATCGTGCTGCAAGGCCAGTACTGATGGCTCCTTCCGCGAAGTCGGATAGTCCTCGACCACGATAGCTGAGCCGATGGTGCCAAGCACGTCTTCAGCAATGATATCATCGGCGGCGAGTTCACGGAAGCCGTGGCGAGATACGATATAATCGCCGCTGAGAACGAGCGCTTGCACGCGACGCAAAGTCTCGCTCATCCCGGCCCCCTCCCGGCAGAATTACGGCGGCACCTGTCCGCGCGTTTGCGCCGTCCTCGCTTGCCGACCGCAGCGTGCGGCCTCGCTGACGCTCGGCCCCGGAATGACGCCTCTACTTCGCCAGTTTACCCCGCCAGTGCTTTCCTGAGCGCCAGAAAATCGCGCCAGGCGAGCCGCTTCTGCAGCGGGCTGCGCAGCAGGAAGGCGGGATGGTAGGTCGCGAGCGCGCGAATCTCGCGGCGGCCGGTGTCAAATTTGAACCAGCGCCCGCGCGTTCTGGTGATCCCGTCCTTGGTCCCGAGCAGTGTCTGCGTCGACGGCTGTCCGAGACAGACGAGGATGTCGGGGTCGGCGAGCTCGATCTGGCGGCGGATGAAGGGCAGGCAGATGGCGCTCTCGTGCGGCGTCGGCGTTCGGTTGCCGGGCGGCCGCCAGGGCACGATGTTGGCGATATAGGCTTGCGTGCGATCAAGCCCGATCGCTTCCATCATGCGGTCGAGCAATTTTCCCGAGCGGCCGACGAAAGGAAGCCCAGCTATATCCTCATCGCGCCCCGGCGCCTCGCCGACGAACATGATTCGTGCCGTTGGATTGCCGTCGGCGAAGACCAGTTGTGTCGCCGTAGCGCGCAGCATGCAGCCCTCGAAAGCTTCGAGGAGCGCGCGCAACTCGTCCAGGTTCGCCGCGCTTTTGGCGGCCTCGCGCGCCGACATGATGGCGGCCTCGGGCGAGGGCGGGGCGGCCGGAGCTCGTTGTATTCTCTCCCCCGAAAGGGGAGGGCCGGATCGGCGTAAGCGATCCGGGGAGGGGTCCTTCTGCGCTTGCGTGCGCGCGGCTGGGCCGCTGACCCCCACCCGGACAGCTTCGCTGCGTAGCCGATGCTCCGCATCGGCGTTCTCTTGATCGACGGCGGCCGTAGGCCGCCTTTGCCTCCCCCTTTCCGGGGCAGGATAAGGTTCGGCGAAGCGGTCGACCGGTTCCTCGCCGACGAGGGCGTCGACTCCGGCATCGAGGTAGAAGGCGATAAGCTCGCGGGTGTCTTTGCTTGCAGGAATCATGGGAAATGCGAGTCTAGGCGAGACGATGAAAGCATGAAACACTTCTTTTGCGCACTGCGGTTGCGCGAAATGCGGAGCAGACCATGAACGCAGCGGAAGTTCCCCCCCGGGAGGCGATGGAGTTCGACGTGGCCATCGTCGGCGCGGGACCGGCCGGGCTTGCCGCCGCGATCAGGCTCAAGCAGCTCGCGCCGGAAACATCATTGGTCGTGGTGGAGAAGGGTTCCGAGGTCGGCGCGCATATTCTCTCCGGAGCGGTGCTCGATCCGATCGGGCTTGATCGCCTCATCCCGGACTGGCGCGGCGAAGACACGCCCGTAAAAACCGCGGTCAGCGAAGACCGCTTCTACATGCTCAGAGCTTCCGGCGCGCTGCGGCTGCCGAACGCGGCGATGCCGCCGCTGATGAGCAATCACGGCAATTTCATCGTCTCGCTCGGCGATCTCTGCCGCTACCTGGCGCAGAAAGCGGAAGCGCTCGGCGTCGAAATCTATCCGGGTTTTGCCGCCACCGAGGCGCTGTTCGAGAATGACGCGGTCGCCGGCATCGCCACCGGCGACATGGGCGTCGCCAAGGACGGACACCACAAGTCGAGCTTCACCCGCGGCATGGAGCTGCGCGCCAAATATACTCTGTTCGCCGAGGGCGCGCGCGGAAGCCTCTCGAAGGTGCTGATCGAGCGTTTCGGCCTGGCGCAGGACCGGCAACCGCAGAAATTCGGCATCGGCTTGAAGGAGCTGTGGCAGGTCGCGCCGGAGCAACACCGAAGCGGCCTTGTTCAACACACGATGGGCTGGCCCCTCGACAACCGCACCGGCGGCGGCTCGTTCCTTTACCACTACGCCGACAATCTCGTGGCGGTCGGCTTCGTCGTCCACCTCAATTACCAGAACCCTTATCTCTCGCCGTTCGAGGAGTTCCAGCGTTTCAAGACGCATCCGCTCGTGCGCGACACGTTCGCCGGCGGCAAGCGGATTTGCTACGGCGCGCGCGCCATCAGCGAAGGCGGCTGGCAGTCGGTGCCGCGCGTGGCGTTTCCGGGTGGCGTCCTGGTCGGCTGCGCGGCGGGCTTTTTGAACGTGCCGCGCATCAAGGGCATCCACAATGCGATGCTCTCCGGCATGCTGGCGGCCGAGCACGTCGCCGCCGCGCTGGCGGCGGGGCGCGCGCATGACGAGATGTCGAGCTACGAGGCGGCCTGGCGTGCTTCGCCGATCGGGCGCGACCTCTGGCGGGTGCGGAACGCCAAGCCGCTGTGGTCGAAGCTCGGCACGCTCGCCGGCCTCGCGCTCGGCGGGCTCGATATGTGGACCAATACGCTCGGATTCTCGCTCCTCGGCACGCTCGCTCACGGCAAGCCGGATTGGGCGACGCTCAAGCCGGCGGCGGACTGCCGGCCCATCGCCTATCCGAAGCCCGACGGCAAGCTCACCTTCGATCGGCTCTCCTCGGTCTATCTCTCGAATACGAATCACGAGGAGGACCAGCCGGTGCACCTCATCGTGCGCGACGGCGCCCTGCAAAAATCCTCCGAGCACAACGTCTATGCCGGGCCTTCGGCGCGCTATTGCCCGGCCGGCGTCTACGAATGGGTCGAGGAAGCCGGCAGTCCGCGCTTTGTGATCAACGCGTCGAACTGCGTCCACTGCAAAACCTGCGACATCAAGGACCCGAATCAAAACATTACATGGGTCCCGCCCGAGGGCGGCGGCGGGCCGAATTACCCGAATATGTGAATCAGTCGTACACCTCGCGCCGGTGTCCGACGGCGACGACCAGAACGATGAAGCGGTCGTCCTCGATCGCCGCGACGATGCGGTAGTCGCCGACGCGGTACCGCCACAAGCCTTTCGGATCGCCGGTAAGGGGCCTGCCGAAGCGGCGCGGGTCTTCAGCCGTGGCGATACGCTGGCGGAGATAACGGAGGATCGCCCGCTCGGCCACCGCGCCGAGCCTGCGCAGATCGCGCGCCGCGTCAGCGTCAAACTCGACGCGCCAGACCCGAGTTTGGCTCATGCCGCGTCAACGTGTCTCGGCGAGCTGGCGCTCCAGTTCTTCGAGCGTCACACGCTTCGACTTGCGGGCGAGACGCCGCTGCGCGAGATGGTAATCTTCGAGGTCCTCGAGGTGGCGCAGGATCGCTTCCCGCGCATAAAAGCTTTTGCTGCGGCCGGTCTTCTTGGCGAGCGCATCGAGGCGCTTTTCGATTTCAGCGGGCAAGCGCAGCGCCAGCATGATCTTCTCCGTGCCTGCAATACATGTATAGCAAGCGGCCATCTCCGCCAAGCCCGGCGAAGCCGCGGCATAGCGGGGCGAATCGGCTCGCTGCCGCTGCCGCGATTTCGCCTCCGTTCCGGCCTAGGGGGCTTACGTTCTTGCCGGGGCGTTGCAAAACGGTCATTCTCGCGCGCACATCGGTATTCCGGCGCCTGATTCCCTGTTTGCCGATTTAAGTTTGCCAATGGAGCTATCGTTGACTCATTCGCTGCTGTCCCGGCACGCCGCCGCCGCCGCCGCCGTCGGCGCCGTTGTCCTCTTGAGCCTGCCATCAGCGCTCGCCGCCCAGGCGCCGACACCGCAGGAACTCATGCACTCGACTGTCGCCGGCAGCTACCTGGCCGCCCGGCATGCCGGCATCGAGCGCGACTCCGCCACCGCGGCCGCCTATTACCTCAATGTGCTCAAGGCCGATCCGCGCAATGCCGAGCTGCTCAGTCGCACCTTTCTCTCGGTTCTTACCGATGGCGACATCGACGAAGCGGGCCGGCTCGCCGACCGGCTGATCCAGCTCGATCGCAGCGACCGCATTGCGCGGCTGGTGATTGGCGTGCGCGCGCTCAAGCAGAAGCAATATGCGCTCGCCCGGCAGAACTTCGCGCAATCGGTGCGCGGCCCGGTTACCGATCTCACGGCGACGCTGCTCTCGGCGTGGGCGCTCGCCGGCGCCGGCGACACCCGCGGCGCGATTGACACCTTGGATCGGCTCGCCGGCCCGGAATGGTATGCCATCTTCAAGGACTTGCATGCCGGCCTTATCCTCGATGTCGCCAACAGCAGGAAGGAAGCCGGCAAGCGTTACGAGCGCGCCTACAAGGCCGACTCGATGGCGCTGCGTACCGTTCAGGCCTACGGCCGCTACCTGTCGCGCAGCGCCGGCAAGGACGACGCGCTGAAGATCTATCAGGAGTTCGCCAAGTCGGTCCCCGATCATCCGCTGATCATGGCAGAGATGAAGGAAGTCTCGGCCGGCGACAAATTGCCGGCGCTCGCCGATTCGCCGCAGTCCGGCGCCGCCGAAGCGCTTTACGGGCTCGGTGCCTCGATCGGGCGCCGCGGCGGCGAAGATCTGGCGCTCGTCTATCTACAGCTGGCGCTCTATCTCGATCCGACGCACGCGATGGCATTGCTCTCGCTTGCCGACCTTTACGAGTCGCTCAAAGAGCCCGGTCTCGCGATCAAAATCTACGACCGGATACCGCCGTCGTCGCCGCTGCGGCGCAATGCCGAAATCCAGGTCGCCTCCGATCTCGATTCGCTCGACCGCACCGACGAAGCCAAGAAGCGGCTCGAACGTCTCATCGCCGAACATCCGAATGACACCGAAGCGATCCTCGCGCTCGGCAACATCTTGCGCAGCCGCAAGGAATTCGCCGAATGCGCCGATGTCTACGGCAAGGCCGTCGCCAACCTGGCGATGCCGGAGAAGTCGAACTGGGTGACGTTCTATTTCCGCGGCATCTGCTACGAACGCTCCAAGCAATGGCCGAATGCCGAAGCCGATCTGAAGAAGGCGCTCGTGCTTTTTCCCGACCAGCCGCTCGTGCTCAATTACCTCGGCTATTCCTGGATCGACCAGGGCGTCAATCTCGACGAAGGCATGAGCATGATCCGCCGCGCCGTCGAGCAGCGGCCGGATGACGGCTACATCGTCGACTCGCTCGGCTGGGCCAATTACCGCATCGGCAATTACGACGAAGCGGTGAAGGAGCTCGAGCGTGCCGTCGAGCTCAAGCCCGACGATTCGACCATCAACGATCACCTCGGCGATGCCTATTGGCGGATCGGCCGGGTGCTGGAGGCGCATTTCCAATGGTCGCACGCCAAGGACCTCAATCCGGACCCGGAAGATCTGCCGAAGATCGAGGAAAAGCTCAAAGCCGGGCTGCCCGATGACACGTCTTCCGCGGCCGATGCCGCCAAGACGAAGAAGGCCGGCAACGGCGGGTGAGGAGTGTCCTTGCCCGTTCCGCTCGTCGAGAACGCGCCGGCCAAGATCAATCTGACGCTGCGGGTCCGCTGCCGCCGCGACGACGGCTATCACGAGATCGAAAGCCTGGTGGCGTTCGCCGACTTCGGCGACCGCCTGAGTTTTTCGCGCGGCGGCACGCTGACGCTGATGGTGCGCGGACCGAGCGCGGCGGAGGCCGGGGAGAGCGCCGACAATCTCGTGCTCAAGGCGGCGCGCGCGCTCGCCGCACGGTGCCCCGACATCGTCCTCGGCGCCTTCCGCCTTGACAAGAGGCTGCCGGTTGCGGCCGGGCTCGGCGGCGGTTCCGCCGATGCCGGCGCGGCGTTGCGGCTCATGGCGCAGGCGAACGGCCTTTCCCGCGACGATCCCCACCTCTACGCGGCGGCTCGCGCGACCGGCGCCGATGTGCCGGTCTGCCTCGATCCGCGTACGCGGGTGATGCGCGGCATCGGCGAGGTGCTCTCAGCCCCGCTTGCTTTGCCGCCATTGCCGGCGGTGCTGGTCAACCCCGGTGTGGCGCTGGCGACCAAGGCGGTCTTTGCCGGATGGACGCCGGCCGCGGCGCAGCGTGGCCCGCTTGATCTTTCAGCGCTGGCGAATGTGAAGACCAGCGAGCAATTTTTGTCCATCGTCACCGCGCAGTCGAACGACCTCGAAGACGTCGCGATTGCACTCTTGCCTGCGATCGCCCATGTGCTCGAAGCATTGCGTACGCTTCCAGGTTGCCGACTTGCGCGCATGTCCGGTTCGGGTGCGACTTGTTTCGGCGTGTTTGCCTCCGCGTCCGCAGCGCGAGAAGCGGCAAAAATCCTGCGCTTCAAGCGTCCGCATTGGTGGGTGCGCGCGAGCGCGCTCGGCGGCGGCAAGGGATGACGCCAAGGGATGACAACATGAGCATCAAACGCGAAGATTTGGATGCGGGCCGGATCGACTTTGCCGATGTCACCACCGGCAAGAGGCTTCCGCTCGTCCATTCGGGCGAAATTTTGCGCGACGATTTTCTTAAGCCCATGAAAATCAGCGTCTACACCCTGGCGCAAGCCATCAAGGTGCCGCGTTCGCGAATCAACGACATTGTGCTCGGCCGTCGCGGCGTTACCGTGGATACGGCCTTTCGTCTGGCTCGCTATTTTGGAACCTCGCCGGAGTTTTGGATCAATCTCCAGGCCCGCTACGATTTGGACGCGGCAGATCGAAAACTCCACCGCCGCATCGAGCGCGAAGTCGCGCCGCGGGCCGCCTGAGGCGGAAGGGATGATTGTGCCAGGGGCATTCAATCGACGAAGGTGCACAATGAGTTCGGTGCACTATCACCGTCATTGCCGTGTGGTGCGAAAATCAAGAATTTCGCACCAGCCATTCGACCCTGAAAATCAGGGGTGTTTTGAGAGATGCGGCGCACGCGTTGAGGGCAAGCCGCAGCGCCTTTAAAAAGAGGGCAACTATATACTTGACTGATAGTTATGGGGGGGGGTTAATTGCAAAACCGACAGGTCGACGCGGCTTTCTCTGCCGCTATTTCAAACGAATCCGAGTTGGCGGCAGAGCGCTCGCGTATCGTTCAGGATGCCATCAACCATGCGCATCATTTGGTCAGCGACGCCAACGACTGGCTGGCTCGCAACACCCTGAATGCCCTCGATCGCTACCGTAATGGTGAAGTCTGTCTGGTGATTAAATTGAACGATCTCTCCGGGCGCAGTCCTGTCGAATGTGATCTCGTATTTTTCACGGTTCCAAGTAATCCCGTAAGCTTTAGGGAGGGTCTTTGGAATAGTGCGACTGATAGTAGCGCGCCCCCATGTCATGAACTGGCGCGTGATGCCGATGGGCACGAGGGAAAGGTGCTTGCTGGTGTTACAAAGCTCATTCAAAGCCCAGAGGGTGTTATTTCCTCCTTTGTAAGACTTGAACGAAGCAAAGAACGTGCGGATTTCCGGGGGCAAATCCTTGCAGCCGCCGGCCAAATTGTCCCGCCAAGCTTTTTCGGTCGGACCGAACGGAAACTTGGTGGCCTTGAGGCGAGTATTCCCGCTGGCCTTGGCGGCAGCGTAACCGGCTTGGTCGAGGACAGAGCGCAGGTTGTTGGCGGCATCAAAGAGGATGTTGGGAAGATCGGGCGACAACCGGCGCGCAAACTTGATTTTGTGAAGATCGTGTATGCCATCGATATCTTTCTCGACAGCATGGGACCACGGCTTCGTATTGACAAACTCATTGATTTTGGCGTTCAGATCGTGGATGTGATGCTGTGCGCGCAGTAGAGTGCAATGCGGGCTTGCGAAGAGATTGCTCATGGCTGGCAAGACATCTGATCCGACGAAAGACCCTGAATTTCAGAAGGTGGTAAAGCACTTTCTGACTACGCGACCGCAATCTCATTCGGAAATGAAGCTCGGCAAGTCGAGAGCAAAATCAAAAAAGAATTCCGCCAGTCGGGCGACGAAAAAATCCAATAGCTAGCTGCAATCACTTGGCTTCTTCGATTTTGATGCGGCCCGCGAATGTCCAAAGACAATCGTATGATCCGATCGGCCTAATCTCTATTGCTGAATTTGAAACGTGAGCATGAATTTTCCAGCGGCTCTTTTTTCAAGTTGGTAGTCTACGGTCACCTTGTTGGTGTTATTCATTGTCAGAACCGCAACGCATTTCCTAGTGCCGCTTGCATCATCGTAGCTCGATTCGGACACACTACCCACGTCAACCGCGGAGAGATTGAGTGTGCGAGCGAATTGCGCTCCGTCAAAAGCCTTTTTCAATGTTTCGATGGCGGCGGAGTTATCACAAGTAGGCAACTGATACCATGATCCGCAAGAAGTAAGCGTCAACGCGAGCGCGAAAGAATTGCCAACCACAAACAAGGAGATTAAAATGTTGTGCGGACCTATCACTTTCGATCCTACGGACAAGGCAAATCCTCCACGTATCCGATTTGAAGTCATCGGATATTTCACGAATCCCCAAGCGCGTGCAGCGCTTCTTGCAAAAATGTTCGCAACTCACGACGCGCCTGTGCCTCGTTCGCCGTCACACTGCCATGATCCTCAAACTCAAAAGGGAACGTGAACTTACCCGTGCTCGTGCGCACATCTAGGCTTACAATGACGCCTTGACCAAGCCGCTTCCACGGCGTGATGCTCTCGGTTTTAATCGTCGCCATTAGCCTTTCCTCCTCTTGCGCCAGTGCAGAAAGCGATTCGCCTTCTGCTTAAGTGTCCGTGGCTTGGTTAGGTATCCGGTACGTCAGCCGCTTGCCCTCAATACCCTTAAGCGCAAGTGCTGCACGTTCCCCGTCTTTCATCTTGCGAGTGTTGAATTTGAAATCCCATTCCGCAAGGTAGCGCGGCAGATGGGCTTCGCTGATCGAATGGTGAGTTCCAAACACGGCGCGCTTCATGAGGCTGAAACGACACTCTGCCGTGTTGACGTGAGCAAAACCGCCAAGCCGCACGTACTCATTGGCTGAATGGTTGACGGTCGTATGGCCCGCGAACTCGCGTCCGACGCGCTCATACGAAGCGAGTTCATCGGTCATCAAGTGTGACTTGCGATCAACAGTCTTGACGATGGCCTCGCGTAGCGTTTTGGCCTTGACGTTAGCGACGTGGAACGAGTGGCTGTCGCCGTCGCGATCAACCAGCGTCAGCACGGCGTGCTTCTTTGGCTCTTTTGTCGCATAGGCGCGGTTCTTGGCCTTTCCGCCGATCAGAGTTTCGTCGCTTTCAACTGTGCGCCCTTGCCCGCCAATCGGGCCGCGCTTCTTGGGCGTCATGCCCTCGCGAATGCGGTGGGCCATGAACCAAGCCGATTTGTAGGTGATCCCGAGCATGCGGGAGAGTTGAAGCGAGGACATGCCCTTTTTCGAGGATACGATCAGGTGGCTCGCGAACAGCCATTTGTGAAGCGGGATATGGCTTCGCTCATACAGGGTGCCGACGCGAACCGTGAACTTGTCCTGGCATTCCGAGCAGTAATACCAACCGGCTCCCATGGACGGCCCGTTCAGGGGCCTTACGGTGTCCAATTGGCCGCAGAATGGGCAAACCGGGCCATCGGGCCAGCGCGAAGCCTCAAGGAACTCGCGGGCCTTGGTTTCATCGGTAAAGGCTGGATTGGTCAGGTCACACATGGCTTACTCCTATGGTTTGAAGCATGCCACAGGTCCGTCCGTCAGTCAAGTATATAGTTGCCTACAAAAAGGGCAGTTTTCCTTTGCTCCGCGATATAGCTGCCCCAAGTCTTGGTAGAATCGCATGTTCGGGAAGCCATCTCGTTCGTAGTCCCAGTGCTGTTCGACGGCCATTCGTTCTCTCCAGACGAATAGGCTGCCCCTCGCATGGTTGTTAGTCGGACCATCCATTGTCACCTCCTCTTCGGACAATTGATGCGCTCGTTCTTAACTACGACGGCAGCGACAATGTAGCACGTCCGCCGGATGTGCTGCCGATAAATGTTCAGGACGAGGCGTGACGGCCAAGGGGAACTGGAAACCCGCAATGGCCGCTCTCAAAACTCATTCGCGATTGACGCTTCTCAATAACGAAGATTTTTGAGAGACGGGCGGCGCGGCGGGCAACCGCCGTCAAACCCAGTGAAATGGCCTCTTGAAACTCATTCTCGATTCCTACCTCTCAAAAGGTCACCGACCCGCGAGTTTCGAGCGGTGCATAAATCAAGAATTATGCACCAGCAGGAAATGAGCCTGTAGCAGAGCTTAGTGGCAATTTCTTCCTTTTGGCGTCTGCGCCGGGGAGTGATCGCAGTACCCCTGATAGCGGACTCGCCCTCACGCGACCGGCGCGGCCGAGATGGGCCAAGAAGCGACATTCAGCGTCTCATAACTGTAGACACCGCTTTCGCACTTGTTCCGCTCCATGCAGGCGACGTACGAGGCCATGGAGCGATACCCAAGCACAACCGCGCCGGCCGATTTGCTCACTCCATCCAAATTCTTTGAAAAGCGGATCGGTCCTTGAATAGCTCGGAAAGCACCTCAAAATTCAACTTGTGTCCTCCCAAATAGTTCTTGTAGCGACCCAAAAGTGGGGCTCCTGCTAGTGCAAAGTCACCGATAGCGCCGAGCACTTTGTGTCGCGTACATTCGTTGGGGTATCGCAGGCCCTCTGGATTCAGAATTCTGCTTTCCGCAAAAACCACAGTGTTTTCAAAAGAGGCTCCAAGCGCGTAGCCAGCACTCCACAATCTTGCAATATCTCTCATAAATCCGAAGGCTCTGGCTCTAGCTACTTCGTGGCGATATGATTCGCTGTCCAGCGTTACCTGGAAATGCTGTGCACCTAACAATGGGTGCTCGAAGTAGGTAGTCGCCTCAAAGATGGTATGATTGTCCGGTAACAGTTCGCCATAGGCATCGCCCTGCCTAACACGAATCGGCTTCACGACTTTGATGTATCTGCGCGGTGCGGTAAGATTAGTGATTCCTGCTGCCTCAATGGCTTCGACAATGGGACCGGCACTCCCATCAAATATCGGGATTTCGGGACCATCAACCTCAATCCACGCATTATCAATTCCGAGCCCCGACAAAGCTGAAAGTACATACTCGGCAGAAGAAACTGATGGGACGCCGCTAACAGGGCTGAGAACGCTTGCAAATTCAGTTGCGTGAAGAGTCTCAAGAGTTGCCGTAAATTCGGGCTGCGGCGGAACGAGACCTACACGATGAAATATGTAACCACTGTTTTCCTCGGCTGGACATATTTTTAGTGTCGCCGGGGACCCGGTGTGAACTCCGATGCCAACAAGTGAAACGTCATCTCTTAGCGTTGTTTGATGAGTTGGGATTGTTCGTGCCACATGGGCTTCAATCGTGGCGACTTTGGAAGCAGGTGTCGTGTGCGGTTCTCTTGTCGGATGCGAACTCGCTCCTCGCGACAATGATTTAAGACCACGGATTAGCCTATCCATGTCAGCGTGGAACGAACTGTGATGAACATTTAGTCCATTGCGCAGCGAAAGTTCTTGTATGTCCGGTGGAAGTTGATGAGTTTTTGGAATTTCAGTCCCTTCAAGCAAAATAGGGATTACGGGAATGTCACGGTCAAGCGCAGCCCTAATCTCAATGCGAACCCAATCATTAGGATCATCTAGCAAGCGATTACCGTTTGTATCAGTAGCATTGATCCATTGCTGCCCGATCACTGCAAGTAAAACGTCGCATTTGGCAACCTCGTCACGCAATATCTTCACAAAGCTCACGCCGAGCGGCATCGAAGCTACATCAATAAAAAGAAGATCATTGCCAAATTCACGTTCAAGTCGATCATATACTCTGCCGGCATAGCCTGCGCTATCCTGTCGCCGGTAACATATGAAAATCTTGTACAAGTTGGCTGCTCCCGGCAGAACTATGTAATTCTCACAATCAGTCGTGCCAGGTCAGAGCGAGCTTGTCGGCTGCATCCAGGGGCATCGTCTATCTCGCCGTCATCGTCGTCGAACGCCGCGTGCTGCATTATCTGCCGGCGCGGAGTTTTGGGGGGAATATTTAGCGGCGAGCTTGCACGTTCCCCTCCCCCTTGTGGGGAGGGGTAGGGGTAGGGGTCGGGAGGCGACGTGAAAACGTCGACGCTCGCGCATCACCTCCCGACCCCCCACCCCGCCCTCCCCCACAAGGGGGGAGGGAGAAAACGCTAATGCGTCCGCGCGATGCAGAAATCGACCGCCTCGGCGAGCGCCGATTTCATCGGCGAATCGGGGAACAGGGCGAGCGCGTCGCGGGCGATGGCGCCGTAATGGTGCGCGCGTCCGATCGTGTCCTCGAGCGCGCGGTGCTTGATCATCAGGCCGATGGCGTGATCGAGGTCGGCATTGGTCATCTCGCCGCGTTCGAGCGCGCGCCGCCAGAATTCGCGTTCGGCGTCAGAGCCGCGGCGGAAGGCGAGCACGACCGGCAGCGTGATCTTGCCCTCGCGAAAATCGTCGCCGATGTTCTTGCCGAGCTTCGCCGCCGCACCGCCGTAGTCGAGCGCGTCGTCGACGAGCTGGAAGGTTATTCCGAGATTCATCCCGAACGACCGGCAGGCGGCCTGCTCGGCCTTCTGTCGCAACGAGAGCACCGGCCCGACTTCGCAAGCGGCCGCGAACAGCTCCGCGGTCTTGGCGCGGATGACGGCGATGTACTCGTCCTCCGTCGTCGCCGTGTTCTTCGCCGCGGCGAGCTGCATGACCTCGCCCTCGGCGATCACGGCGGCGGCCGAGGAGAGAATTTCAAGCGCCTTGAGGCTGCCGACCTCGACCATCATCTTGAATGCCTGGCCGAGCAGGAAATCGCCCACCAGCACGCTGGCTTCGTTGCCCCAGAGCATGCGCGCCGCCAGCCGTCCGCGCCGCAGCTCGCTCTCGTCGACCACGTCGTCGTGCAAGAGCGTTGCCGTATGCATGAACTCGACCGCCGCCGCGAGCTTGATATGGCCGTCGCCAGCATAGCCGGTGAGCCGCGCCAGCGCCAGCGTGAGCATCGGCCGCAGCCGCTTGCCGCCGGAATTTATGAGATGGTTGGCGACCTCAGGGACCATCGCCACCTCGGAACCCGTGCGCGTGAGAATGACGCCGTTGACACGCTCCATGTCGGCGGCGACCAAGTCGACCAGGGGGTCGATCGAGGGTTGGCCCGGGCTTTCAAAAGGGACGACGACGGCCACTTAAGCTTTCTCCACAGGGGACGCGCAAGCATAGAAACGCTATGCTGACGCGGCAAGTATGCCGGCAGTTGCACTCAGTAAAATATGCTGGCGCCTGCGCCTGTTCCGCCAGCGCCGATCACGCCACTCGACTGGCGGCGGAGAGGGGCAAAATGTCAAGCAATGAACCTCTTGCCGGAAGCGTAGCCGGAACCCGGTATCAGGTGGCGGTTCTGGTGCCGTGCTACAATGAAGAGCGCGCCATCGCCAAAGTCGTCGCCGACTTCCGTGCGGCGCTGCCCGAGGCGGCCGTCTACGTCTACGACAACAATTCCACCGACGGCACCGTCGAGGCCGCGCGAGGCGCCGGCGCCGTGGTTCGCCGCGAGACCTACCAGGGCAAGGGCCACGTGGTGCGGCGGATGTTCAATGACGTCGAAGCGGATGTCTACGTGCTGGTGGACGGCGACGCGACCTACGACGCGCCGAGCGTGCCGGCGATGGTCTTAAAGCTGGTCGAAGAGCGGCTCGACATGGTGGTCGCCGCCCGTATCGATCGCGAGGAGGCTGCCTATCGCCCCGGCCATCGCGCCGGCAACCGGCTGCTGACCGGCTTTGTCGCCCACATGTTCGGTCGCTCCTTCACCGACATCCTGTCCGGCTATCGGGCGTTCTCGCGTCGGTTCGTGAAATCGTTTCCGATCCTCTCCGGCGGTTTCGAGATCGAGACGGAGTTGACGGTTCACGCACTGGAGCTCGAATTGCCGGTGGGCGAGGTGGCGACGCCCTACTACTCGCGGCCGAGCGGCTCGGCTTCGAAGCTGAGCACCTGGAGCGACGGCGTTCGCATTATCTGGACGGTTTTCAGGCTCTACCGCGCCGAGCGGCCGCTCTCGCTTTTCGGGGCGTTCGGCCTGGCTCTCGCCATCATATCGATCGGCCTCGCCATTCCGATTTTCATTACCTACGTGCAGGAAGGCCAGGTCCCGCGCCTGCCGACAGCGGTGCTCTCCACCGGCCTAATGGTGCTCGCCTTCCTCTCGATCGCCTGCGGCTTGATCCTCGACACCGTCACGCGCGGCCGGCGCGAAGCGAAGCTCATCGCCTATCTGGCGCTACGCGCGCCGGGCGAGGAACGGCGTCAGAGCTGAGCCTGCAAAGCGCAAGTTGCCGGGGCCTATTGCGACGGCGCAGGTTGCGGCTGGCAGAACGGAAAACGTTCGACCCGCTTGGTATAATGGTAAAGCCTGCACAGCACGTCGGGCCCGCCCGTCTTGAACGCGTGCTTCAGCGGCTCCGCTTGGCTCACAACGATGTGGGCGGCGATGAGGGCAACGCCGAGGGGGTAGGTCCATCGATGGTGTTGCAAGTCGGTGAGATTCGAAATCAGCAAGGCGGCGGCGATGATGACCAGGGGGTCCGTCAGGTTGAAATATTCCTGCTTTAAGCCACGGCCTATATCCAGCGTGTCAACGCCCCAGTCCGTGAGCATGAGCGCGGCGACCGCAAGTACCAGGCGCCACTCGCGCCTTCGGATCGCGATCACGGTCGCCGCAACGACGAACCATTCGAGGAAGATCGTCGGGCGTGACGATGTATGCAGGATGAACGTCCGCCGCGCGATCACACCGGCGACGGCCCCGACCAAGAATCGAAGATGTGTGGCGTCGAGGAACGAGGTGCCGGTCGCGAGCTGCGGATTCGCGGCCGATGCCCATAACAACATCTGCTCCAGCGGATGAAAGACGACGACCACATTGTTGGGATTGTAGCGCGCGTAAAGCGCCAGCAACCCGATCATGCAGCCCGCCACGGCGGCGAACATGGCGGCGAGCGCTTCCAGCGGGGCGAGACGCCAGATGATCCCATAGGCGGCCATGCCGAGGCCAATGCAGACTGCGATCACCGCCCAATAAGTCTGGGCGCCGATCCGCAGCACCGGCAATTGCAGCATCGCCGCGCCGGCGTCCGAAAATCCGTAAATCACAATGTCCTTGGCCAGATACGCGGCCAGCAAGGCGATCGCGGCGCTGGCGGCCAAAGCGGGCCAAGCCCGCCGCGGCGCGTCCCAAAAGCCGGGCCGAGACGCGGCATCGGGGCCGAACGGAAGCAGCAGAACAGGCAAGGCGCAGATGAGGAAAAAAATCTGAATCTTGTTCAGCATCGCCAACGTAATCAGAAGACTGGCGAAACCGACGATTGCCGGCCGCCACGCCCGCTGTCCCCTCTTGGCGGCGACGATCAGCATGAGCAGCGCGATCATGAACAATGCGACGGCCAGAAGCTCGGTGCGCATCTCGCGCATCTGCATCGCCATCCCGCCCGAGAACGCGAGCAGGAAGCCGCCCAGCGCCGCGATGCGCCAGTCGCGAACCAGCGCCCGCAGCAGATAGGAAAACGCCACCACGAAGCCCATGGCGAAGATGAGCGACAGCACGCGACCGGCTCGCGTCGCTTGCGTCCAGGCGTCGGCGAAGCCGGCCGCGTCGCTCAGCGGCGGCACCGCGGAAAGCGACTGCACGTGGATCATGCCGACGCTGTGCAGCGCGCGCAGCCAATAGCTCAGCAACAGGATCGACAGATAGCCGGGATGATCAAAATATTCCTGCGGCAGGTGGTCGTTGAGCAGGAAGGCATTGTAGACCACAATGTAATCCATGTCGGCAATGCGCCAATAGGGATACCAGAAGCCGGCGACCAGGAACGAGGTCAGCATGCCCGCGCAGATGACGAGCAATTCACCCGCCCAATTGAATGGGACCAGGCGCTGGAACGGCAGCGATGTGTCGGAGCTCCGCATCGCCTGCAAAATGTGCGACGCGCCGGCCATAGGATTTTGCAAAATCATCGGCAAAGGCGGACGGGAAAAGAAGTGGAATACTGCCTTATAGTACAGGGCCTGCACAGGCAACACGCACGGTGCGGCGGGAGCGATTTGATTTTCGGCCGCCGAAGGGCGAATGGTAGAGGTCACGGCAGGGAGACAGAACAGTTTGCGCGAACTCGTTCGCACCAACGATGCAGTGCTGATCTCGGCGATCGAGGCGCTGCTCAACGGCGCGCATATCGGTCACCTGGTGGTCGATCAGAACATGAGCGTGCTGGAAGGCTCGATCGGCATTTTTCCGCGCCGCATTCTCGTCGGCGACGATGAATTCGAGGCGGCACGCCGGCTGCTCAAGGATGCCGGCTTCGCCAGCGAACTGAGCCGCGATGACCGCTGAACGAGCTGAGACGAGCGAGGATGCCGTCCTCGGCGGCCGGCTCGTGCTGCGCCAGCCGCGCAACGGCCACCGCGTCGGCCACGACGCCATCCTGCTCGCGGCGGCGGCCTCGGCACGTGCCGGCGAGCACGCGGTCGATCTCGGCGCCGGCGTGGGCGCGGCGGGGCTGGTGCTCGCCCGCCGCATCGAGGGCCTCACCGTCACCTTGGTCGAGATCGATCCGGTCCTGGCGGCTCTCGCCGAGGAGAACGCCGCGCGCAACGGCCTTGCCGAGCGCGTGCGCGCCGTCTGCCTCGACGTTGCGGCGCCGGCCGCCGCGTTCGCTGCGGCGGGACTCGCGCCCGGTGCAGCGGACCGCGTATTGATGAATCCGCCGTTCAACGCTCCGCAACAAAAACCCTCGCCCGATCGCGGCCGGCGCCTGGCGCATAGCGCCTCGCATGCGACGCTCGACCAGTGGGTGCGCACGGCGGCGCGGCTCCTTCGCCCTGCAGGCGTGATCACGCTCCTTTGGCGCGCGGACGGTCTCGATTCGCTCTGCGCGGCGCTGACGGCCGGTTTCGGCGCGGTCACCCTTTTGCCGCTCCACCCGAAGCCGGGCGCGCCGGCGATCCGTGTGCTGGCGCGCGCCGTCAAGGCAAGCCGCGCGCCACTGTCGCTGTTGCCCGGCTTCATCCTCGCCGATGCCGCGGGAAAGCCGACCGCCCAAGCCGAGGCCGTGCTGCGCAGAGGCGCCCTACTGCCTTTGGCCGGGGAATGAAACTTTCGCTGCTGCTCAGCCGTTAGGCATCAGGCAGGCACCGAATCAGGCGGTACCGGCGCGGCCGCTTTCGCCTGGCCGCGGCTGGGAACATGGGAAAAGCCGACAATGACGCCGATCAGCATCATGAGCACGTATATCTTCATTGCTTGCGCTCTCCAGCCGTTCGTTCCGGCATGCTCTGCGAGCAAGAAGCATTCCAATGGGTTAACGAACGGTTACTTGAGGCTTCGCCAAGCACAGCCTATGTGGATTTCATGACCGAACCGTGGACGGGCGAAGGCGTGAGAGAGGTGGGGACGCGGGCGCTGGCGGCGCTGCGAGAATTCGTTCCGCAGCGCTTCCGCAGCGACCGGCCGGTGGTGCCGGTGGTGCGCCTCACCGGGGTCGTCGGGTTCTCGACGCCACTCAAGCCCGGCCTTACGCTTGCCGGTATCGCGCGCACGCTCGACCGCGTCTTTGCCGTGCGCAACGCCGCAGCGGTCGCATTGGCGATCAACTCGCCGGGCGGGTCGCCGGCGCAATCGCACCTCATTTTCCGCCGCATCCGCGCGCTGGCGCAGGAAAAAGAGCGCCGGGTGCTGGCGTTCGTGGAAGACGCCGCCGCCTCGGGCGGCTACATGATCGCCTGCGCCGCCGACGAGATCATCGCCGATCCCAACTCGATCGTCGGCTCGATCGGGGTCGTCGGCGGCTCGTTCGGCTTCGACAAGCTGATCGCCAGGATCGGCATCGAGCGCCGGCTCTATACCTCTGGCGAACACAAGGGCATGCTCGACCCATTCCTGCCGGAGAATCCCGGCGACGTCGAACGGCTGAAGAAACTGCAACGGGAAATCCACGACGATTTCATCGCGCTGGTGAAATCGCGGCGCGGCGATAAGCTCAACGGCCCGGAAAACGACTTGTTCTCCGGCGAATATTGGACTGGCCGACGGGCACTCGACCTCGGCCTTGTCGATGCCATCGGCGATTTGCGCTCAACGCTCCGCGAGCGCTTCGGCGGCAAGGTGTTCACGCCGCTCATCACCGGCGAGCGCAGCCTGCTCGGGCGCTTCTGGGGCGCCGGTCGCAGCGAATTGATGCAAGCGGGCCTTGCCGAGGACATGATCTCGGCGCTTGAAGCACGCGCCATGTGGGCGCGATATGGGCTTTAGACAGAGGTAGAGGATATGCCGCCGGTATTCGCTTTGGCGCTCGGACTGATGGGAGCCGCCGTCCTGGTGCGCTGGTGCGTCAAGGAGGTGCGGCGCGTGAATGCCGAGCTCGATGAGGTGCGCGGACGCTCAACCGTCGAGCCGGTCGATCGCGAGGCGCTGCAGACGTTGAAGCGCGATCCGCAAACGGGCGAGTACCGGCCGGGTTAGCGTAAGATTTGACCTCAAGTAAATTGTGCTAAGGTGTCCCTGTCGCTAACGGGGTACAGGCTTTGGCCGCAGACGTGACCAGGGAGCAATTCGAGGCGCGCGTCGGCGTGCTTGAACGCGAGGTTGAGGGCGAGAAGCTCGTCACCCGCCACATTCTGGAACAAACCCGCCGTAACGCCGACGATTTGGCCGCACTGAGGTCAGGCCTTGTTCGCGTCGAGCGTACGGTCGAGGCTGTTGCCCAGGACGTCGGCAGCCAGAGACGAACATTAGAGGGATTGGTGCGCGACCTCCCGAAGATCATTGGAGACGCGTTTTGCAGCGCATCACGCACGCGCGGCGGGAAGTAACAAAGATTTCGGCCATTGTTTCTGTCGTCGCGCGTGACGACGCTCCTTCGCGGGCTTGACCGCAGGCGGGCGTTCCACCAACAACGTCCCAATGAACTCGACAGCCAACGATGATTTGCCGCCGTACATGCGCCCCGAACGCTCGTTTCAGGGGCTCATCCTGGCGTTGCAGCGCTACTGGGCGGATTGGGGCTGCGTCATCCTGCAACCCTACGACATGGAAGTCGGCGCCGGCACCTTCCATCCGGCGACGACGTTGCGCGCGCTCGGCCCAAAACCGTGGAACGCGGCCTATGTGCAGCCATCGCGCCGGCCCAAGGACGGCCGCTACGGCGAGAACCCCAACCGCTTGCAGCATTACTATCAGCTGCAAGTGATCCTCAAACCGTCGCCGGACGACCTGCAGGAGCTTTATCTGCGATCGCTCTACGCGATCGGCATCGACCCGAAGCTGCACGACATCCGCTTCGTCGAGGACGATTGGGAGAGCCCGACGCTCGGCGCCTGGGGGCTCGGTTGGGAGTGCTGGTGCGACGGCATGGAAGTTTCCCAGTTCACCTATTTCCAGCAGGTGGCCGGCTTCGAATGCGCGCCCGTCTCCGGCGAGCTGACCTATGGGCTCGAGCGGCTGGCGATGTACGTGCAGGGGGTGGAGAACGTTTTCGACCTCAATTTCAACGGCCGCGAGGGCGCGCAGAAGGTGACCTACGGCGACATATTCCTGCAAGCGGAGCAGGAATATTCGCGGCACAATTTCGAATATGCCGACACTGATATGCTGTTCGAGCAGTTCCGCATGGCGGAGGCGGCGTGCAAGAAATACCTCGAAGCCGGCTGGCGGGGTGACGGCCAGAATCGTGACGAGGTGCGCAGCAATCGCGGCCGCCACCTCATGGCGTTGCCGGCCTACGACCAGTGCATCAAAGCAAGCCACGTGTTCAATCTGCTCGACGCGCGCGGGGTGATTTCCGTGACCGAGCGGCAGAGTTACATCCTGCGGGTGCGCGAACTGGCCAAAGCGTGCGGCGAGGCGTGGCTCGCGACCGAAGGCGGAGGGAAGAGCGCGTGAGTGAAAACTCAGTTCACCTCTACGATCCGCTCTCCCGTTTCGAGCGATTCAAGGATTTCATCCAGAGCTGCGCTGATTCTCATCCATAGCGCATCGTTGCTGATATTTCCGATCCGAAGCCAAACGACTTGCGGCCCAGACGGCTCGCGTAGTGCAAGCGCTACAAAGTCTTCGTCCTTTGTCATCAAGATCGCGCGAATACGCCGGGTATGCTCCCAGATGGCGATATCGTTCGCGGCGCCCAACCCGACGCGGTTCACGTGTTCGGCCGGATAGCCGCGCTCCCTGAGGCGGACGGCCAGTCCGGGGGGAAGCTGCGCGTCGATGACGAAGCGGATCATCAGGCGGTTTGAACCACCCGGTGGTTCGACGCATGGGCGGCATAAAGCAGCGCCGCTGCGATATCCTCTGCCGTCAGGTAGTCAAAGTCGCGCAGCAATTCCTCTTGAGTCGCGCCATGTGCAATGGCCTCGACGATATCGATGACGCGCATGCGCGTGCCCTTGATGCAAGGCCGGCCACCGCAGATGCCCGGGTCTGACGAGATGCGATCAAGCAACGTGTCATCGGTCTTGCGCTTTGGCATGATTGCAATGTCGGGCTCACCTTCGGAGACAAGGCGGATTTGACTTCCACGCCGTGGCTTGCGGCCCCACCGGTCCAGGAATTCTTCCAACGCGCCTGTCAATTCGCGTTCAAGTCTGCTTCCAGGCCCGACTTCACTCGACAAAGGTTTGAGGGCCCGTTCTGTTTCGCCGCCATCCGCGCCCGCTCGGTAGTTTTCCAAATATTTCTTGCTGGTGTTGTCCCGGTAGCCGACGAATTTGCTGGGTCCGAATGCCCAAGCCGCGCCTGGCAGGCGGAGGGCATACCAAACGTGAACCTGAGCGAGCCTGGATTGCATTTCCGCACTTCCAGGGATTTCATCAGCGAACCTACGAATGTTGGACGCTACTTGGTCGGGCGAGGACACTAGCTTTTTCATGTTCACTTCCATTTAAGATGACTAAGATTATCCTAATTATCCTACCTCTTCGGCGCAGTCAATGATTGTGTTTTTCCCTTTCACGTAGTTTTTCGCGTTCGGTCGCATTACAAGGCGCCACGGCACAAAATCGAACTGGGAGTGGCTATGAGCGAGATGCCTGAAATCGGCGGCCGACGGCCGATCGTGATCGAGGTCGAAGCCGGCAAGAGCTATTGGTGGTGCGCCTGCGGACGCTCCAAGTCGCAGCCGTTCTGCGACGGCTCGCACAAGGGCACCGCCTTAACACCCATCGAATTCAAGCCGACGAAGTCCGAGCAGGTTTGGTTTTGCGCCTGCAAGCGCTCCGGCAAAAAGCCGATGTGCGACGGCACCCACAAGACGCTGCCCTGATGCCCGACCTTCTGCTCGAGCTTTTCTCCGAAGAAATCCCGGCGCGCATGCAGGCGCGGGCGGCGGAGGATTTGCGAAAAGCTGTCACCGACCGCCTGGTCGATGCCGGCCTCGTCTACGACGGGGCCAAAGCGTTCGTGACGCCGCGGCGGCTGGCGCTTTCCGTTCACGGCGTGCCGGCGCGCCAGCCCGACCTGCGCGAAGAGAAGAAAGGCCCGCGCGTCGGCGCGCCGGAAAACGCCATCGCCGGATTCGTCAAAGCCGCGGGGCTGAAATCGATCGGCGAAGCGAAGGTGCAGCCCGACAAAAAGGGCGACTTCTATGTCGCATTGGTCGAAAAGCCGGGGCGTGCGGCGATCGAGGTGATCGGCGATATTCTGCCCGATGTCATCAAGGGCTTTCCCTGGCCGAAATCCATGCGCTGGGGTCCGCGCTCCGGGGAGCCCGGCGCGCTCAATTGGGTGCGCCCGCTGCATTCGATCGTCGCCACGTTCGGGCCGGAGACCGAGGAGCCGGATATCGTATCGTTTTCGGTCGACGGCGTTGCGGCCGGCAACCAAACGCGCGGCCATCGCTTTCTTAGCCCCGAGCCGTTCACGGTGCGCCGGCTCGCCGATTACATGCAAAAGCTCGACAAGGCCAAGGTGGTGCTCGATGCCGAGCGGCGGCGCGACATCATCGTCACCGAGGCAAAGCAGCTTGCCTTCGTGCAAGGGCTCGAACTCGTCGAGGACGATGGCCTGCTCGCCGAGGTCGCCGGCCTGGTCGAGTGGCCGGTGGTGCTGATGGGCGCGTTCGATCCGGCTTTTCTGCACATCCCCGAAGAGGTGATCCGCGCCACCATCCGCAACAACCAGAAATGCTTTGTGTTGCGCGATGCCGCGCACGCCAAGCTGGTCGACAAGTTCATTCTGGTCGCCAATATCGAGGCGGAGGACGGCGGCCAAGCGATCGTCGCCGGCAACGAGCGCGTGATCCGCGCGCGGCTTGCGGACGCGAAGTTTTTCTACGAGACGGATTTGAAGACGCGGCTTGAAGACCGGCTGCCGAAATTCAAGGACATCGTTTTTCACGAGAAGTTGGGGACGCAGGCCGAGCGCATCGAGCGCATCGAGCGGCTGGCGGCCGAGCTGGCGCCGCTCGTTGGCGCGGATGTGGAGAAGGCCCGACGCGCCGCGCGGCTGTGCAAGGCGGACCTGCTCACCGAAGTCGTCGGCGAGTTTCCCGAACTGCAAGGCATTATGGGAAAATACTACGCCGAGGCGCAGGGTGAGGACGAGGCCGTCGCCCATGCCTGCGAGGATCACTACAGGCCGAAGGGGCCGGATGATCTGGTGCCGGCCGATCCGGTGTCGATTGCCGTATCACTGGCGGACAAGTTGGACACGCTGGTTGGATTTTGGGCGATCGACGAGAAGCCGACGGGTTCAAAAGACCCTTATGCATTGCGCCGTGCTGCGCTCGGCGTCGTCAGGTTAGTATTGGAAAATAAACTTCGACTAAGGTTGATCAAAAGCTTCAGGGTCGCCGGAACGGGTTTTTTGGATCAAAAAGTATTTCGCGATATCGAGAAAACCGAAGCCGCGGCAAAAAGCGTTCGTGATGCGGGGTTTTCTAAGCCTGACTATTCGCAAAAGCTAAAAGCTCATAGCGTGATCAACGTCGATGCCGGCAAGTTCATCGCCGCCCTTGGCGCAATGGAGTGGGACCTCCGCGACTTTTTCGCTGAGCGCTTAAAGGTCCAGCTCCGTGAACAGGGCGCCCGGCACGATTTGGTCGATGCGGTATTCGCCATTGGTGTACAGAGTCCCGCGATCGATATGCGCGTCGAGGATATTATCAATATCGACGACGCTGCAAACATCGAAAGCGCCCAAGATGATCTGTTTCTCATCGTCCGCCGCGTCGAGGCGTTGGGAAAGTTTCTCGACACCGAGGACGGCAAGAACCTGCTCGCCGGCTATAAGCGCGCCACCAACATCATCCGCATCGAGGAGAAGAAGGACGGCCGCGAATACACCGGGGCACCCGATCGAAGTCGTTACAAAGCTAACGAGGAAGAGACGCTGGCATTCGAAATCGAACGCGCTAAGTTGGGGACGGCACGAGCGATTGATAATGAGGATTTTGAAGGGGCTATGAGCCACTTGGCGAGACTTCGCCCCCACGTCGACGCTTTCTTCGACAAGGTCACGGTCAATGTCGACGACAAGGCGCTGCGCGAGAACCGGCTGAAGCTGCTCAACGAAATCCGCGCCGCCACCCGCGCCGTGGCTGATTTTTCGAAGATCGAGGGATAATCACCTCTCCCCGCACGCGGGGAGAAGGAGCCCGGACGCCTTCATGCGCCGTCACGGTTCTATTGACAATAGTCATCACTGCGGTTACAAAGATGCGACTCACCCTCGTCGATGGCGGTCGCCGGCGGCCGCCGATCGGCAGGGCGGATGCGGTTTTTGCGCCGCGGCGGTCGGCCGCCTTGGCGAGGACCGCGGTGGAGCGCCGGGAGGCGCCGCGCGCCCGAAGCAGGCGGTTCGCGCAAGCGGATCGTTCTGTAGCGCGCGCCACGCCCGAAGCGCGAGCGGGTGGCAACATCCGTCCGCGTGGCGTGGCCCACGACCCTGGCGCCTCTCGGCGCTCCACTCCCCGCTTTGGGGAGGCGTTGCTTGAACCTTGGGACAAAGCTCGGACGCCGACGCGCCGCGAGATGCGGTCGCATGCCTGATCGAGCGATGCAGCTTCCGATCGCGGTTTGCACTTCGACGCCGAGCCGTATCGCGGAGTGCCGAACCGTTGCAGTTGAGGCTTTCGCTGGCGTCGTTTCTCGCATAGAACGCGCAAGGCGTTTTGTGCGTTGCAGATTGTCGAATTCCGCAGCGTCTTGCGCGCCTCCCGTACTTACTTCCAACCCGAGGAAAACCCATGGTCATCACCGCTGCTCATATCACGCCGCTCGTCGCCATCGTCGCCGGCATTCTGATCCTGATCATCCCGCGGCTGTTGAACTACATCGTCGCCATCTATCTCATTGTTATCGGCTGCGTGGAGCTCAATGCCATCCATCATTTCGTCAACTGGCATTGAAGCATCAAATTGCGGCCGACGGCTGGCGTTGCATTGGACGCCGGCATCTGCATTAAGGATGGGCTTAAAGCTCAAGCGAACGAGATCCCATGGTCAAATCGCGCGCAAAAATCTCCCGTCAGCCGGTGAAGAAAGCAAAGAAAACGGCGGCCCGCGCCGCGGGCGGCCGAATCCGGGGGAAATCTCGATCCGCCAAATCCGCAGCCCGGCTGGCGCCGCCGCAGCCGGCGGCCCAAGGCAAATGGGTCTACGCCTTCGGCGGCGGCGGGGCGGCCGGACGCGCCGGCATGCGCAATCTGCTTGGCGGCAAGGGCGCCGGCCTTGCCGAGATGGCGCAGCTCGGCCTTCCGGTGCCGCCCGGCTTCACCATCTCAACCGAGGTGTGCAGCTATTTCTACGACAACGACAAATCCTACCCGAAGGATTTGAAGGCGCAGGTCGAAGCGGCGCTCGCCGAGGTCGGCCGCATCACCGGGAAAAAATTCGGCGATGCGGAGAATCCGCTGCTGGTGTCGGTGCGCTCGGGCGCGCGCGCCTCGATGCCCGGCATGATGGACTCAGTGCTTAACCTCGGACTTAACGACGTGACCGTCGAGGCGCTGGCGAAGAATTCGGGTGACCGGCGCTTCGCCTATGACAGCTACCGGCGCTTCATCACCATGTATGCGGACGTAGTGCTCGGCATTGCCCACCATCACTTCGAGGAAATCCTCGACGAGCACAAGGACCGCAGCGGCTACACGCTCGACACCGACCTCGATGCCGCCGACTGGGAGCAACTCGTCGCCCGCTACAAGAAGCGCGTCGAAGAGGAGAGCGGCGAGCCGTTCCCGCAGCATCCGCACGCGCAATTGTGGGGCGCTATCGGCGCCGTGTTCGGCTCGTGGATGAGCCCGCGCGCCATCACCTATCGCCGCCTGCACGGCATTCCGGAAAGCTGGGGCACCGCGGTCAACGTGCAGGCCATGGTGTTCGGCAACATGGGCGAGACTTCGGCGACCGGCGTCGCCTTCACGCGCAATCCTTCGACCGGCGAAAAGAAGCTGTACGGCGAGTTCCTCATCAACGCCCAGGGCGAGGACGTGGTCGCCGGCATCCGCACGCCGCAGGAGATCACGGAAGCGGCGCGCCGGGAGGCGGGCTCCGACAAGCCCTCGATGGAGACGGCGCTGCCGCACGCCTTCGCCGAGCTCAAGCGCATCTACAACGTGCTCGAGCGGCATTACCGCGACATGCAGGACCTCGAATTCACGGTGGAGCAAGGCAAGCTGTGGATGCTGCAGACGCGCAGCGGCAAGCGTACCGCCAATGCCGCGCTGCGCATCGCCGTCGAGCTGGCGCAGGAGAAATTGATCAGCAAAGAGGAGGCGGTGACGCGCGTCGACCCCGCCGCGCTCGACCAGCTCCTGCATCCGACCATCGATCCCGGCGCCGAGCGCAAGGTGATCGCGACCGGCCTGCCGGCCTCGCCGGGCGCGGCTAGCGGCAGGATCGTGTTCTCCTCGGAAGAGGCCGAAACGCTCAAGGGCCAGGGGCACAAAGTGATCCTGGTGCGGGTCGAAACTTCGCCCGAGGACATCCACGGCATGCACGCCGCCGAAGGAATTTTGACGACGCGCGGCGGCATGACCTCGCATGCCGCCGTGGTCGCGCGCGGCATGGGCAAGCCCTGTGTCGCCGGCGCCGGCGCCTTGCGCGTCGATTACCGCGCGCAGACCATGACTGCCGGCGGCACGACGATGAAGAAGGGAGACATATTGACGATCGACGGCTCGACCGGACAGGTGCTCGCCGGCAAGGTGGCGATGCGCGAGCCCGAACTCGCCGGCGAATTCGGGACCCTGATGAAGTGGGCCGATGCGGTGCGCAAGCTCAAGGTGCGCGCCAATGCCGACACGCCGGCCGACGCGCGCACGGCGATCAAGTTCGGCGCCGAGGGCATCGGGCTGTGCCGGACCGAGCACATGTTCTTCGACGAGGACCGCATCCGCGCCGTGCGCGAGATGATTCTCGCCGAAGACGAGAAGGCGCGCCGTGTCGCGCTGGCCAAACTCCTGCCGATGCAGCGGGCCGATTTTGTCGAGCTGTTCAAGATCATGGGCGGCCTGCCGGTGACCATCCGCCTGCTCGATCCGCCGCTGCACGAGTTCCTGCCGCACACCGAGGAGGAGATCGCGGAAGTGGCGCGGGCCATGGGCGCCGATCCGAGAAAACTCGCCGACCGCGCGCGCGAGCTGCACGAGTTCAACCCGATGCTCGGCTTCCGCGGCTGCCGGCTGGCGATCGCCTATCCGGAAATCGCGGAAATGCAGGCGCGCGCCATTTTCGAAGCCGCGGTCGAGGCCGGCCGCGCGACCGGGGCGACGGTGGCGCCGGAGATCATGGTGCCGCTCATTGCCAGCAAAGCCGAACTCGACCTGGTCAAAGAACGCATCGACGCCATGGCGGAAACGGTTGCTGCAGAGACAAAAAGCAAGATCAAATATCAGGTCGGCACCATGATCGAGCTGCCGCGCGCGGCACTGAAGGCCGACGAGATCGCCGAGACCGCCGAGTTCTTTTCCTTCGGCACCAACGACCTGACGCAGACCACTTTCGGCATCAGCCGCGACGACGCGGCGAGCTTTCTGGGCATCTACACGTCGAAGGGCATCTTGGCGGTCGACCCCTTCGTGTCGATCGACCGCGAGGGCGTCGGTGAACTCATCCGCATCGCCACCGCGCGCGGCCGCAAGGTGCGGCCGAAACTCAAGCTCGGCATCTGCGGCGAGCACGGCGGCGATCCCGCCTCGGTTTCATTCTGCCACGAGATCGGGCTTGACTACGTGTCCTGCTCGCCGTTCCGCGTGCCGATCGCGCGATTGGCCGCCGCCCAAGCCGCGCTGGGCCGTGGCGCCAGTTCGACGGCGTAGTAGTAATTCGCTCAATTCGTCATTCCGGGCTCGCGGGCGAAAGCCCGCGCCCCGGAATGACGAATTATGCCGCGACGTCGGCGAGGAAGGCCTCGATGTGCCGGCGCAGATCGGCGACGGCGGCCTCCACCGACTGCGAGGTGTCGAGCACGACCTCGGCCGACATGTGCGTCTGCGTGGCGGCGCCGGCAACGTCGCTGAGCACTTCGGCCATGGTCTGCGTCGCCTGCGCCGCGCTCGCGACATTGGACGAAATGTTGCTGGTCGCGGCGTTCTGTTGCTCGATCGAGGCTGCGACCCCGGAGGCATAATGCTGAATTTCCTGCATGCGCTGGGTAATGCGGCGGATCGAGTCGACAGCGCTCGCGGTGGAACCCTGCACGGCAAGGATTTGCCCGACGATCGCCTCGGTGGCCTTGGCGGTCTGCACGGCAAGCGATTTGACTTCCGAGGCGACTACGGCGAAGCCGCGTCCCGACTCGCCGGCACGGGCCGCCTCGATCGTGGCGTTGAGCGCAAGCAGATTGGTCTGCCCGGCAATGGTCTGAATGAGCTTGACGATGTCGCCGATCTTCTGCGCCGACTCGGCCAGCGTGGTCATCTCACCGTTGGTGGATTGCGCTTCGTCGACCGCCTTGTGCACGACGTCATTGGTTTGCGTGATCTGGCGGGCGATTTCGGCGATCGAGTTCGACAATTCGTCGGTGGCGTACGCCGCCGTCTTCACTCCGGTCGAGGCGTCATTGGATGCTTCGACGGCGCTCGTGGCGCATTGCGAGGTGTGATTTGAGGCGGCCGAAAGCGTGACCGCGGTCGATTTCATCGCCGCCGCGCTGTCGCCGAATGTCTTGAGTAGCGTCTCTATCTTGGTGCGGAATACCGCGATCACCGCGTCGATGGCGCCGCGGCGCCGCTGCTGTTCGGCCATATCGTCACGCTCCTTTTGCAGGAGCTTTTGCTCGGTCACGTCCTCGTGGGTCGAGACCCAGCCGCCGCCCGGCATCGGCTCGTTGATGGCATGGACCGTGCGGCCATCGCTCGCTCCGATAGTCCACGTCGAAGTCTTCCCGGCAACGATGCTATCTATGATCTCCTTGCAATATTGCTCGGGATCGCCGGTGAACAGCCCGGTCTCTTTGCGGTGTTCGATGAGCGCCCGCAGCGTGCAGCCCGGCTTCACCACCTCGGGCGAAAGTTTGTACATGCGCAGATATTGCTGGTTGCACATGACGATTCGCGCGGATCGATCGAACATGCACAGGCCTTGCGGCATGTGGTTGAGGGCGTTGGTCAGCCGGCGGATTTTTATCTGCAGGCGCCGCACCGCATAGGCGCCGACGACCATCAGGAGGAATGCGACGGCGAGACCGGCGGATTGCCAGTCCGGCAGCAAAGATAAGAAAGGTAAGATCGTGTCGGGCACGGCGGGTGCGGCTCCGGATGCGCGCCGAGTATTCCGTTCCCGCATTGCCGTTTGGTTAATGAAAATGAAAAGAGAACGCGACCGCCGCCGGCGCGGCATCGGCTTCGCCCGATCCAACTTTCCGTGAGTTAACGCGTCCGCAAGGTTAATTCGACAATAAATGAATGTGTCGCATTCGCGCCACTGCGGCGGCATCTGCTTAAGCTTGGAGACGTGGCGTAACGAGCGTGCGCGTGAGGGGTGATGGTTGCGTTGCCTAGGCGGCCGACGGGCGCGGTGTCTGGACCCTTCTGGCTCAGCGCTCTCTGCGCCGTGTTCACGCCGACGTCGATCGGATCTCAGGACCTCGCGGCGTTCTTCGCGCGGCAGCCCGGCGTTTCCGAACCCTGGCGCGACCACCTGATTGCTTCCCCGTTCGGCACCATTCACGCCGCGACGTTCAGCTTTTCGCGTCCGATCGGGACGGCGATGCCCGAACCGCTCGGCGCGCAGCCGGTCAATTTCGATCCGCGCTCGCTCGACGTGAAAGTGTGGTCGGTCGAGGAGCCGCCGATGGCCCGCCCGGCGCTGCAAATCGCATACCCGACCGTCAACCGCCGCCTCAAGGGCGACCGCATGCCGTTGCCGCAAACCTCTCCCAGTTCGAGCGAACCTGAGAGCTTGCCGCAATTGCAACCGATCGATGCGCCGTCATCGCAACCCATCAGCCCGCCTGCGCCCGTCACGGCACCGCGGCCCAAGGACGCCGAACAGCTCGACCCTGCGCCCGCCGCGGCGCAGCCGGACGCGGCGATCGAGGCGTTCGGCTCCTTGCCGACCACCGGGCCGCAGAGCCATGAGCTCACCAACGCCGTTCAGCCAAGCTCCACGGCGCTGGATGAGCGCGACAACGCCCGCGATGCGGATGTCGAGGACGACATCGCGGTGGCCGACAAGCCGCCGGAAATACCCGCTTCCGGCGAGAGCGATCCGCTCGAGGCGGCGCCGTCGCCGTTCGCCTCGCTGTCCGTCCTCGACGAGGATCCAGCGGAGCGCAACACGCAGCTCTATTTCGGTGTCGCCGCCATGGGTTCGCGCGGCGGACTGGAGCAATGGGAGCCGGGCGCGGAGCCGGTTCTGGTGTCGCCTTCCGTCGATCCCGACATCAAACTTTCGGCCCTGGAAGGACCCGGCGATGCCGGCGCTGGCGGTGAAACCGTGGCCGGCAAGGACGATGCCAGCCGGCTCAAAAGCCCGGCGGATCGCCTCGGCCTTGCGGGCAAGCCGCGCGCCAAGGCGGAGAAATGTCTTGCCGATGCCGTCTATTTCGAGGCGCGCGGAGAGCCGCTGCGCGGACAGATGGCGGTCGCGCAGGTGGTGATGAATCGCGTGTTCTCGGGCTATTATCCCGGCAACGTTTGCGGCGTCGTCTACCAGAACGCCTACCGGCATCTCGCCTGCCAGTTCACCTTCGCCTGTGAAGGGAAGGACTTAAGCCGCATCGATGAGCTCGATATGTGGGAGCAGGCCAAGCGCATTGCCAAGGATGCGCTCGACGGCAAGATCTGGCTCGCCGAAGTTGGCCACGCCACGCATTATCATGCCTATTGGGTGCACCCGAGCTGGGTTCACGAAATGAAGAAGATGTACAAGCTCGGCGTGCACACCTTCTATCGGCCGCGCGCTTGGGGCGACGGTTCGGATGCGCCGATCTGGGGCAGCGTGCCGATCACGCCCAAGCAAGTCGGCGCCGCTGCGGAAAATCCCGAAGCGGCGAAGGACCCCGCAGCCGCAACGAAGAGCTCGGATGCGGCGGCAAAAATTCCCCAAGCCGCGGCATCGCCCCCCGAGCCAGCCGCCGGCAAGAACGAGCCCACCGCCAAACTGTAAGAGCGCTCCCGGGCGCGGGGACAGCTGTGTGGGCGGCTGCAAAGTTTCGTTTGGGCGATCCGCGTCGACGCCTTATGCTGCAGGCCATTGCGAGCGTCCTTTGCCCGAGCATGCCGGTATGGCGACATTCAAGGCGATCGTCATCGACAAGACCGAAGCCGGCCAGACGGTCCGGCTCGCCGATTTCGACGAGAAGGATTTGATGGCGGGCGACGTCACCGTTGGCGTGGAATACTCGACGGTGAATTACAAGGACGGGCTCGCGCTCACCGGGAAGTCGCCGGTGGTGCGCCGCTTCCCGATGATTGCGGGCATCGATTTCGCCGGCACGGTGGAGGCCTCCTCGCACGCCGGCTGGAAATCCGGCGACCAGGTGATCCTCAACGGCTGGGGCCTGGGCGAGAGCCATCTCGGCGGCTTCGCGCAAAAGGCGCGCGTCAAAGGCGACTGGCTGGTGCGGCTGCCGGAGACGATGAGCGCGCGCGAAGCCATGGCAATCGGCACCGCCGGTTACACCGCGATGCTGGCGGTGATGGCGCTGGAGCGGGCCGGCATCGTGCCGGCGCGCGGGCCGGTGATCGTGACCGGTGCCGCCGGCGGCGTCGGCTCGGTTGCCGTCGCGATTTTGGCCAAGCTCGGCTACACAATCATCGCCTCGACCGGGCGGCCGGCCGAAGCGGCTTATCTCAAGGGGCTCGGGGCCGCCGAGGTGATCGAGCGCAAGGAGTTGACCGGTCCCCCGCGCGCCCTCGGCAAGGAGCGCTGGGCCGGCGGCATTGACGCCGTCGGCTCGACGACGCTCGCCAATGTGCTGTCGATGACGCGCTATGGCGGAGCAGTCGCCGCCTGTGGCCTTGCCGGCGGAATGGACTTGCCGACCACGGTCGCGCCGTTCATCCTGCGCGGCGTGTCGCTCATTGGCATCGATTCGGTCATGTGCCCGCTCGCGCTGCGGCAAGAAGCTTGGCGCCGCCTGGAGACCGACCTCGACCGCGCCAAGATCGCGGTAATGACCAGCGAAGTCGGGCTCGCCGATGTCATCGATGCCGGGGCGCGCATCGTCGCCGGACAGGTGCGCGGGCGCATTGTGGTAAAAATTCGGTAATCAGTTCAGAATTTGGCTACGACGTTCGGCAAGCATGCGAGGCGCTATGGTAAGGGGACGGTTAAGAAATCTCGTTAACATAGCCCTCGAGTCCAAAGGGGAGTCGCCAATGTTGCTGCGCGTGGCTGTCGTCTTGGCGTGCGTGTTGGGAGCTACCTCGGCGGTCGCCGAGGAGCTCGGGCCGGAACAGGCCAGGACGTTCGTGGTGGGCAAGCTGTTTGCCTACACCTGCTTCGATAGCACCGCGGGCGTAGGCCGCATCTCTTCCGACGGCTCCGTCGTCGGCACCATCCGGCCGGGCGGCCGCGGCGAGGTGCGCTTCGCCACCTTGCCGGCCGGCACGATCAAGGTCGACGGCACGGCAATGTGCGCACACCTGTCCGGCTTGCCGATTGAGCCATGCTTCAAGGTGCAGAAGATCGATTACCGAAGCTTCCGCGGGTCGGTCGCAGGCTTGGGTTTTGCCTATTGCGACTTCTACCAGCATAACCCGCGCGCTCAGCTGATAAGCCGCGCGCCCGCGCCGGCGCCCGTGCCGGCCGCCCAGCTGACAAGCCGCGTGCCGGCGCCGGTGCCAGTGCGGCCGATGCCCATAGCGACATTGCGGCCGGCGATCGAAGAGTGATCCCGATCTCCTTGTGCGGGTTTTCGATTTGAAGTTCCCGCGCCAGGGGGCAGCTGGATCGTAGGAACTGCAAACCCGCCGGTTCCCACCCCCGGATCAAGTCCGGGGGCAGGCTTTTTCCGGATCATGCGTCAGCAATTGCCGTTCTGCAATTTTCCGTCGCAATTGTTGATATTGCCCTGAAAGCCTTGGAATCCCTTCAGGCTGGAGTCCACGACCTCACCGTTTCTCTTTTTGCAGCGGGCGGTCAGCGTGTCGCCCTTGACCGTGGCGTCTGTACAGGTCAGCGCGTAGGACCCGTTCGGGCCGGCGCAAGCCAGCGTGCCGTTGATATTGCCGATGTCGCCCACGCACGAGGCGAAATAGGGCAGGCTCGTCTTCATCGGCTGCTGATTGAACGTCTTGCAGGTGGCGTTGAGCGTCGTGCCGTCGACCGAGATGTCCGTGCAGGTCTTCTCATAGGATCCCGCCGGAGCCGCAAGAGCAGCCGAGATGCCGAGGACCAGCATGGCCGCGGCCATTGTACCCAATGCGATCGATGTGCGGTGCGTCGTCATGTTTACTCCCTCCCTGGTTGAGCCACCTAGAGTGGCAGAAACCACTATATACAACCAAGGATATATTGCAACCAAATTTCATTTTCATTGCAATTGATGCGAGTGGATGGCCGGAATCGGCAAAGCTGCCGCTCACTCCAGCTCGAGCCGGAACGGGGCAGCCTCCGCAGCAAGTATCCCGCGGCCGATGGTCTCGATGGCGGAAACCATGCGACCTTCGCGGCCGAGCAGGCGGTCGGCGAGCGATACGATACGGATATTCGGCGTCGCCGTCGGCGAGGCGCTGCGCAACGCCTGCGCGATGCTGTTTTCGTCACGATGCGGGCTGAGCGCGCAAACGCTGGCGAAAGCGCTCGCCGTCGAGCGGCTGATGCCCATGTAGCAATGCACCACCAGCGGCGCTCGGCGGTCCCAGCGGCGGACGAAATTCAGCAGATCGGCGACGTGCTCCTCGTCCGGCACGATATAGCCGTCGAGCGGCGCGGAAATGTCGTGCAGCCGCAGCCAAAGGTGGTTTTCCGCCGCGATGGCGGTCGGCCGCTCAACGCGTGCCTCGTCGCCGATCAGCGACACGACGTGCCGCGCGCCGGTGTCTTCGACCGTTTCATGAAGGCGCGCGAGTGAGCAGACGTGAATCATGGAACGACTTGGATCATGGAATCAAATGCGTGTTTTGGTCAGTCTCATATAGGCATGGCCGGCGGCACAAGTGTGACGCTCACTCGCCGGCCAGTTTCCTGAATCGTTCGAGATAGCGGGCCTGCGCCGTCTCGGCGGGCCACGGCTTGAGGTAATCGCGCTCGATGGCGGGGGAAATGGCGGGCGGGCGGCCGAAGAACCGCCGCGCCTCTGCGGCGTCGAAGCCGGCGAGGCGGGTCGCTTCGAAATAGGCCGCTTCGCGGTCGGCGATCTTGATCAGTTTGTCGAGTTCCGGCGCGGATTTTGCCGGCAGCCCGAAGCGCCGATGGATCGCCGCGAGCAGCCGCCGCTCGACCGCCTTGTAGGCGTCGCCGATCACCGCCTTGAACGGCGAGATCATGTCGCCAATCACGTATTCGGGCGCGTCATGCAGCAGCACCGCCAGGCGCCGGCTGCGATCGAGCCGCGGCACGCGCGCGCGCGCCAGCGCCTCGACCAGCAGCGAGTGCTGGGCCACGGAATAGATGTGCGCGCCTTTGGTCTGCCCGTTCCACCGCGCCACGCGCGCGAGCCCGTGCGCGATGTCCTCGATCTCGATATCGAGCGCCGAGGGATCGAGAAGATCGAGCCGCCGTCCCGACAGCATCCGCTGCCAGGCGCGCGGCGACGCCACGCGTGCTGGTCTTGTCATGCCGGGGAGGCTACCCTGCTCTCGGCCGTTCGCAAGCGGGCTTGGGTTTTCCTCCCCTTTTCGGGGGAGGAAAAATACGTGATGCGCTACGCCGCCGCCTTTTTGCCCCACAGGCGTTTCGACGCGATGTCGGCACCCTCGCGCAGGGTCTTGAGCTTCAACCAGACCACGTCCTCGGCGACCCATTCCCAGCCGGCGAAGGTGCCGAAGCCGCAATCGACGCCGGCAATGACGCGCTCGCGGTCGCCGATCGCCGCGACAGCCTGCTCGATGCGCTGCGCGACGACCTCGGGATGCTCGACCAAATTGATCTTGGAATCGATGACCCCCGGGATCAGGATCATGTTGTCGGGGAATTTGTGTATCTTCAACGCCGCATATTCGTGCTGGCGCCGCGCGTTGGCGAACTCGATCGAGAGCGCGCCTACGTTAGCTTGGTAGAACGCCTGGAGCAGCGGCTCGAGACCGATATCGAAGATATGCGGTCCTTCCCAGTTGCCCCAGCAGATGTGCAGCCGAACGCGGTCGCGCGGAATTCCCTGTAGCGCCTTATTGAGCGTAGCGATGTGCAGTTCGACGAGCTTGACGAATTCCTTATCGGACTTGTCCTGGAACAAGAGCACGCGCTCCATTGCCAGATCCGGGGAATCGATCTGCAAGACATATCCGGCATCGACCACGGACTTGTATTCGTAGTGCATCTCGCGCGCGATTGCGTCGAGATACGCTTCATAAGTTTTGTAATAGGCGTTGAGCATCGTGCAGGCGATGATGCCCGGAGATGGCTCGGCAAAGAACATTTCGGGAAACGGCGGTTTGATCGCGTCGGCGTGGCGCTTGAAACGCGCGAGCTCGGTCTTGATGGCTTCCTTGTCAGTATATTTGATCTCGGCGATCGCCTCAGGGCAGCCGAACACTTTTCCGGTCTTGGGAATTCGGGCCATGAACAACTTGGTGAACAGCGGCAGCTGAACCCACTCTTGGCCGTAGGGCCGCTTCGACTCGCCGCCGAACCCCGACATGCGCTTGGGTAGGTAGGTTTGAAACCCTACCCGGCCCTGCTCGCCGTCATTGGCGATGTCAATTCCGGCCCAGCGCTGCTTTTCCATCACGTAGGCGACGCGCTTGTCGATCATGTCGGTCAGTTTGGCCTTGTCGACCTTCTCGCCGGCCTCGTCCGCGATCAATAGGTCATTGAGCTCCGCGCCGCGCGGCAGGCTGCCGGTATGCGTGGTCAGGATGTGGTCGACGCTCTTGTGCATGATTCCCTCCCTGGTAACTTTTATTTGACCGCCAACGCTGTCTCACGACTATGCCGGCCCACTACCGCGGCGCCCAAGGCGATGGTTCGGCGTCCGCAGAAAGATCGCCGGCGCGCGGTGAACAATACCGTACTTTTTGTTGCTGCCAAGCCTGGGCGCGAGCAAAAGCGCGGCAGCCGGAGCGAGGTCGGGCCTCGCCCACAGATCAGGGGCCGTATCCCACGACCGATCATCCGAACTTTCTTGGGCGAGTCGCGTAACTGGATTCGCCTGCGGACCTTGGCACCAACCGCAAAAGGAGTATTCTTCCTCCGCACAAAGTCATCTGGGAATTTCCGGCTGACAAGAACGCAGGGTCACGGCGCCGCCGCTGGCTGCTGTGTTTTGATCATTCCGGATCAAATTAGATGCACAGGGAGGAATACATGTTGTCACCACGTAGTCTATCGGTCGGCGTTGCGGCATTGGGCCTGGCGGTCGCGATGGCCGCGTCCGGCCACGCCGCCGACGTCACCAAGGCCAAACTGTATCCGGACAAGAAAGGCACCGTCGCCGACTTGCAGCCGATGTCCAAATTCTGCGGCACCAAGCCGATCAAGGTTGCGCTATCCGACGGTTGGGGCGGCAATTACTGGCGCCACATCACCCGCGCCGAATTCGAGGACGAGGCCTCGAAATGCAAGAACATCACCGAGACCCGCTACACCGACGGCGAGTTCAAGCCTGAGAAG
>Ga0187856_1000459_pt1 | contig 37316 bp, 35 predicted proteins | sample June2016WEW_8_40_FD_132443 | JGI IMG/M metagenome (GOLD analysis project Ga0187856, IMG submission 132443) | Peatland microbial communities from SPRUCE experiment site at the Marcell Experimental Forest, Minnesota, USA - June2016WEW_8_40 | ecosystem: Environmental > Terrestrial > Soil > Wetlands... | reverse complement strand
TTCTGGGATTACCTCGGCTCAAGACTGGCTGTCCCGGGCAGCCCGGCCATCCCATACCTGCCGGAATTGGTCGCCACCCAACCCCGACCGCCCTGACCGCCGCGAGTTTTGCCCCTATTACCTCTGCGGAGGATAAGGTGCTCAAGAAGCTGATGTATGCAAGCCTGGCGACGGCTGCGCTGGGGGTCTAATGCCACCAACCGCGCAAGCTGCCGATCCCGGATTCTGCCATGCTTACGCGGAAGCCGCGGTTAATCAGGTTCGCGGCGCGCTGGCGAACCCGCACTGCGCGCGCCGCATCGAGGGCACGCGCTGGGCGCCGGAAGCCCGGGTGCATTTCGACTGGTGTCTCACCCAGCCGATTCCCGCGGTGGAGGCCGAACGCGCCGCGCGCACCGAGTTCCTGCGCGGGTGCCGGGGCTAAGCGGCAGCGCCCACGCGGCTGAGGCCACTACTGATAACGGACTCTACGCCGCCCTCTGCTTGGCGGTGATCAGCTTGCGGTTGATCAGGCATTCGGCGATCTGGATGGCGTTGAGCGCCGCGCCCTTGCGCAGATTGTCGGAGACGATCCACATCGCGAGCCCGTTCTCCACCGTCGCATCCTCGCGGATGCGGCTGATATAGGTGGCGTCTTCGCCCGCCGCCTCGTAGGGGGTCACGTAGCCGCCCGGCTTGTGCGCGTCGATGACGATGCAGCCGGGCGCATTGCGCAGCACCTCGCGCGCCTCCTCGGCCGTGATCGGGTTCTCGAACTCGATATTGACGGCCTCCGAATGGCCGATGAAGACCGGCACCCGCACGCAGGTCGCGACCAGCCTGATCTTGGGGTCGAGGATTTTCTTGGTCTCGACCACCATCTTCCACTCTTCCTTGGTGTAGCCGTCCTCCATGAACACGTCGATGTGCGGGATGAGGTTGAAGGCGATGCGCTTGGGAAACTTCTTCGGCACGATCTCGTCGACCTGAAAGACCGCCTTGGTCTGCGCGAAAAGTTCGTCCATCGCCTCCTTGCCGGCGCCGGAGACCGACTGATAGGTGGCGACCACGACGCGCTTGATCTTGGCGCGGTCGTGCAGCGGCTTGAGCGCGACGACAAGCTGCGCGGTCGAGCAGTTGGGATTGGCGATGATGCGGCGCTTGCGAAAGCCGACGATGGCGTCGGCATTGACTTCCGGCACGATCAACGGGACGTCCGAATTGTAACGCCAGCACGAGGAATTATCGATCACCACCGCGCCGGCGGCGGCGATCTTCGGGGCCCATTCCTTGGCCACGGCGGAGCCCGCCGACATCAGGCAGATATCTACGCCTGAGAAGTCATAATGTTCGAGCGCTTTGACCTTCAGCGTCCGCTCGCCATAGGAGATTTCGACGCCCATGCTGCGGCGCGAGGCGAGCGCAACCACCTCATCGGCGGGAAACGAGCGCTCGGCGAGAATGTCGAGCATTTTGCGGCCCACATTCCCGGTCGCGCCGACTACGGCGACGTTGTAACCCATCGTCAACTCTCCATCGAAATTTCGCCCCCTCCACGCGGAGCGCGGGGCTGTCCGGGGAAAATCAGGCATAGCAGAACTCCAATTGATCGGGAAAGAATCTTGGTTGGGCTGTGCTTGGATTGACCGGCGGAGGCTTGTCGATTTTGGCGATCGGCCGTCGCGCAAAGAGGAATTGGCAGATCAGTTCGGCGAGGCGGAGCGCCGGCAGGCGCAGAGAGTTCAGGCGCGCCGCGATGCGCAGCAACAGATAAGCGATCATGGCAGCCAGGATTTGCAGGCGGATGGCATTGTCGTTGGTGCCAAGAAATTTGCGGATGCGCAGATGTTGCTTGTTCCAACGGAACAGCAGCTCGATCTGCCAGCGGCGCTTGTAGAGCGCGGCGATCTCGATTGCGCCGCGGGTCAGATCGTTGGTGATGAGCGTCATGATGCCGCCCTTCTCACGCCGGACGCGGATGCGCCGCAGCGGTATCGCCAGCCGCGGCCGGGCATGGCTTTTGCTGACGAGCACGACCTCGCGGTCGTCGAGGATGCGGAAGCCGTCAGCCTTGCGTTTGCGCAGCGGCCGGCGCCTGGTCGACCGCAAGCGGCAGTTCACTTTTGCCCGCGTGACGAAGAAAGCCCCATTATCATTGATCTTCTGCCACCAGCCGAAATGGCAATAGCCTTTGTCGAAAACGTAGGTCGCGCCCGCCTCGACCGCCAGCTTTTGGCCGATCTCGACATCGTTGACGGTGGCGGGCGTGACCTCGACGCCATACGGACGATCGGCATCCGGATCATAGGCGACGTGCATCTTCATACCGCGGATCCGCCCGTTCCATTTTGCCCACCCGCACAGCTTGCCCAAAGGCACGGGGCTGGCATCGATCAGCCTGATCATCTGCGCCCCTTCGCGCCGGATCGCCCGGTCAGCCGTCTGCGACAGCATCGTGAAGGTGTCGGCAAACACACCGACCGGGCGGCGCTTGTTGGCATCCGACAGCGTCGTGCGGGCGAGCTTATCGACGTTGAGATGATAATGATGCTGGGCGTTGACGTTGAAGGCCAGTTCGAGCCCGCGCAGCGTGTCGGTGTGGCTCAATTGCGCGAAGATCAGCGTCACCAGATGGTCCCAGCTCTTGAAGCTCTTGTCATAGGCGTCGCCGTCGTGGCGCTGCACAATGGCGCGAAATTGCCGCCGATCGATCGGTTTGAGCAGATTCCCAACGATGCTATCGAGGTAGCGCATGCTCGGCCCTTTCTGAGTCTCGACAACCAGACAAAGACCGGTTTGCACCGGCTTGGCCGAGCAAGCACCGTGACACAGTGAATCATTCCCCGGACAGCCCTGCGCGGAGCGGGAACCGGGCGGAAGCGCTTCTAAGCGAGAAACACTGCAAACACAATGTCGGTGGGAGGGGCCGCTCAGGATCGCCCCTCACCTGCCGTAATTCTTCGTCAGATAGTCGGCGATGAGTTTGGCGTCGGCATCGGTGATGGGTGCGCCGAAAGCCTTGATCATCTTCGTCACTTCGGCGTCCCATCCGGCCGCGCTGAGAAACGGGGAGTTCATCTGGATGTAGTCGAGGCTGTGGCAGGCGGCGCAATTGCCCTCGACCTTGTCGAGGCCCGGACCCGGCTTGAGCTCAATCGGCTTCTCCTCGGCTGATGCGGCGGTGGCGCCGGCGAATGCGGCAATCATCGCGAAGACGACAAAGCGCATCGGAGCCTTCCTTAGCCCGCCTTAGCCCGCGTTCAACGTCACGCTCTGCATGACGTTGTTGTGATAGCCGGCCGGGTTGAAGAGCAACGTGGCCGTCTGGGTCTGGCCGATTTTGTTGGTGGCGTTGACCATCACCGTGTTCGTCCCGCGCTTGGCCGTGAGCACGAAGCTCCATGGCCGAAAGGCGTAGCGGCCGAGATCATCGCCCAGCGTCGCCGCCGACCACGTTTGTCCGCCGTCGGTCGAGGCCGCGATGGCGCGGACGCCGTAGCCGCCGTCCCAGGCCAAGCCCCTGACGGTGATCTTGCCGACCTTCACCTTGGCGCCGTCGACATGGCTGGTGATCAGCGAGTTGACCACCATCTCCGTGATCGGCGCGGTGGTGGCGTTTTCCTGCGTCATGAAGCGCGCCACCACCGGGAATTCGCCGACCGGGATGCGGTAGGCCGGGTTCATCCAGAACCCGCCCTGCGGTTTGGTCAACGCGTCGATGGTGCTGAGATGTTTCATCCAATAGGTGCCGGTCCAGCCGGGCACGATGAGACGCGCCGGGTAGCCATTGAAATGCGGCAATGGCTCGCCGTTCATCTCATAGGCGATGAGCGTCGACTCATCGACCGCTTTCCATACCGGCAGGCTCTTGATGAAGTCCGGCGTCTTGTCGAATGCCGGACCTTCGGCGCCGTTGAATGCAATCTCGATCGCTTCTTTTTTCAGGCCGACCTTGTCGAGAAGGTCCTTGAGCCGGACGCCCTTCCAGCGCGCGCAGCCCATCGCGCCATAGCCCCATTGCACGCCGGCGACGTGCGGCTTTGACAGGCCGCGCCGGTTTCCCGAGCATTGGTTGACGGCAACGATCTCGTAGGCCGGGAATTTCTTGAGATCATCGAATGTGATCTCGGTCTGAGCGTTGGCGCCGTCCCCGCCGATCGCGATCTTGTAGGTCCTGGCATCGATGCTGGGGATATCCGAGAGATGATAACGGACATAGAACCGGTCATTCGGCGTGATCGGCGTGGCAAAATATGGCAACGGAGATTCATAGTTCGGCGGCCGGTAAGAGAGCTTGATCAGCGGTTGCTTGCCCGGCAGCGCCGCCATGGCGGCAGCGCCGTCGAGGGCCTGCGGGAACCCCCGGCGACAGAGCTACGCCGGCTGAATTCGCCGCAAACAGCGGCCGCAGGCCGAGCCCGCTGCCGGCGAGGACACCCGCGCCGGCGGCCTACAGCAGCCTTCGTCGTGTAAACATGGCGAATGGCCTCGCTGCTCTCTCGATTTGGCCTATGTCGTGCCTGGTACGCCGTGAATACAATAATATCACGGAGGTAGACCGAGGCGCGTTATTGATCCGCCTCATTGGCGCGTGGAATTGCCAAGGCTAGGGCTGGAACCCTGGGACAATGCGGACCGTTACCACGAGGCTATCGCGGTCGGCGCAAACCGGCTACATTGTGATGAGGAAAAGCGAGGAGCCATGCGTGTAATAGTCTTGTTTGTTGCCGTCGCCTTTGCCGTTGTTTCGGCCGTGGCCGGCTCCGCCCAGGCGGCAACGAAGAAAAATCAATCGGTGGTAATCCGGTCTGCGAGTGGCACGGTGATCCAGCCCACGCGCACGATCATTCACAATCCCGACGGCAGCACGACGATTATCACCGTCCCCCGGCGCTCCTATCTCGATGTCGGGACCGAAGTGCCGGTGGGCTACGGCAGCCACATGGACTACGCGTTTCCGCCGAGCGGCGACCCCGGACGTCCCTACTGGTTCATGGGACCGGATGTCCGCGGGGCTGGTCGCTCGCCGCTGCCGGGCGCGTTCGACGTGCCGGGGATCAACCCCTACAACCCGTTCTGACGCCATCCACGGCCGTTCCCGCATTCACTCCGCTGGTGCGGGCTACGCGGTGAGCCGCTCCATCTCGCCGACGATCGCTTCACCCATTTCGGCGGTGCTGACGACCTTGGCGCCCTCGGACTTGATATCGGCAGTGCGCAGGCCCTTGCCGAGCGCTGCGGCGATCGCCTCCTCGAGCAGGTCGGCCTCCTTGCCCATATTGAACGAATAGCGCATCGCCATGCCGAATGAGGCGAGCATGGCGATCGGGTTCGCCATGCCTTTGCCGGCGATATCGGGCGCCGAGCCGTGCACGGGCTCGTACAGGGCCTTGCGCCGCCTGGTCTTGGCATCGAGTTCGCCCAGTGAGGCCGAGGGCAGCATGCCGAGCGAGCCGGTCAGCATCGCCGCGACGTCGGAGAGCATGTCGCCGAACAGATTGTCGGTGACGATGACGTCGAACTGTTTCGGCCAGCGCACCAGCTGCATGCCGCCGGCGTCCGCCAGCATGTGCTCGAGCATAACGTCCTGGTATTCGCGCGCATGCACCTCGGTGACGACCTCGTGCCAGAGCACGCCGGTCTTCATCACGTTGCGCTTATCCATCGAGGTGACCTTGTTGCGCCGCTTGCGGGCCAGCTCGAAGCCGACGCGCGCGATGCGCTCGATCTCGTAGGTGTCGTAGATCTGGGTGTCGATGGCACGCTTCTGGCCGTTGCCGAGATCGGTGATGGTTTTCGGCTCACCAAAATAGACGCCGCCGGTGAGCTCGCGCAGGATGATGATATCGAGCCCTTCCACCACCTCGCGCTTGAGGCTCGAGGATTCCGCGAGCGCCGGATAGCAGATCGCCGGCCGAATGTTGGCAAAAAGCCCGAGGTCCTTGCGCAGGCGAAGAAGGCCCGCTTCCGGCCGCACCTCGTAAGGCACCTTGTCCCATTTCGGACCGCCAACGGCGCCGAAAATGACGGCGTCGGCCGCATGCGCCTTCGCCATGGTCTCATCGGTGATGGCGACCTGATGCGCGTCGTAGCAGCAGCCGCCGACGAGCCCCTCCTCGGTTGCGAAAGTCGCGATGCCCGCCTTGGCGAAAAAGCCGAGCAGCCGCTTCACCTCGGCCATCACTTCCGGGCCGATGCCGTCGCCGGCGAGGAGAAGGAGCATTTTTTCGCTGGGCATGAATGACTGCCTTGAATTTGTGGAGCGCGGGTGCAGTGCTAATGGCCGGGCGGGCAGATGGCAACTGTGTGGGCGATCTGTATCATACCGGTTCGCGAGTGAGCTATAATGCGACCGAGTTCATCAGGGTGATGAGATGAAGACTTCGCCGCCAAGGAAGACCAGGCCCGTTAAGAAAATGCCGGGTCCGCGTCTCACTGACGCCGCAACGCCAACGCTCAAGGACCTTCTGCTAACCGACTTCGGGCGATTTGATTTGCAGATCCCGCCGCGCGGCAAAAAGCGACGGCATGCCCCGCGCGCCGAACGTGAATAACCTTCACAGCCCGCTAAACCAATTATACCCCTGATTCTCCCAATAGCCGCCGGCGTCGTTGTTCTGCACCCACATGGCGGTGACGTATTTCGGGTTTTTGAAGCCGAGCTTTGTAGGAATGCGGATCTTGATCGGAAAGCCGTAGGCGCGCGGCAGGATTTTATGATCGAACTTGAGCGTCAACTGCGTCTGCGGATGCAGCGCGCTCGGCATGTCGATCGTGTTCGAATAGCCTTCCGCGCACTGGAACCAGACATATTTGGCGCTTAGGTCGGCGCCGATAGCTTTAAGGAAATCGGAAAGTTTTACGCCTTGCCAGGAGCCGATGGCGCTCCAGCCCTCGACGCAGACATGGCGGGTGATCTGCGAGACCTCCGGCAGCTGGTAGAGTTCGGGCAGCGTCCACGGCTTCTTGTTGTCGACGAGCCCGCCGATCTCGAGTTGCCATTTGTCGCCGTCGATGTCGGGCGCTTCGTCCTCACTGTAATAGGCGTTGAACGGAAACGGCCGCGTGATCATGCTCTCCGGATAGGTCGGCGCCAGCTTGTTGGGATCAAACAGCCAGGCTTGGACGCGGTCGTTGAACCGCGAGATGACGCGCAGCGCGTTCTCCGCGGTATCGCCGTCGATGATATCGCAGCCGCCGAGCACGGCGAGCGCGCCGAGGCTTGCCGCGCCGCGAAGAAAGAACCGCCGCGAAGGCTCCGGAAGGAGCTTCGCCGCATCCTTGATCAGGAGCTTCGGATCAACGCCGGGGACCGGTTTGCGCAGACGGGACACTGATTTCTCCTCGACTTTCAGCGGCCAAAAATCATCGCGCGCAGGCTCTTCGGCACGAGGGCGGCCAGCGCCACATGCACGACCAGGAAAGCCACGATCGCCGTCATCGCGGCAAAGTGCACGTAACGCGCGGTATTGTAGCCGCCAAAGAAGGACGTCAGCGCTTGAAACTGCACCGGCTTCCAGATCGACAACCCCGAGAACACGATCACGATCGCGGTGAGCAGGATGCCGAGATAAAGGAGCTTCTGCACGGCGTTGTAGACGGCGAGATCCTCGTGGGCGAGGTGGCCGCGCAAGGCGGCGAAGAGATCGCGCAAGACTTCGCGCGGGCGGATCGGGAAGAGCTTGCGGCGGAAGCGGCCGGTCAAAATTCCCAGCGCGAAATAGACGAGGCCGTTGATCACCAAAAGCCACATCGCCGCGAAGTGCCACAACAGCGCGCCGCCAAGCCATTCGCCGAGCGCGATGTGACTGGGAAATTCGAACCCGAAGAGCGGCGCGGCATCGTAGATCTGCCAGCCCGAGCCGATCATCAGCAGCATGGCGAGCGCGTTGATCCAGTGGGTCACGCGCACCCAGAGCGGGTGAATGACAGGCCCCGCTGCGGTATGGGGCACCGGGGGCGGACTCGCTATGGCTTCAATCGTCATGGCATCCGTTTGACGTCGTGGACCTATAACAAAATGCTGGCGGACAGGCGCCTCACATTCGTGTAACGCCGGGCGCAAGACCACAACACGGGGGCGTGAACCGAGACAAAGACCCTCTCCCCGCACGCGGGGAGAGGAAGCAGCATCGAGGCGTCATAAGCCTCACATCGGCAACAGCACGGTGTCGATGACGTGGATTACGCCGTTCGACTGCAGAACGTCGGCGATCGTGACCATGGCGACATCGCCCTTGGCGTCGGTGATGGTGAGTTTGCCGGGGCCGGCCGGCTTGACGATCAGGTCCTCGCCCGCGACGGTCTTGAGGTTGGCTTGGCCCTCGCCGTCCTTGACGGCCTTCATCAGGTTGACCGCGGTCATCCGGCCGGGGACGACGTGATAGGTCAGCACCTTGGTCAATGTCCCCTTGTTCTCGGGCTTGAGCAGGTTGTCGACCGTACCGGCCGGCAGCTTGCCGAATGCTTCGTTGGTCGGCGCGAACACTGTGAACGGCCCGGGCCTTGACAACGTCTCGACGAGGCCGGCGGCCTTCACCACCGCGACCAGCGTCGTGTGGTCCTTCGAATTCACCGCGTTCTGGATGATGTTCTTCGACGGATACATCGGCGCACCGCCGACATTGACCGTCTTCTCCGACATTTCTGCGGAGAGCGGGGCCGCCGCACTGGCGGTCAAGGCGAGAACCGCCGCAGCGGCAAGCAAAGCGAAACGCTTAGACATGAGGAGCTCCATCATTGAGATTTGTCATCGAGATTTGGCGGCGAACCGCCGGCGAGACGCGAACGCTTCGCGCCATCGCATCGAGATACGGTCGCCGCGCAGGCGGGTTTCAACCGCGTCCTCACGGCTGCGTGATGAAGCGATGCCGCACCGCTTTTCGCGGAGCCGGCGGTGGGATATGAAACGCGAACGAAACGCCGGGCTCCGACGGAAAGGTATTGCCAATGTCAAAGACCAGCGCCGGCAATTGCTTTGAAGATTTCCGCGTCGGCCAGGTGATCCGTCACGCCACGCCGCGCACGGTCACCGTCGGCGACGTGGCGCTCTATATCGGCCTGTTCGGGGCGCGGTTCGCGGTGCAGTCGTCCGATGCGTTCGCCAAGGCGATCGGTTATCCGCGCGCGCCGGTCGACGATCTCCTGGTGTTTCACATTGTCTTCGGCAAGACCGTTCCCGACATCTCGCTCAATGCCGTCGCCAATCTCGGCTATGCCGGTTGTTATTTCCGCAGTCCGGTTTTTCCCGGCGATACGCTGAATGCGCTCTCCGAGGTGATCGGGCTGAAGGAGAATTCGAGCCGCAAGACCGGCATCGTCTATGTGCGCACGACCGGATACAAGCAGGACGGCACGCCGGTGCTCGAATATGTCCGCTGGGTGATGGTGCGCAAGCGCGACGAGGCCGCCCCCGCGCCGGGCGACCATGTTCCGCGGCTGCCGACCGTGCTCGATCCCAAAGTTTTGGGCGAGGCCTGCCCCCCGCTAGATTTATCGGCCTACGATACGGCGCTCTCCGGCAGCCTCGATCGCTTCGGCGACTATGAGGTCGGCGAACGGATCGACCATATGGACGGCATGACGGTCGAGGAGGCCGAGGCCCAGATCGCGACCCGGCTCTACCAGAACACGGCGCGCATCCATTTCAACCAATATATTGAAGGCAAAGGCCGCTTCGGCCGCCGGCTGATCTATGGCGGCCACGTGATCTCACTCGCCCGCGCGCTGTCCTTCAACGGGTTCGCCAATGCCTTCCACGTCGCCGCCATCAATGGCGGCCGCCACGTTGCCCCGCTATTCGCGGGCGGGACGTTATTTGCCTGGTCGGAAGTGCTCGGAAAATCCGAGCTGCCGGGGCGAGGCGACGTCGGCGCGTTGCGGCTGCGCACGGTCGCCGCGCGCGATCGGCCTTGCGGGGATTTTCCGCTCAAGTCCGGTGAGGATTACGACCCCGCGGTCCTGCTCGACCTCGACTATTGGGTGCTGATGCCGCGGTGAGCGAAGACGGCCGCGCTTACCATGCGTAGCGCAGCGTGCCGGAGCCGGCGTAGGTCTGCGAGCCGGGCGCAAATTCACCGTCGAACTTGGCGATGAGCGACCAATTCGATGCGAGAAACAGCTCCGCGCCGGCGGAGGTGAGCGCGGAGTTTTGCGGGATCGGCGCACCGTTGACGATAAAGTTCGATCCCGGCAGCGATTGGAACACGGCACCGAGCGAAGGATTGCTGACGAAGTCGTGCGCCCAGGCGACGCGTGCGCGCAGGATGAGCGGCATGCCGGCCACGAGCGTTGGATGATCAAGGCGTGTGCCAAGTTCGGTCCGCACATCGGTCGCGTTCATGGCGGCATAACTCAGTCCGAAGCCGCCACCGTTGAGATCCGTTTCGCTGTAGCCCGGCGTATGAAAGTCTTGCGCCTGCAACGCGGCGTACGGCGTCACGCCGAGCGTCGGCAGCACGGCATAGCGATAACCGCCTTCGAGGCGCGCGCCGTAGCTCTGGCCGTCGAAGTTCGCGGTGAGCTGATCGCCGAGCACGGCATGGTTCGTAGTGAACCAATGATTGGTGAAGGCGAGCGCGCCGGAAAGATAAGCCGGCCCCGCGCGCCTTATCCCGTATACGCCGACCTGGAACGCGTCGCTGCGTCCGTTACCAGTGGACAGGCCCCAACTCGTGCCGCCGCCTGCAAGGGCGAAGCCGAACACCGTGTTCGGCGTGACATGATAATCCATGCCCCCGGCGAAACCGTAAGTGCTCGCGGTAAGATTACTTGATCCAACGGTGGGATCGCCGTTCGTCGTGCTGCTGCCGCCATAGGCTGCGCCCCAGGCCGTCCAGCGCTGATCGAAGGTCGGCTTGGGCGGCGCTTTATTGAGGATCGAGGCGTAAGCGAACGCGACATCGGGCGGCAGGTTCGCTGCTTCTTCCGGCGCAAAGCCGATCGCCTGCCCGTTGGGACCGCCGCTGCCGCGGCCGTCAACAAACGGATCGAGCATTAGAAGCAAAAACTCATCCATCATCTGGAACGCGGCGTGTTCGGCGCCGGTCGCGGCCTCGCCGTCGAGCTGAGTCAATGCACTGCCCAGACTGGCGCCGGTCATTCCAAAGACATTCAGGAAGTTCGGCGGCAGCGCGCCGCCACCATTGAAGAAATCGTTAAGCGCATTCGCGACGTTTTGCTGATTGCCGTTCAGCCCCGCGCCGGCGCCGAGCGTCGCGCTGATGTCCAGCAACACGTCGTCGGCGGTGTAGCCCAAGCCGGCGCTGAAATTGGTGGGCAAATTGGACGTGGCCAGCGACGCGAACGTGGTGCCGTTAAGCCCGGTCGACTGCAGGATGGTATATTGATGCGCCAGAGAGGTCGTGCCGGGCGCAAAAGCCGCCAATACAGTACCGCCGAGCGAGGCGGTGCCGGTAACGTTGGCGAAGGTCGAGGTCGTCGAATTCAGCTGCACCAGATAAAACGCGCCCGATTGGAAGGCGAGATTGCCGACAATCGTCATCGACGTGCCAGGAACGCCGGCCGCGCCGGGTGCGAACGTGCCGCCGGAATTGATGCTGACGACCACGGGATCGACCGTTCCGACGCCGGTCAGGATGCCAGTCGAATTCACCGCGACGCTCGACGTGTTCGAAATCGTACCATCGACTTCAAGCGTGCCGCCGTTGACGGTCGTGCTTCCGGAATAAGTCGCGTCCCCGGTGATCGTAAGGGTTCCCGTCCCGTATTTGATCAACGGACGTGAACCGACCGTTCCGTCAGTCAGCAAAGATGGGTCCGGGTTGGAATTGTTGTTCGCAAGCCCGAATTGCAGCACCGTCGCCTGAGTAAAATTGCTCGTCACGTCGTAGAGCAGCCACACGCCGCGGCCGACCGAGGCAACGCTGAGAACATCGACCGTCGGATTGTAGGCCATCTGATCGACGAGCGCGTTGGGCAAGCCCTGGCCGAAGGCGCGCCAACCGCTCAAATTGCCGTTTGCATCGCTGTCGGCAACCGTGATCGGGCTCTGCTGGCTCGAGATCATGCATCCATTGGGAGCGGAGGTGCATGTAAGCGGCGTGTTCAATCCTCCGACGAGAATGGCATTGACGTCGTTGCTGGAAACAAACTCGGTCGATGTCGGCCTGGTAAAACCCGCCGGAAAGTTCGAGGTCAGCGTCGTAAACGTTGCGGCGCCATCGGCGTTGCGCGTGTAGTAGAGATTGGCGCTATCGGCGACGAAAATACGGGACTGTATGCGCGTGTCGAAGACGATGCTGGTGGGCGTATATCCTGCGTAATCGGTCAATCGCGTGAGCGATCCGGCCGTGTTGTTGGCGCTAAACCAGACTTGACCCCCGGCGCCTCCCGGCCCTGCTCCGACCGCGATCGCTTGCGTATTGGCAACGGTGCCGTAGGTGATGACGCTCGGCCCCGCCGTCGTTCCCAAATCTGTGAGATGGAGATCGACGGAAGTCGCGTTGACGCCATTTGGCCCGCTCAGCGAATCCTGCGTGACGTAGACGTCGGTAGAGCCGCCGATCGCAATCCGCGTCGGGTCGATTTTGTTCAATACAAGTGGGGCACTAAAGGTGTTGTTGGCATGTGTGACTTCTGTGCAATCCTGGCCGCCGTTGCAGGTAATCGGGACTCCCCCCGGATTGTTCACCGGATCCGGGAATGGGCTGACCACTTGGCCCTGCGCGTTGACGATCATGCGGCTCGCGGCTCCAAGGTTGTATATCGTCGAATAGATTGCACTCAGCCCGGACAGCTTTTTATCGTTGATAGCGATGTTGACGCCGTCGCCAAGATTGATGGCGTTAAAGAGCGTGCTACCGGGAGCCGATTGCAGCGATACGCCGGCATCCTGAGCGGCGATCGCAAGGCGCTTGCTGTTGGCATCGTAGGCAACGCCATACGGCTCAAAAACGCTTAGATTGTTGTTCAGGTTTTCCCAGGTGCCGTTTCCTTGCGGATTGGTCCTCAGATAGACGCCGCCGTCGCCCGACAGGATCAAGTTGCCCGACGCGTCGAACGCCATCGCGCGCGAATCCGCGTGAGCGGTATTGGCGTTCAAGAAATTCTGGGCAGCCGTGCCCTCATTGGTGAGGCTGGTTGCGGTCGATGAATTGTTGTTAGGATTGTACACAACGCGGTAGGCTTGGATGCTGCACACCGAAGTCGCGCTCGCGCCGCCGCAGTTCTGATAGGCGTCGCCGGTCAAATAGACGACATTCGCATTCGTCGGGTCGATCGCGACGTGGAGGTTGACGGGCGTCTGGTGTCCGGGAACGACGTCGGGCGCCGCGGTGAGCTGATTCCAGGTTGCGCCAACGTTGGTCGATAGAAAGACTCCGGCAAGCGCGCGCTGGCTCTCCAGATTACTGACCGCGACGGCAACCGACCCGCTGGGTCCGGCTGCCAGCGTAATCGCCGTCTGCGCCCCGCTCGTGATCGTGCCGTTGCTGTTCGCTGCCGTGAATATTGGGGTCCAGGTCGCACCGGTGTTGTTGCTGACGTAAACGCTGGTCGCCGCATTGTTGCCGGACAACTTAACCGCAGCGTAGAACCTTGAAGGGTTGCTCGGATCCGCAACCAGCGAGGTCACTGCCCCAGTCGGAAGGCCCGAACCGCCGGACACAAGCGAAAATGTCGCGCCGCCATTGGTGCTACGATAGAGACCGTACCCTGCCGTGCTCCCGGTGGCTGCCTGCTCCTCAAACGTGGCCGCAAGGATCGTGCTGCCACGTGCTTCGACGCCAATGACGCTTTGGCCTTCAAGCGTCGTCCCGCCAAGCGCGCTCCAAGTCGCGCCGGCATTGGTGCTGTATAATATGCCCGTCTGTGCGCCGCCCCTACCGAGAGGTTCAGCCAGGTTGAAGTGACTGTATTCGCCATTATCGGTAATGCCGACCCCGGCGATGATGGTTTTGCCGGTCGGATCGGTCGGATCGAGCGCAAGGCTCGCGATCGACAGCGATGCTTGCTTATCGGTAAGCGGCGTCCAGCTCGCGCCGTTGTTATAAGTGACCCATATACCCCCGTTAGGCGACCCAGCGAACATCGTCTGCGCCCCCAGCGCCGGGTCGGGCAGTATTGCCTGAATGGCGCCGGCCTCGGTGCCATTGGGCGAAGCATCGGCGCTTTGGACGGCGTAGGCCGGGCCGAAACGCGGTGCGGGCCCTTCAGAGACGAAGGTCTGTGCAGCGGAAACGTCGATCCAGGATAGAAGCAACAAGCACGCAATCGACTGCGCCGCTACGCTGATCAGCCAGCAATTAAGGCCGGGCAATGCAGAGCGGTTTCCCATGGAACGCGCCCCCGACGGTCGTAGTCCGATACCGCCGCCTTCAACAGGCCAACCCTATGCGTCGTATCGGATGCTGCAACGGTGCACACAACTGCAGCTTGGTGACAGTAATAGCGACGCGGAGAGCTGACGAGATGCCAATCGAGCCAAAGTCTGACTATCCACTATTTTCCGTGATGCCTGCTCCCAAGGAGAGGTAGCAGACAACCCACCGGATCGTTGATCGGCATGTTGCGCATGACCGTTTCCGAAATCACGGTTCGGCCCCCGATAAAATCCGGGGACAGGTTCTTGGGATCAGGCTCTAGCCGTGCGCGCGTAAATGCTCGACCAGTTGCCGCGCATAGAGCGGCAGGTCGGCCATGTTGCGGATACAGATGGTCAACTCGCGCACCGCCCAGGAATCGGTCAGCGGCACGACCGCAATCGCCATGGTCGTGGCCACGCGGTGCGCGGTCGTCTCCGGTACGATACCGATGCCGACGTTGCATTCGACCAGCCGGCATACGGCGTCGAAGCTGCGCAACTGCACGCGCAAGCGCAGCGGCCGGCCGATGCGCCCCGCCTTCGAGGCAAGGAAGCGCTGCAAGGCGCTGGCGCGATCCAGCCCGACGAAGTCGTGGGCGAGAACTTCTTCAAAACCAATTTCCGCGCGCGTCGCCAACGGATTTGTGCGCGCGACGACGAGCACGAAGCGGTCGCGGCGGAACGGATAGGTTTCGAGCGCACCCGCATCGACGGTCCCGGCGACGATGCCGAGGTCGGCGACCCCTTCGGCGATCAGGCCGACAATCTCGTCGCTCAAACGCTCTTCCAGATCGACGCTGACGTTCGGATGCGCGGACAAAAATGAGCTGAGCGCTTCCGGCAAAAACTCCGTCAGCGCGTTGGTGTTCGACAACACGCGGATCTGGCCGGCAAGGCCGCCGCCATAAGCACGCAGGTCCTCGTGCAGGCGCTCGGCCTGGCGCAGGATCGCGCGCGCATGCTGCAGCAGTGTGCGGCCGGCCTGCGTCGGGGTGACGCCCTGGCGGCCCCGCGTGAGCAGGGCGACGCCGAGCGCTTCCTCCATGTTGCGGATGCGGGTAGAGGCGGCGGCGAGCGCCAGGTGCGCGCGCTCGGCGCCGTGGGTGATGCTGCCTGCCTCGATCACATGGCGAAACAGGCTGAGATCGGCGAGATCGAATCGCACGGAAGGACCTTTGCCTTCGGATTCCACGAAGCCAGGCTTTAAATAATGCCAATTGTACGGTGGTCTTTCAATGCTAGTCTTTCGCAATTCGCGAACCATCGCCGGAGCGGTGCTTTGCCCGTGTGGTCGCTGGGATTGCGGCACGCGCACGGATTGGATAGGAACGTTCCCTAAGCTTGGCGCCGGCGTCGAGCGAATTCGGATGAGTACAATGGCCGAAACCAAGGCCCCCGCCGCACGGCCGCTGTCGCCGCATCTGCAAATCTACCGGCTAACGCTGACGATGGTGATGTCAGGCTTCCATCGCATCAGCGGATTTTGCCTCTATTTCGGAACGCTGCTGCTGGCCTGGTGGCTGATGGCCGCCGCTTCCGGGCCCAGCGGCTACGCGAGATTCGAATGGTTCGCGGGTTCCATCATCGGCCGATTGATCTTGTTCGGCTATACCTGGGCCCTGATCCATCACACGCTCGGCGGCGTCCGCCACCTGATCTGGGATACCGGCCGCGGCTTCGGCGCGACGGAGCGCGAGTGGCTTGCGGCCGCCACCCTCATTGGTTCGATCGTCCTGACCGTGGTCGTGTGGGTGATCGGTTATTTCGCCATGGGAGGATCGCGATGAGCGACATCGCGCCTAAGCATTTCCGCACTCCGCTGGCGCGGGTCCGCGGCCGCGGCACGGCGAGATCGGGGACCCACGAGTTCTGGCTGCAGCGCGTGACCTCAGTCGCCGGTATCCCGCTGACCATCGCCGCTTTTGTCATCATCATCATGTTGCTCGGACGCAATCAGGCCGCGGTAGCGCAAATCCTCGGCGCGCCGCTCGTCGCCATCATCATGCTCCTGTTCATCGCCTGCACCGTCGCCCACATGAAAATCGGCATGCAGGAGATTCTTGAGGATTACGTCCCCGACGAATCCACAAAACTCACGCTGTTGATGAGCAACACGTTCTTCTGCTGGATCGTCGGCCTGATCGCCGCCTACGCTATTCTCAAATTGTCGTTCGGAGTGTGAGCATGGCAGAGAGCGGAGCGAACGGAGGCGGCGCGGCGCCGGCCATCAACGGCCGCGCCTATCCGATCGAAGATCACGCCTACGACGTCGTCGTCATCGGCGCCGGCGGCTCGGGGCTGCGCGCCCTCGTCGGTTGCAGCGAAGCGGGATTGCGGACCGCCTGCATCACCAAGGTATTCCCGACGCGCTCGCATACGGTGGCGGCACAGGGCGGCATCGCCGCGGCGCTCGGCAATATGGGCGAAGACGACTGGCGCTGGCACATGTACGACACCGTGAAGGGCTCCGACTGGCTCGGCGACCAGGACGCGATCGAATATATGTGCCGCAACGCGCCGGAAGCGGTCTACGAGCTGGAACATTGGGGTCTGCCGTTTTCGCGCCGGGAAGACGGCAAGATCTATCAGCGCCCGTTCGGCGGCATGACCACGCATTACGGCAAGGGTACTGCGCAACGCACCTGCGCCGCCGCCGACCGCACCGGCCACGCCATGCTGCACACGATGTACGGCCAGGCGGTGCGCCATTCGGCCGAGTTCTTTATCGAATATTTCGCCATCGATCTGATGATGGACGATGACGGCCGCTGCCGCGGCGTCATCGCGATTAATCTCGACGACGGCTCGATCCACCGCTTCAGCGCGCAGATGACGGTGCTGGCGACCGGCGGCTACGGGCGCATCTATGCCTCCTGCACCGGCGCGCACACGCAGACCGGCGACGGCAACGCCATGGTGCTGCGCGCCGGCCTGCCGCTCCAGGACATGGAATTCGTGCAGTTCCATCCGACCGGGGTCTACGGCGCCGGCGTGCTCATCACCGAGGGCGCCCGCGGCGAAGGCGCCTATCTGGTCAATTCAACAGGCGAGCGCTTCATGGAGCGCTATGCGCCATCCGCCAAGGACCTCGCCTCGCGCGATGTCGTCTCCCGCGCGATGACGATAGAAATCCGTGAGGGCCGCGGCGTCGGGCCGAAGAAGGACCATATCTTCCTGCATCTCGACCATCTCGATCCGCACATCATCGAGGAGCGGCTGCCGGGTATTACCGAGACCTCGCTCATCTTCGCCGGTGTCGACCTCACACGCGAGCCGGTGCCGATCGTACCGACGGCTCATTACAACATGGGCGGCATCGCCACGAATTATCACGGCGAGGCGCTGATCAAGAAAGACGGCAACCCCGACCACATCGTGCCCGGCATGATGGCGCTGGGCGAGGGGGCATGCGTCTCCGTCCACGGCGCCAACCGGCTCGGCTCGAACTCGCTGATCGATCTCGTCGTCTTCGGACGCGCGGCGGCGCTGCGCTGCGCCGAAATCCTCACCCCCGACGACAAGCATCCCGAGCTGCCGAAGGACTCCGCCGAGCGCTCGCTGTCGCGGCTCGACAAGTTCCGCAATGCCGCAGGCGGCACGCCGACGGCGCAACTGCGCGCCAAGATGCAGCAGGTGATGCAGAATAACTGCGCCGTGTTCCGCAGCGGCGAGGTGCTGCAGGAAGGCTCCAAGCTGATCCACGAGGTGCTGTCGGGCATCGCCGACGTCCGCGTCAGCGACCGCTCGCTGATCTGGAACTCCGACCTGATCGAGACGCTGGAATTCGCTAATCTGATCGAGCAGGCCGTCGTGACGATGGACTCCGCAAACAATCGCACGGAAAGCCGCGGCGCGCATGCGCGGGAGGATTATCCCGACCGCGACGACAAGAACTGGATGAAACACACGCTGACGTGGCTCGACACCAATACCGGCAAGGTCACCATCGATTATCGGCCGGTGCACACCTACACGCTGACCAATGACGTAGCTTATGTCGAACCGAAAGCGCGAGTGTATTGAGGTTTTCTGATGGTCCAATTCACGCTGCCGAAAAATTCGAAAATCACCGCGGGCAAGATCTGGCCGCATCCGGCGAAGGCGCGCGCGGAGCGCGAATACCGCATCTATCGCTGGGACCCCGATGAAAGCCGCAATCCGCGCGTCGACACCTATTACGTCGACACCGGCGATTGCGGGCCGATGGTTCTCGACGGGCTCAACTGGATCAAGAACAACGTCGACGCGACGCTGACCTTCCGCCGTTCCTGCCGCGAAGGCATCTGCGGTTCCTGCGCGATGAACATCGACGGCACCAACACGCTCGCCTGCACCAAGGCGATGAGCGACAGCAAGAGTGCCGTGCGCGTCTATCCGCTGCCGCACATGGCGGTGGTGAAGGACCTGGTCCCCGACATGACCCATTTCTACGCCCAGCACGCCTCGATCGAGCCGTGGCTGCACACCGTCTCGCCCACGCCGCAGAAGGAATGGAAGCAGAGCCACGACGACCGGCAAAAGCTCGACGGACTTTACGAGTGCATCCTGTGCGCGTGCTGCTCGACGTCCTGCCCGAGCTATTGGTGGAATCCCGACCGCTACCTCGGGCCGGCCGCGCTGTTGCAGGCGCAGCGCTGGATCGTGGACTCGCGCGACGAGGCGACCGGCGAGCGGCTCGACAATCTGGAAGACCCGTTCCGCATCTATCGCTGCCACACCATCCTGAATTGCTCCAAGGCTTGCCCCAAGCACCTCAACCCGGCGAAGGTCATCGCTGACCTCAAGCGGACACTGGTCGAGCGGCAGGTGTAATGGTCATTCCGGGGCGCGGGCTTTTGCCCGCGAGCCCGGAATCCATAACCACAGGTCAGCGAATATGGATTCCGGACTCGCCACTTCGTGGCGAGTCCGGAATGACGAGTCACAATTTCAACTTCCTCTTTCGCTGCCCGAGCGTGCGCAGCCGCAGCGCGTTGAGGCGGATGAAGCCTTCGGCATCGTGCTGGTCGTAGGCGGCCTTGCCGTCCTCGAACGTCACCAGGTCCTGATCGTACAACGAATATTCGCTCTCGCGCCCGACCACGCCGACATTGCCCTTGTAGAGTTTGAGCCGCACCCGGCCAGAGACGAATTCCTGGCTCCGGTCGATCGCGGCCTGCAACATCTCGCGCTCGGGCGAAAACCAGAAACCGTAATAGATCAGCTCCGCATATTTCGGCATCAGCTCGTCTTTCAGATGCGCGGCGCCGCGGTCGAGCGTGATCTGCTCGATGCCGCGATGGGCGGCGAGGAGGATGGTGCCGCCCGGCGTCTCGTACATGCCGCGCGATTTCATGCCGACGAAGCGGTTTTCGACGAGATCGAGGCGGCCGATGCCGTGGCGGCGGCCGAGCGTGTTGAGCTGCGCGAGCAGTTCGGCCGGAGCCATCGTCTTGCCGTCGACGGCGACCGGATCGCCCCGCTCGAAATCGATCGTCACATAGGCCGGCTCATCCGGCGCATGTTCGGGATCGACGGTACGCGAATAGACGTAGTCCGGCACCTCTTCGGCAGGGTTTTCCAGCACCTTGCCCTCGGAGGACGTATGCAGGAGGTTGGCGTCGGTCGAAAACGGCGCTTCGCCGTGCTTGTCCTTGGCGATCGGAATCTGGTTCTGCTCGGCGAATGCGATGAGCGCCTCGCGCGAGCGAAAGTCCCATTCGCGCCACGGCGCGATGACCTTCACGTCGGGTTTCAGCGCATAATAGGCGAGCTCGAAGCGGACCTGGTCGTTGCCCTTGCCGGTGGCGCCATGGGCGACGGCGTCGGCGGCGACTTTCTCCGCGATCTCGATCTGCTTCTTGGCGATGAGCGGCCGCGCGATCGAGGTGCCGAGGAGGTATTGGCCTTCGTAGAGCGCGTTGGCGCGGAACATCGGAAATACGTAGTCGCGCACGAACTCCTCGCGCAAATCCTCGATGAAGATGTTTTGCGGCTTGATGCCGAGCATGAGCGCCTTCTGCCGCGCCGGCTCGAGCTCCTCGCCCTGGCCGAGATCGGCGGTGAAGGTGACGACCTCGCAGCCATAGTTGGTCTGCAGCCATTTGAGGATGATCGAGGTGTCGAGCCCGCCGGAATAGGCGAGCACGACTTTTTTGATGTTGCGCTTGTTCACGTCTTCTTTGGACATTGGAAAATCCTGCCAGCCGAGACAAAAGTCGCCCGAAATCCGCGCGGACTATAGGCGCGCGGGGGAGCGACGCAAGCAGTCCAGGCCGCGCGGGACGTTTTGAGTAAACCGGGGGCCGAGGACCTCAGGAGCGCTGGCTTTTGCGCCCTGCGATGCGCCGCGCCAACGCCGTGAGCGCATCGCGAACCGCCTCTCCCGCCTGTGCGAGCGGCCGCTCGATCGCCGCGTCGGTCAACCGTGTCGGTCGCCAGCGATAGATCAGGCCGTGCAGCGTCCACACCACCACGAACATGAACACGCCGGCAAATACGACGTCGGTGAAGAAATGCGCCCCGACGGCCATGCGCAGCACGCCGATCGCGGCGCCGAATACGAGCGCGGCCCCGTAGGCGAGCGGACGCCATTGCGGAGGCGCGAGCACGGCGGGCGCCAGCGTCCAGAACGCGCCGGAGGGCTCGCCAGCGATGAATGAACAATTTTCCGGGCACGGCCCGCGCGGGTCCCACCACGGCGTGAAGCGGTAGCTCCCGCCCAACTGCGTGACGTCCATCGGCCGCATGCGCGCCCAATGTTGCTTTAATATTGAGTTGGCGAGCACGCCGGGTCCCAGCGCCAACGTGACGATCAGGAGCAACGCGGCACGGCCGGCGATCAGCATGCGCCGACGCGGCAGGATGAGTTTGCCAAAGATGGCGAAGAAGGCCGGCGCGGCGAGCAGTGTGATGAGCAGGCTCGTGGCGTCGCGCACATGATTCACCCAGGCCGAGCTGGAAGCAATGAACGTGCGTGTCGTCGGGTCGAAGAACAATGCCGCAAGGTCGATGTCGAGCCGTGGATCGACGGCGAAGACGACACCGACCAATGCGCCGACAGCGAGCGCGACGGCGAGTCCGATCCGATTCATGCGAGCCGCTCGCGCCAGCGAAACGCCGCCCGGTCGGAAAGCCCTTGCTCCCCTTCGCTCATCACCGAGCTCCTCGCGAGTCCATCACTTCCAGGAGCCGGCCCCGCGGCCGGCGAACAGCCAAAAGACGAGCCCGCCGGCAATGCCGGCGGCAGCGAGCACCTCGCGCTCGCGCGCAAGGGTGCTGTCGGGCTCGCCGACAGTGCCGGCGAAGTCGACACCGTAACACAAAGCGAGCGCCAGCAGGCCGCCAAGCGCGGCATAGAGGACGACGGAGCGCCAGGCGAACCCTTCGGCAAGCGCAATGACGAGCAGCGTCGGCAGCATGGCAATGGTTCCGATGATAGCGGCGCCGACCGCGACGACCGACCACACCGCCGCCGATGGCAGACCGAGCGACGTCAGATCGGCCCAATCCGGCGTGAGCGTGCCGATGGTGAGTACGAGCGAGGCGGCGAGGCAGGCGAGAACATAGCCGAGGATCACCACCGAAATACGGAGGATAATGGCCATGAACGGCGTCAATCCGTCATCGCCATCGCCCGCAGCGCCAAGCGCTCGCGGGCGGAGAGCTTTTCCGTCGCGCTCTTGAGCTGACCGCAGGCAGCGAGAATGTCGCGCCCGCGCGGCGCGCGCACCGGAGAGGCATAGCCGGCGTTGAAGATGACTTCGGAGAACTTCTCGATCTGCTCCCAGTCGGAGCATTCGTACTTGCTGCCCGGCCAGGGATTGAACGGGATGAGGTTGATCTTGGCGGGGATGCCCTTGACGAGACGCACCAGCGCGCGCGCATCGGCGAGCGAGTCGTTGACGCCCTTGAGCATGACATATTCAAAGGTGATGCGCCGGGCGTTGGAAAGCCCCGGATAATTACGGCAGGCGTCGAGCAGCTCCCGCAGCGGATATTTGCGGTTCAGCGGGACGAGCTCGTTGCGCAGCTCGTCGGTGACGGCGTGCAGCGAGACCGCGAGCATGACGCCGATCTCCGTCCCGGCGCGCGCAATGTTGGGCACGACGCCTGATGTCGACAACGTGATCCGCCGCTTGGAAATGCTTAAGCCCTCGCCGTCAGCCACGACGCCGAGCCCGTCGCGCACGGCCTCGAAATTGTAGAGCGGCTCGCCCATCCCCATCATGACGACATTGGAGATGAGGCGCTTGTCTCCTTCGCCGCCGCCTCCCTTCCCTCCCCCGCTTGCGGGGGAGGGTTGCGTCCAGTCCGCGAGCCGGTCGCGCGCAAGGACGACCTGGCCTACGATCTCGCCCGGCGTGAGATTGCGGACGAGGCGCTGCGTGCCGGTGTGGCAGAACGAGCAATTGAGCGTGCAACCGACCTGGCTCGAAATGCACAGCGTACCGCGATCGGTTTCCGGAATGTAGACGCATTCCACCTCATGGGGCTGGCCTGCAACCTCGCCCGGGAGTCGGATCAGCCACTTGCGCGTGCCATCGACGGAGACCTGCTCGGCGGCGATTTCCGGGCGTGCGAGGGTGAAACGCTGAGCCAGCTCCGAGCGGAGATCCTTCGACAATGTTGTCATTTCGTCGAAGTCTTGCGCGCCGCGCACATAGAGCCAGCGCCAGATCTGGTGCACGCGCATGCGGCGCTGCCGGTCCGGCACACCGGCGACGCCGAGCGCTTCGGCGAGTGCGGCGCGCGACAGCCCGACCAGCGAGGGCTTTGCCGGCGCGACGTAACGCTCGAGCGGCCGCCTTTCGATGGCGGCCGATGCAACATCGTCCGGCTGGGTGGCGGCAAGCGGAGCGGTCATGAGCAATCCGAATGAAAATGGGCCAGCGGGTCCCAGGCATAGATGGGGCGGATATAGCCCTGCCGACAGGAGCGGGCCGCAGCACCGGACAGGCTACACCAGCACTCCGCCTACTTGCAGTCCTGGTCGGTGCGGTCGAGGGCCTGGGCGAAACCTTTGAGCGAGAAGGTGTCTGTGGTGCGCGTGCCCTTCACGGAAACGCCCTTCACCACCGCGCTCTGGCCCGCGCGCATGGCGTCGACCATATGCGCCTCTTCCGCAGCGTTCTTGATCCAGGCGCCGTCCTGCTGGGTGTAGAGCGCAAACGAGGTCGTGCCAACCTCCACGGTCGCCTCGGAATTCGGCTTGAACGGATAACCGATGATGATCGACACCTCGTTGCTCACCTTGTCTGCCGGCCGCGAGGAAATGAACATGTAGGATGGATTGCGCGGTCGGTTGGGCGGGCTGGTCTCCGAGGAAGAGGGCTTGGCGATGGCGAAGCAGACCTTCTTCCCGCCGGGGGAGGCCGCATAGGCGCCCCAATCGCCGTACTGGCCGAGCAGAGTCGGCTTCACCCCGCCTGCTACGGCCGCGGCCGGCGCCGCCGTCGCAGCGGGCGCGGCTGGCTTATGCTTGGGGGGCTTCTGGGGGGCGGGCGCGGAAGGAGCCGGCGTGGATGGCTCCGGGGCCGGAGGCTGTTGGGCGAACGCCGGGGCGGCAAACGCCGCCGCAACGAGCAGCGAAAGAACAAGCCGCCATCGTCGATGAGTATGCATTGGGCCTCTAGCCACGGGTGCCGGTTATAAACCTTTCAAGTTTAACCCATTTCGGGCGAGTAGGGAACGAAATCGGCAAATAGAAGGCGGCTGCGGCTTGCCTTCGCGCGTCTGCGCCGCGTGCTGCTCGACGCCGGCGCGACGAAAGCGTGGGTGATGGAAGCGTGAGAGCGGTCCGGCGGAACGGCAGGGTGATTTGATTGCCTGCTTCCCAGACCCACATATTTCGTGGTTAGGAATTCCACCCTGGCCAACTGACGCCCGTTTCGCCGAGCGAACAAGCCAAGACCGCCATGAAAGCCATCCTCTGCACCCATTTCGGCACGCCTGACGAACTCGAGCTCGTGGAAATCCCCCAGCCTGCCGCCGGGCCCGGCGAAGCCGTCGTGCGGGTCAAGGCCGCGGCGCTCAACTTCTTCGATACGCTGATCATCGCCGGCAAATACCATAATAAGCCGGCTTTTCCGTTCTCGCCGGCCGCGGAATTCGCAGGAATCGTCGAGAGCGTCGGCGCCGGGGTAACGGAAATAGTCCCCGGCGACTGCGTGATCGGTTGCACGGGCTGGGGCGCGGCGCGCCAAAACATTGCCGTCGCCGCAAGGCAACTCGTGAAGCTGCCCGCAAAGCTCGATTTCGAACGCGCGGCCGGCCTCACCGTGACTTATGCCACGGCACTCCACGCACTGCGCCAGCGCGCAGACCTCAAGCCGGGAGAAACGCTCGCCGTGCTCGGCGCCTCTGGCGGCACCGGGCTCGCCGCGGTCGAGATCGGCAAGATCATGGGGGCGCGCGTTATTGCCTGCGCCTCCTCCGACGAAAAGCTCGCTTTCGCCCGATCCCATGGCGCCGACGAAACCGTGAACTACGCCAGCGAAGACCTGCGCAGCGCCTTAAAGCGGCTCGGCGGCGAGCGTGGCATCGACGTGGTCTACGACCCGGTCGGCGGCCGCTATGCGGAGCCCGCCGTGCGCTCGCTCGCCTGGGAAGGCCGCTATCTCGTGATCGGCTTCGCCGCCGGGGAAATTCCGAAACTTCCGCTCAATCTCGTCCTGCTCAAGAGCTGCGACATCCGCGGCGTACTCTGGGGTGCGTGGGCGATGCGCGAGCCACAGGCTCAGCGCGCGCTGATGAGCGACATCGTGCGCTGGTGGGCCGAGGGCAAGCTCAGCGCCCATGTGCACGCGGTCTACCCGCTGGCCGAGATCGCGAAGGCGCTCAAGGCCATCGCCGACCGCAATGTCATGGGCAAAATCGTGCTGCGGCCATGATCGCGCACCCTCCCCTGAAGGGAAGGTGAAATCACGCCTCCCCGCGCAGGCGCGCCAGCGTGCGCCGCGCCGCTTCGCGATGGTCGGGCGTAATGTGGGAGGCGACGAGCTTGATGGCGGCGGCGAGCACTGCGGCATCATCAGTGTAGCCGATCACCGGAAGAATATCGGGAATGACATCCGTCGGCAGCACGAAATAGGCGAGCGCGCCGAGGAGTACGGCCTTCACCTTGAGCGGCGTTTGACGATCGAATGCGCAATAATGGGCGGCAATCAAATCTTCTGCGAATGGCAGGCGTACCGCGAGCCGCCGCAGCTTGCGCCAGAAACCGCGCCGGACTTGTTCCTCGTCAACAGCGATATGAGGCGCCAACACCTCGGCATCCTGCCAGGATGCGGTATCGTATCCGAACGACATCGGCCCTCGCGCGCGGCCCCCCTGGAATCACATGGTCGCGAAAGGATGGCTGCGAAAGGCGGCAGCCGCAAGGCGAAGAGACCATCCCTTGCGCGCGCCGGCGTAAGTTTACCTTGCGAACTTGTCCGCGGCCTCGGCGAGCTTGACGTCAAGTTCGGTCAGGCCGCCGGCATCGTGGGTCGACAACGTGATCTCGACGGTCTTGTAGACATTGGACCATTCGGGATGATGGTCGAGCTTCTCCGCCGCCAAGGCGACGCGCGCCATGAAGCCGAAGGCCTCGTTGAAATCAGCGAAGACAAACTTTTTGCTGATTGCGTCGCGGCCCTTGACCTCGCTCCAGCCATTGAGCCGGGCGAGCGCGCGACGACGCGCCTCGCCGGAAAGCTTCTGCGCCATGTGCAAACTCCGTCTGTGAAAACGATCTCGGCGGACGCCGCTCTCGTAAATAGGCGGCAAGATCACTACCTAGCAAGCGGTGCGGCAACGCGCGAGATCCCCGAGAGGTTGCCACAGCGGTTGCCAAAGGGATTTGCCATGTCCTGGTCATTGAAAATCGGATCGGTCGCCGGCACGGCGATCCGCATCCACGTGACTTTCCTCCTGCTGCTGGCTTGGATTTTCGGGGTCAACTACATCTCGGGAGGGCCGCAGGCGGCCTGGAGCGCGCTCCTGTTCGTGGTGCTCCTGTTCCTTTGCGTGCTGCTGCACGAATTCGGCCACATCTTCACGGCGCGCGCCTTCGGCATCAAGACCCCCGACGTGATTTTGCTGCCGATCGGCGGCGTGTCGCGGCTCGAGCGCATTCCGGAAAAACCGAGCGAGGAATTCCTCGTCGCCATCGCCGGGCCGGCCGTCAACGTGGTCATCGCGATGCTGCTCGTGTTTTTCGGCGGCGCCAACCTCTCCGTCGACCACCTCGCCGCGCTGGGCAGCGCCGATGTCAGCATGATCGACCGGCTCGCGGCGGTAAATCTGTTCCTCGCGCTGTTCAATTTGATCCCGGCCTTTCCGATGGACGGCGGGCGCGTGCTGCGCGCGCTCCTCGCTTCGCGGCTCGGCTACGTGCACGCCACCGAGATCGCGGCCATGATCGGACAATGGGTGGCGTTCGCACTCGGCTTCCTCGGCCTGTTCGGCAATCCACTTTTGATCTTCATCGCCATCTTCGTCTATCTCGCCGCCTCCTCGGAAGCGCATCTTGTGGCGACCCGCGCCATGTCGCGCGGCGTGCCGGTGACCGCCGCGATGGTGACGCAGTTCGCAACGCTGACACCGGACGAGCATGTCGACGCCGCCGTCGAGACGCTCTTGCGCACCAGTCAGGGCGAGTTCCCGGTGGTGGACGGCAATGGCCGGCCGCTCGGCGTGTTGGCGCGCAACGACCTCATTCGCGCCCTGAAGGAGCGCGGCCCGGACGCGCGCGTCGCCGACGCCATGACCGACCGCTTCCCTACCGTGAACAAAAGCCGCTGCCTCGACGAGGCATTCCGGCTGCTGCAGGAAAAGTCGGTGCCGGCCATCGGCGTCGTCGACGCGTCAGACCGATTGGTCGGCCTTGTGACATCGGAAACCATCGGCGAAATGCTTATGCTGCATCAGGCGTTGCCGACTGGCGCGCGGTTCGGGCCATGGCGATCGTCGGGCCGCAGCGCGGCCTAGAGCGCAATCGCTTCAGGTTGAATCGATTGGTCGCTCTAGGTTCTTAGTGGAGCATGATCTTTTCGGAAAACCGGTTTCCACTTTTCCGGATCATGCTCTAGGACGAAAGGCGGCAGGCCAGAATCGTGCGGTGACTAGCTTGCTGGACCGGCGGCCAAATTTCCGCCTCTTGCCGGTGATTAACCGAGGCGATTGTTTGGCCGGCGAACCCGGTGGGACGCCGTAGAGTTAAAACACCGGAGCCGTGTAAGATTCAGATGCATGCAGGACTACCACACCATCCGCCTCTCGCCATGAAGCTTTGGCTTGCTCAGCGCTTTGGCCGGGCAGGCAAGACGTCTTCGGCTACGCCGGGCCACGCCTCGGGCAAAGCCATGAGTATCGGGTCACTTGAACACATCGTGCGAAATCGGGTCAGAACATTTCTGCGGCACACCTGGCTCGTGACTATTCTGGGAACCATTATCCTCGCCGGCGGCGTCTGGCTGGCCGTCTACTACACCACCCAGGCAAGCGTCATGAAAATCGCCGCCGGGCCGGCGGGCGGCGTCGACCCGCGGCTCGTGCAAATTCTCGCCGAAAAGTTCGAGCATGACGGCGACAAAATCGACCTCCAGCTCGTAACGACCTCCGGGCCGGCGCAGAGCGCGCATGCGATCACCGACGGTGAAGCCGATCTCGCCATTTTGCCCGGCAATATCGGCCGCTCGCCGGATTGGCCGGTCGTCGCCATTCTCCGCCAGAATGTGATGGCGTTCATTGTTCCCGCGGCCGCTCCCAACGCTTCCGGCAAGAAAGAAGCGAGCACCCACGGCAAGAAGGAAACGAGTGCCCCCGAAAAGAAGGAAACCCCCGAAAAGAAGAAAAAAAACAGCAAGAGCGACAAGAGCGCCAAGGACACGAAGAACGACAAGAGCGCAAAGAATGACAAGAGCGCAAAGGCCGAGGACGCCGACAGCACGGAGGCTACCGGCGATGCCGGGGCCGCCGGGGCCGACGGCGGCAAGCTCGAAAAAGTCCCGCAGCTCTCCGGTCGTCGTATCGGCATTGTGACCGGCAACGAGGCGAGCGCGGATTTGCTCAACGTCGTGCTCCGACATTACGGCGTCCCGCTCGACAAGGTACAAGTCTCGCAGATCGATCCAACCAGCCTTGCCAACGCCATCCGCGACAACAAGGTCGACGTGATCTTCGTCGCCGGCCCCGCGACCGGCCACGCCATTACCGACGCGGTCACGGCCGCGGCGAATAACGGCGAAGCGCCGACCTTCATCGCGATCGATCAAGCGGAAGGAATTGCGAAACGCGATCCGGCATTCGATTCGATCGACATCGACGCGGGTACTTTCGGCGGCAATCCGCCCAGTCCGGACGACAGCCTCAAGAGCCTCAGCTTCCCCGAATATCTCGTCGCGCGAAAATCGTTCAGCCACGAGCGCATCGCAACCCTGGCGAGGCTGATCTATTCGTCCCGGCTGGCGCTCGCGGCCGACATGCCCGGCGAGGTCAAGATCGAAGCACCGTCGACCGACAAAGATGCCGCGGTCGTCGTGCATCCGGGCGCGCACGCCTATTTGACGGACGATCAGAAATCCTTCTTCGACAAATACGGCGATGAAATCTTCTACGGGCTGTTGATCTTTCCGCTGTTCGGGTCGACCATCGCCGCCGCCGCCGGCTATTTCCGCCATAGCGGCCGCACCCGAAGGCTGCGGCTCTTACAGAGTCTGCTCGATCTCGTACGCAAGGCCCATGCCGCGCCATCGTTGGAAGCGCTCGATCAGATTCAGCTTGACGTCGACAATCTGGTGATCGCGATCATCCATCAAAGCGAGCACGAAGAGTACGACCAGACGGTGCAGATGTCCTTTTCGCTGGCGTTCGACCAGGTTCGCTTCGCCATCGCCGCGCGGCGTGCCGTTCTTCTCGACCACGTCGGCACCGAGACGAAGGCCGGCACGAAAGCCGTAGCCGCCTAACCCGAGTTCCGCAGCTTGGCGAAAACGGCGCGTGGGCTCTCCGCGGCACTCGCGGAACGGCGCGACTGCGCCGAATAGAACGAGGCATTCTGTTCGCCGCGCAAGGCTTCACGCGAAAAGCGGATCAAATGATATCCGACGACGCCCATGGCGAGTGCCTGATCGATCTGCCCGCGCCGGAGCGCGCGCAGCGCCGCGCGCCAAAACTGCCGGCGATAATCGGAGAGTACTCCGATGCGCCAGGTAATGTTGAACGTCAGGACCAGCATGGTGCGGATGTTGTTCCAGGTGAGCTTGCCGCGCACCGAGCCAACGACCCGATTGGCGTAAGTCGCGTCGACCTGGTGGGTGAAACGTTGGAACAACCGCTCGGGGGCGTAGGCGTGGGCGATGCAGCGCCGCCACATCGCCACCACCTCGTCGTAAGGACGCAGGAAGCGCACGTTGCTTTCGAGGCCGGTGTCGTCGGCGATCACGCGGCCATCGCGCTTGAGGCGATCCCATAACGGCGTCTTCGGCAGCGCCTGCAACAGATTGATGGTGAGGATCGGTACCTGCGACGCGTCGATGAAGGCCTTGAGCCTCGCCTCGGTATCGGCCGTGTCGGTATCGAGCCCGAGAATGATGCCGGAAGTAACCTCGAGCCCGTAGCTGTTGAGCGTGCGGATCGCCTCCAGCATCGGCAGCGCCGCGTTGTGCTCCTTGCGCATGTGCTTGAGCGCATCGATCTCCGGGGTCTCGATGCCGACGAACACGGTGTGGAACTCTGCGTCGCGCATCAGCGAAAGGATTTCGCTCTGCTTGGCGAGGTTGAGCGTCGCCTCGCAGGCGAACCGCAGCGGAAAGCCGTGCCGCTTCTGCCATGCGATGAGATGCGGCAGCATCTCCCGCGTCGCTTTGCGGTTGCCGATGAAATTATCGTCGACGAAATAGATGACGGTCGGGTGGTTGCGCTGCGCCATGATGGCATCGAGTTCGGCGGCGAGTTGCTGCGGCGTCTTCAACCGCGGCTGCCGGCCATAGAGCGCCGGAATGTCGCAGAACTCGCAGCGATATGGGCAGCCGCTCGAGAATTGCAGCGAGCCAAGAAGGTAGCGACCGAGATCGATGAGGTGATAGGCCGGCACCGGAAAATCGGACAGCGGCAGGCGCTCCACGGCCTCGAACCGCACCTGCACGGGCGGCGCCGTGCAATCCTCATCGAGGCAGGCAATGAGCCGGTCCGTGCCATCGCCAATCTCGCCGATGTGGAGATAGTCGAAATCCGGGTACATTTCGGGCGCGCTCGACACCGATGGGCCGCCGAGCGCAATCACCTTGCCGGCAGCCTTGGCGCGGCGGGCAATGTCGTGAATCTGCGGCGCCTGGATGTGCATGCCGCTCACGAAAACGGCGTCCGCCCAGGCGAAATCGGCCGCGCTTGCCGGTCGGATGTTCTCGTCGATGAAGCGGACCGGCCATTGCGCGGGCATATAGGCCGCAATCAGCAGCAAGCCCTGCGGCGGCATGAAGGCGCGCACCCGTCCGAGCAGATGATAGGCATGGGAAAAAGTGCCGAAGGAGGGCGCGTAGGCCGGAAATACGCAAAGGATCCGGCGCGTACCGCAGGTGGGTAGTGGGAAGCGCAAGCGACCTCGCAATCTGCCCCGCCGCGATCCTCCCACGAACTCAGCAGCGGCGTCCAGCGTAACCAACTCTATCACACCCCGCGCGTGCGTTGCGAACCGCCCGCGGCTGACTATATTCCGGAGTAACGCGCGGGCCCCTTGGGGCCCGCAACGGTTTAAATGCTGTCCACATGAAGCTCCGCAACATTGCCATCATCGCCCATGTCGACCATGGCAAGACCACTTTGGTCGACCGCCTGCTGCAACAATCGGGCGCTTTCCGCGAGAATCAGCGCGTCGTCGAGCGTGCGCTCGATTCGAACGACCTTGAGCGCGAGCGGGGCATCACCATCCTGTCGAAGGTGACCTCGATCCTGTGGCAGGAAACCCGCATCAATATCGTCGATACGCCCGGCCACGCCGATTTCGGCGGTGAGGTCGAGCGTATCCTCAATATGGTGGACGGCGCGCTGGTACTGGTCGATGCCGCCGAGGGCCCGCTGCCGCAGACCAAGTTCGTGGTCACCAAGGCGCTCAAGGTGGGATTAAAGCCGATCGTCATCATCAACAAGGTCGATCGGCCGGACGCCCGGCCCACGGAAGTCGCCAATGAGGTCTTCGATCTCTTCGCCGCGCTCGATGCAAGCGAGGAACAGCTTGATTTCCCCATCCTGTACGGTTCGGCCAAGCAGGGCTGGATGGCGGCCGACCCCGCCGGGCCCAAGGATCGGGGCATGGCGCCGCTGTTCGACCTCGTCATCCGCCACGTCGCGCCGCCGGTGGTCGAGGAGGGTCCGTTCCGCATGCTGGGAACGATCCTCGAGGCCAATCCCTATCTCGGCCGCATCGTCACCGGGCGCATTTCGTCGGGCTCGGTGAAGCCGAACCAGATCATCAAAGTGCTCGATCGCAACGGCAGCCTGATCGAGGAGGGCCGCGCGACCAAGGTCCTTGCCTTCCGCGGCCTGGAGCGGACGCCAATCGATGAGGGTTTCGCCGGCGACATCATCTCCATAGCGGGCCTGCCGGAGGCGTTCGTCTCGCACACCCTGTGCGCCGTCGAGGTTTCCGAGCCGCTGCCGGCGCAGCCGATCGATCCGCCCACCCTGACCATGACCTTCCGCATCAACGATTCTCCGCTTGCCGGCACCGAGGGCGACAAGGTGCAGAGCCGGGTCATCCGCGAACGGTTGCTGCGCGAGGCGGAAGGCAACGTCACGCTGCGGATTTCCGAGTCGGCGGAGAAGGATTCGATGGAAGTCGCCGGCCGCGGCGAATTGCAGCTCGGCATCCTGATCGAAACCATGCGGCGCGAGGGGTTCGAGCTTTCCGTATCGCGGCCAAAGGTCCTATTTCAGTACGGGGCATCCGGCGAACTGCTCGAACCCATCGAGGAAGCCGTCATCGACGTCGACGAACAGCACGCTGGCGTGGTTGTGCAGAAGCTTGCCGAGCGCAAGGGCGAGCTTGTCGAGATGCGCCCCTCGGGCGGCGGGCGCGTGCGGCTCATCTTCTATGCGCCGACGCGGGGGCTCATCGGCTATCAGGGGGAGCTGCTCACCGACACGCGCGGCACCGCGGTCATGAATCGCCTGTTTCACGCCTATGGGCCGCACCGGGGAGAAATTACCGGGCGGCGCAACGGCGTCCTGATCTCAACCGACCAGGGCGACGCCGTCGCCTACGCCATGTGGAATCTGGAAGACCGCGGTCCGATGATGATCGAGCCAGGCTGCAAGGTCTATCGCGGCATGATTATCGGCGAGCACACGCGCGGCAACGACCTCGAGGTCAACGTGCTCAAGGGCAAGAAGTTGACCAACATCCGCACCCACTCCAAGGACGAAGCGATTCGCCTCACCCCGCCGATCCGCATGACGCTGGAGAAGGCGCTAGCCTATATCGAGGACGATGAACTGGTCGAAGTGACGCCGAAATCGATCCGGCTGCGCAAGAAGCTGCTCGACCCCATCGATCGCAAGCGCAACGAGCGGCGCAAGGAAGCCGAACGGGTGTGAATCTATCCGATTCCGGAAGCCCGCTCAGCAATCGCCGCGGGACGAATCACCCATTCGCTACAACTTTCGCTACGCTGGCGGGGCTTGGCGCAAAATATCGGGCGACCGTGTCGCTATTGCAACAGCCCGCCAGATTGCGATCAGGCCTATGTTTTTCCCCACGTGGCGATGGCGCGACGGGCGCGGTTCAGCTAATAATCCACATCGTTAACGAAGTGTGAATTTCGGCACTTGAAGGCTGCTGAACCGCTTGCTTTGATTGCGCCATGAGCACTGTCCTTATCGAAATCCGTCGCGCCAAGCCGTGTGATGCCGGTGCGGTCGCGGATGCTCACGATGAGGCGTGGCGGACGGCCTATCAGGGTATTATTCCCGGCACCGAACTCGACCGGCTGATCAACCGCCGCGGCCCGGCATGGTGGGATAGCGCCATACGCAAGGGCAGCCGCATCGCGCTGCTGCAGTTCGGCGACAAAATCGCCGGATATGCCAATTACGGACGCAATCGGGCGCGCAGCCTCCATTATGACGGCGAGATTTACGAACTCTATCTGCGGCCCGAATTCCAGGGGCTGGGCTTCGGCCGCCGGCTGTTCACCGCCGCGCGCCGCGATCTGGCGCAGAGCGGGCTCAAATCCCTGATCGTGTGGGCGCTGTCGGAGAACGACACCGCCGTGGAGTTCTACCGCGCGCTGAGCGGCAAGACCGTCGCCCGCTCGTCCGAAAAATTCGGCACACGGGTGCTCGACAAGGTCGCCTTCGGCTGGAATAGCTGAAATCGGACGACGGAGGTCGGAGGACAGAGGACGGATGGGGCCGCTTCTCATCCGTCATCCGTCGTCTGTCATCTGTGCTCCATCACCAAGCGTCGCAATGCCCCGGCGAGGGCCGCCGTCTCGCCGGTAACCCGAATTCGCTTTATCCGCGAAGTCGCCCCGGCCACAATTGTCACCTGGCGGGGAGCGATGCCGAGCGCCTTGGCAACCAGCGCGCAGAGCGCCGCATTGGCTTCTCCCTCGGATGGCGCCACGCGCACCCGCGCCTTGAGCACGGCGCGGCCGTCGGCACGGCGCTCGATCCCTTCGATGGCGTCGCGGCCGCCGCGCGGCGTCAGGCGCACGTCGACGACGATGCCGTCCGCCGTTGCCGTCCACGGCTCCTCAGCCACGGCGCTCAGTAGACGTTGGGCAGAATGTAGAGCGCAATCACGTAGCGAATGAAGATGATGATCAGGAACAGGATGACCGGCGAAATGTCGATGCCTCCGAGGTTCGGCAGCAGGTTGCGGATCGGGCGTAGCGCCGGCTCGGTAATGCGATAAAGAAATTCACCGATCATGGCGACCACCTGGTTTCGGGTGTTCACCACGTGGAACGCCACGAGCCAGGAGAAGATCGCCCCCGCGATTACGATCCAGATGTAAAGTTCGAGGGCAAGATCAATGACGAGGAAAAGGGCGCGCATGGATGGCTTTCGCGAGTGAAGACGAGCGAACCTAGCGATTTGCGCCGCCGCGAACAAGCGCAAGCGCCGCGCTTATGCGCGCTCGACGGCGCTCATCCTTGACAGCCTTGGCCCTCGGCCCTAAATGCCCCGAACTCGCCAAAAGCCGGCACCAGATCGGCCTGATCGTGCCCGCGGCGGGGCCGTAGCTCAGTTGGGAGAGCGCCGCAATCGCACTGCGGAGGTCAGGGGTTCAAATCCCCTCGGCTCCACCAACCTTCGCGGCCAATGCCGCTTCGGTTGGCACGCCAGCCTGAACCCGCGAAGGTTGCCCGCCGTAGCTCGAAGAGCGAAGGCGGGCTTTTCATTTGCGAGCTTTGGTTCATCATAATGGCGACCCAATGCGCTGATTCATAGCGGGTCACAAGGAACGACAAGGCATGCGACCGATCACCGTTCGACTGGGCTTTGTGCTGCTGTGGCTCGGCATCGCCGCACCGGCCATCGCGGCGGCCGCGCCTTGCGGCGGAGATTTCGGCGCGTGGCTCGAAGGGTTCAAGAAGGAGGCGACCGCGCAGGGCATCTCCCAGCGCACGATCCAATCCGCGCTCGGCGGTGTGACCTACGACCCCGGCATCATCGCGCGCGACCACGCGCAGGGCGTGTTCCGGCAGAGTTTCGAGCAATTCTCCGGCCGCATGGTGCCGCCGCGGCTCGCGCGCGGCGCGCGTCTCCTCCAGCAATATGGACCGACGTTCAGCCGGATCGAGCAGCAGTACGGCGTGCCGGGCGCGGTCATTGTCGCCATTTGGGGCCTTGAAACCGACTTCGGCGCCAACTCGGGCAAATTCCCGACCATTCGCTCGCTCGCGGCGCTCGCCTACGATTGCCGCCGCCCGGACAAGTTTCGCGGCGAGCTGCTCGCGGCTTTGCGTATCGTCGATCGCGGCGACATGAGCCCGAGCGAAATGCGGGGCGCTTGGGCCGGCGAAATCGGCCAGACCCAGTTTCTGCCGTCGTCCTATCTCAAATACGCCGTTGACTACGATGGCAATGGCCGCCGCGATCTCATTCACAGTGTGCCCGACGTGCTCGCCTCCACCGCCAATTACCTCAAGGGTTATGGCTGGCAGCGCGGCCAGCCCTGGGACGAGGGCACTACCAATTTCCAGGTCCTGCTGCAGTGGAACTCGTCGCAGGTCTACACCAAAACAGTCGCCTATTTCGCGCAGCAGCTCGCCGGTGGGCAGTAGAACAGGTTAAGCCTCACGCCCGGGTGGACCAACGGGTCGCGAGTCTCAACCGCCAATCCAGCGTTCGAGGAAGACGCTGAGCCAGGCGCGCACCCTGTAATCGTACACCTCGCGGTCGGCAAAATGTGCGGCGCGAGGCTTTGCCCCAGGCAGCTCCAGGCGAATGTGGCCGCGCGTCGTCCATCGGTGCATCATGGCGCGCGTCACGTCCGGATGAAATTGCAGCGCGTAGGTCCGCCCATAGCGGAACGCCTGCACCTCGAACATGTCGCTTTCGGCCAGAAGCTCGGCGCCTTTCGGCAAATCGAATCCTTCGCGGTGCCACTGATAGACTTGTCTCGGCCAGGGACTGACGATGGCAAGGCCGGCGGCGGTGGGCCGGATCGGGTAATAGCCGATCTCGGCCTGACCGGCCGGGTGGAGGAAGACCCGGCCGCCGAGCGCCCGCGCGCACATCTGCGCCCCGAGGCAGATGCCGAGGAATGGCTTGTCCTCCTGGAGCGGGACGGCGATCCAGTCGATCTCCTGCCGGATGAAGTCGTCCTCGTCATTGGCGCTCATCGGGCCGCCGAAGACGATGGCGGCGGCGTGGTCGCGCATGGTTGCCGGGAGCGGATCACCGAAGCGCGGCCGGCGCACGTCGAGCCCGTATCCGAGCTGCTGTAGGGCATAGCCGACGCGACCCGGGGTGGAGTGTTCCTGGTGCAGAATGATCAGGATCGGCTGTTGCATGATCGAAAGAATCGAAGGCACGCCAGTGCAATCTCCTATCGCGTTCGCCGATGAATTCAAGGCGCGGTGGCGCGTGGCCGTTATGACTTGCGAGCTGCACTCCGCGTGGCCTGACCCATGAGCGGCAGAAGCAGGGCGTTTGGCACGATTCGCAGCAGCAAAGCCATGATCTGGTTGGCTGGTCCGACGACGACCACGCGCTTGCCGCGCATGAAACCGCTATAGCCGATGCGCGCCACCCGGTCGGCCGGAAGCGACACGACGTTCTGTATCCCGTCGCTGCGCAGTCCGGCGCGCGCCTGGAACTCGGTTGGAACCGGCCCCGGACAGAGCGCGGTGACCCTGACGCCGCGGCTCGACAGCTCCTGATGCAACGCCTCGCTGAACGAGAGCACGTAGGCCTTGCTGGCGTAATAGACGGCCATGCCCGGGCCGGGCATGAAGGCGGCGACCGAGGCGACATTGAGAATGCCGCCGCGATGGCGCGCGAGGCTTTCCACGAACGCGAGCGACAGCTCGGTGAGCGCGCGCACATTGAGATCGATCATGGCGAGTTGCTCGTCCCGGCTGAGCGCGGCAGCCGGGCCAGCGAGCCCGAACCCGGCATTGTTGACCACGAACTTGGGCTCAAGACCGCGCGAGGTCAGCTCCGCAGTGAGAGCGGAGGCTGCATCCCGGCGCCCGAGATCCATGCTCAGCACGATTGGCCGCGGCCGGCCCGCTGCCGCGATCTCCTCGGCGAGCGCCGTCAGCGGCGCCTCGCGGCGCGCCACCAGCACGAGCTCATGCCCGTGATCGGCGAAGACGCGCGCGAGCTCGGCGCCGATGCCGGCCGAGGCGCCGGTGATGAGCGCAATCGGCCTCATGCTTCGCCGGGTTCGCCGACCTCCCGCGCAATGCGCCGCCGCAGCTCGATGCGCTGCCGCGGCGATACGCCGAGCAGGTCGGCGGCGCGCCACAGCAAATTGTCCTCGAGTTCGTCGCGCCGGCCGTCGGCATAGACGATCTCCCACATCATTTCGACGATTCGG
>Ga0187856_1000456_pt1 | contig 37450 bp, 26 predicted proteins | sample June2016WEW_8_40_FD_132443 | JGI IMG/M metagenome (GOLD analysis project Ga0187856, IMG submission 132443) | Peatland microbial communities from SPRUCE experiment site at the Marcell Experimental Forest, Minnesota, USA - June2016WEW_8_40 | ecosystem: Environmental > Terrestrial > Soil > Wetlands... | reverse complement strand
TGCGAGCCCACCTCCGCGAGCGCGGGGTGAAGGTGCCCCTCGCCTTGCCTCGAGGGAGCTGAGTAGTGTCAAATGGCCACGTCAGCTCAATGCATCAAATCGCGGTTGACAAGGTCAGATGACAATGGGTTGCGGCATCGTCCCAGTGGGCCAGTACCTGTTCACCAGTGTGGCTCCTCTCAATGAACTGGGGCGCGTGAACAACTAACCGCGCTGCGATAGGTATCCACCGGCGCGGCCAGGGGTCCCGCCATTCTCGTGGTTGTTCGACGACCTAGAGAACTGGAGGACCCCTAACAGTGGGTGACGGTACCGAATTCGATGACGCGTTGTTGGGATTGCGCGGGTTCCGCGTGCTGGCGGTGACCGAAGACGGCGATGAGCTGCTCGTCGGCATCGAGAGGATCCGCCGCGCGGCCGGGTGCCCGAGCTGTGGCGTGATCGCCAGAACCAAGGACCGACTCCGGGTGATCATCAGAGACCTGCCGGCGTTCAACCACCGCGTGCGGCGCGTGTGGTAAGAACAATCGTTCAGCCGATCAATGTCCAATCGAGAAGCAGGTTGATGTTATGCATGGTGAAGTGGCAGAGACAATCCGAACTGTGATGGGTGACATGACAGAGTCGAGGAGTGCCCTTGCAAGGATGAATAGTTCATGGGGTTCAGAACCCCATGGCGCTCCGGTCGCGCGAAGGGAGACGATCGAGCATTCAGCTGAACCGATCGAGTCCCGCCCGCGCGGACAGCACGCGGCGATCGGGGACCTCGTCGGAGCGCTCTGTCCAGGTCTACTGGGGACAGTCAGGGTCCGGGCAAGAGAACCGTCGCTTGGAAGTGGACGACGCGCGATCGCCAGGCCTGAGGCAAGTCCAGCCCGGTGTCCGGTGTCACCGGGAGGTTCGGGTCGTCATGCCGTGGCATTTCGGACGAATCGCGTTTCGGCGCGGAGCTTCTGCCCGCAAGCAGCCAGCCGGCCACCATCCTTCGGTAGGTCCAGTCAGGCTGTCAATGCGCCCAATGGCTTTTGAGCGATAGCTGACGCCCATCACTGGGTGAGCCTAACTTTCGTCCGCCGACTCTTAGCGAGAGTCTGGAGTCGACGGATCGTGCCAGAGAAGTTCGTCGTAGCTGGACCTGACGTCACCTGATCTGTCGAGCTTGTCGATCCACTTCTCCGCTTCGACGTAGCCAGTCTTTGCCTGAGGAGTGGAAAGCCTCTGTTCGATGCCTGCCCTAGTCACTTTCGGACTGTGTTCCAGGGGAAGGAGGGTCGCCAAGTAGACGCCGTAGTAGTGCTCGCGTTGCTCAGAACCTTCCGCGTGACGGTGGAACTCAGCCCTCGCCCACCCCTGAAGTTCCATGACCCACGGAACTACTGCCAAATCAACCGGAGAAATCACTCCTTTGCCAAGGAACGAGTTCTCAACGCCTTGCACGACAGACTCCCTGAACACTTCTTTGACCTCAACTGTCCAGATACGTCGCGACGTAACAATCGTTAGAACCGCTCCCTGATGGGACACTTGTCGAACCGCGGCGTACGGAATCGCGGCTGCGTAGTGGACTGGACGAGGCCACTCGCCCTCGTTCCATCCAAGGATCGCACGGTCTAGCAAAGTCACGAGGAGACCTCCTCTGACCGTGTACATCGACCCGGGAGGGATTGCGGTGTCGCTCACATATGTCCAGACCGGCACGAACAGTCTTGCGTCGTCACCGGGACTCATGAGAGCAGCCACTTGCCTGCCCCCGCTTATGATTGCGGTTTTGCATGCATCCGGGTATTCCGCCCCGCCGTATATGAAGCCGGTAAATTGGGCTGCCTCAACGCAATTCGCCTCAGCTTCGCGGTTACGCATTCGCTTGAGTTCCGCGTAGGCCCATCGCACTTCCCGGACCTCATCGCTCATTGCTCGGTTCCCGCGGTCGCATCGCGTTCCTTTCTTTGCTCATCGTAAAGCTGTCCTCCCAGTACAACAAGACCCAATACAGCCCCAAGGCATCACCGATCCACTTGGGTGGCAGGCGGAAATCGACTACAGCGCAAGTAATCCAAACGTGACGGTCGGCCACGCCTTCGCCCACCTACAGGGTTGATCATGGCGCTTGAGCCGGGTCTGGCGGATGGGTGAAGAGGGCGAGGAGCTCATGGCGAACTAGCTCGCGCGCCGGGCAAAGCAATGGCGTGTACTACATTCGCTCCCCATGGTGGTCACCGAAAGTGATACGGCCGGTTCTGGGATGACCAAGCTCCGGTCGGGCCTGACCTGCCCCTTGTTGACCTTCTGAAGTCGTGACCGCCGCGACAGGCGGCACCCCTAAGATCTCGGGGCGGGAAGGTGGGTCCCTCGTCCGTCAGGCTACCCGCTACCCCATCAGCCGCTAGGAGCCAGGAGGGCTGTGACGTCGGACTGTGGGATCCCCAGTTGCGCTAGCGCCTGAGCTGCGTTGCCAACCGACTCGGGGATCGTCCCAATCTGGTTCACGCCCCCTTGGAGACTGAGAACGTAGACAGTCCCGTCCGAACCAGCGATGCAGTAGTTCGGGTCACAGCTCATCCAGTCGGGGAATACGAAATCTGAGCCGAACCATATCGAGGCGACGATGTTGACGTCGTCACGGCCGGTAGGCCACTGGCCCGGAACTGAGGTCGTCGTGGTCGTCGTGGTAGCAGTCGGACCCGACGAAGCCAACAGCGGGGCACAGGCAAGGACTACCCCGACGAGCGGCCCCGAGGCTTCCGAGAGGGCTGTTTCCAGCTTGTCTTTCCAAGTCTTGGGTGGGTCGGCTGCCAACGACAAGGCGTCGAGGAGCTTACTGCCCGTGCCGGCAGTGACTATCGCGAAGGCACATGCCCCCAGTTTCTTGCTGAGTGCCGTGTTGCAAGGAGTCAGGACGATGCCTTCACGGCCCCCGTGGTTGCAAATGTCACGGGTTGCCGGGTGGTGAGGCGTGAACGAGCTGGCCAAAGGGAAGTGCCCAGCAAAGTTGCCGGCAGGGTCGCCGTCTTTGTCCTGGCATGACAACGACCAGTGCACGGTTACGGACTTCTTGCGTGCCGGGATAGCCGTCGTGAACCGGTACAGCTCATAGGTGGGGCTCCCGAATATCCCTTTCTTGCCCGGGATCGCCATGTTGTCTGGGTACTGGAGCGTCTCGCTGGCCGATCCCGAGGAGAGCTGCAGCTTAAGCGGGGATCCGGCGTAACCGGTCGTGCTCAGGACGTCGGAGCAGTCGACAGTCCCCTGTACCCTGGCCTGCGCCCGAGCGGAGCGATGAGCATCTTTGCCTACTGAAGCTGTATGGGCCGCGGCCAAAGGTGCCGTAGCCAGGGAGCACAGGCCTAAAGTCAGTGCAAGGCCCAGGGCACCTATGACAACGCGTAGGGACCGTGTGGCGAACGGGACAGGACTTCCTTGCATGGCCGGATGATAGTCCTGTCGACTTCCCCTAGCTCTGGTAGGCCGGATTTCCTTGTGCCCAACCTTCGGGTTCAAGCCACGCTGCCAGGATTCCTTTGGGCCTGACCTTCTGGTTCTGCCCGACGACTGCATGTCTTGACACTGAGTGAGGCACCGATCTCGTGCTTTCGCGGTGCGCGGTCAGCCGAACCTCATCGACACCGTCATTTTGCCCGATGATTCCACCATTTTGCTTAAAGGATATGCGCCGACCGGCGTGAGCATTGACACGCTGCAAATTTCCGCTAATCAGCTCGGTATGGCGATCCTCGACGCGGCCGATAGTTCTTAGCCTCGATCCACCGTCCGACCCCGGTGAGGTGACTGCGGCAGCCTGATTTGCGGTGTTCTGGCGGCATCTCGACTGCCTGAAGGCCCGTGTCCGAGTCGGAGGCGCGTTCGTCTCGCCCGTCACCGATTGTTTTCATCTTGGAGATCGCCGGGCACGCCGCAAGCGATCTCGGTGATCTTTGGCTCAGGTTCGCAGCGCACAAAGGCGCTCGAAGCAGGCAGTCCACTGCTCGGCCCAGGGCCAGTTCGTCGGCAGATGGAGCTGGCGTCGCCGGGCGCGGCGCGTCATGCGACCGGGAAGGTTGAGGAACCGTCGTCGGATCGTCTTTGAGACGAGCGGGCCGTGGATCTCAAGGCCGAGTGAGCCGAGCCAGCGGACAAGGTTGTGGGCGATCGTGGCGCACACCGCCCAGGCTCCGTTGGCAGAAAAGCGCCCAGAAGGGCAGTGGGACAGTCCCGATCCCTCCTTCAAGTCCCTGATCGCGAGCTCGATCACAGCATGGCGCCGGTGGTCGGCGTCGAGGAGGACGGCCTCTCCCACGCGGTCGGTGATGAAAGCGTGATAGCGGAAGGTGGGGAACAGTGCCGGCTGGGGATCGGCGAGCTTTGTCCGGCGCACGACGAGGCGGTGCCCGTCTCCATAGACGGTCTCGGCCACCCATGCCTGGCCGGCATCGGTGTAGTCGATCGGGACCCAGGCCGCTTCCTCGATTGCCCCGATCGCCCTTTTGACCGTGGCGTTCTGCGGGGCGGTGATCGAGTAGGAGACCTGGTGGTCCCGGCAGGCGGCTATGACATAGCGGGAGTAGAAGCCCGCATCGGCCCGAAGGCTGAGCGGGCCGGTCGACCCTGCGCGTCGCACACGTCCCACGAGCTCTCTGACGAAGCGTTCCGCCCCCCGTCCCGATCCGGCCGATCCTTTTCGGAACCGGACATGGAGGACCTCGCCCGTGTCTGCCCGCGTGCCGACCAGGGGGTGGTAACCGAGGACGTGGGTGTAACCGAAAGCGGCGCCTTGCTTGTGGTCCCCGTGCACGGGGCAGATCGTCGAGTCGAGGTCGATGGTCATCGGCTCGTTCTTGGGCCCGGCGCCAAGGGCCCACGCCCGGGTGAGCATCACCTCGGACATCTTGTCGAGCTGGCGGACGTGGCCGAAGCTGAAAGCCCGCAGGAAGGTCCCGAGCGTCGAAGGCGCCATCACCTTGTGGCAAAGCACCGCTGAGGTCGCTCCGGCCCGCAACATGTCGGCGTCATCGATGCATTGGGCGCCGGCGACCATGGCGTGCACGAGCGTCGCGACCCGACGTCCCGGGAAGGGATGAACATCGACCAGCTCCTCGGCGAGGACTTCGAGACCGAGCGTCTCGCTCAGCACACAGACGAGAGCGAGACCGGCATCGGCCACCGCGTGGTCGTTGTCGAACATCACCGACAGGCGCGACGGGCTGTGCGAAACTGGCATCGAAAAGGTGCCTTTCTGATCTGGCGAATTGTTTCTTTGGCGAGTTCAATTCTTCCTGATCACGGCACCTTTTTCGCGGATGGTCAGGCTTTTACAGGCCTATCTGGGCGGTGGTTCCAGGCTTAGCGCGCTGCATCTCGCCAGGCGCGCGAATTCGCCTCAGTTACCGGCAGAGCGCACCGGAAAGTACGATCCGCGTACATGCGAAGCACATCCCGGGCGAGACGCGGACGAACGCTGCGAGCGAACAGCAGCATGATGCTCATGATGCTGGCGCTGGTCGGCTGTACCAGCGCAACTGCCTCAAGCGGATCAGCACCGACGCAAGCGCGGCCAGACGGGTCGCCTGCCGCGGTGCGGGCAGACCTTCAATTCGATAAGCAACTGGCCGAGCTGGTGGGCGCCGACACCGTCCCCGGTGACAACTTCGGCTTCTCGGTGGCCGTCTCGGGCAGCACCGCCGTCGTCGGCGCTCCCTTTCACGCCAACAATGCCGGCCGGGCGTACGTGTTCACCGATGCGCATGGCGCCTGGACACAGACGGCCGAGCTGGTGGGCTCCGACACCGTCTCCGGAGACTCCTTCGGCTTCGCGGTGGCCGTCTCGGGCAGCACCGTCGTCGTCGGGGCGCCGGGTGGCGCAGGCAAGGCGTACGTGTTCACCGAGAGAGTGCGCACCTGGACACAAGTCGCCGAGCTGGTAGGCCCCGAAGTCGCCGACGACTTTGGTTACTCGGTGGCCGTCTCGGGCAGCACCGTCGTCATCGGGTCGTTTGGTTACGGCAAACTCGCTGGCCGTGCGTACGTGTTCACCGAGTCAAAGGGCGTCTGGGCACACAGCGCTGAGCTGGTGGGCTCCGACACCGTCTCCGGAGACTCCTTCGGCTTCGCGGTGGCCGTCTCGGGCAGCACCGTCGTCGTCGGCGGAGACACCCACTCCAAGGGTGCTGGTCGTGCGTACGTGTTCACCGAGTCAAAGGGCACCTGGGCACAGACGGCCGAGATGGTGGGCTCCGACACCGTCTCCGAAGACGCCTTCGGCGCCTCGGTCGCCGTCTCGGGCAGCACCGTCGTCATCAGCGCATTCGGTCACGCCAAGCGCGGGGGCAGGGCGTACGTGTTCACCGAATCAAAGGGCGCCTGGGCACAGGTCGCCGAGATGGCGGGCTCGGCTACCGCCGCCGTCGGCTACTCCGGTTACTCGGTGGACTTCGGTTACTCGGTGGCCGTCTCGGGCACCATGGCCTTAGTCGGCGCGCCGGTCCACGCTCACGGTGCCGGCCGGGTGTACGTGTTCAAGACGTAAGCGGGGTCCAGGAGGCTCTCTCGCTCCGGGCTCGACGAGGTCCTCGAGTGGGGGATCTTCAACCGCAGAGCGTCGGAAACAGGGGCGCGCACGCGGGCGACCAGACCCTGATTACCAGAGCTGGTGAAGCAACCTGTACGCCTTCGCAGTCGTGGCCGCGTTCTTACGAGCCAGTTCGGCATTCCAGCACCGGACTGCAGTCGACGACGCCGACAGCTTCGTCATTGTCAGCGCGACGAACGTCGGTTTGAGGTGACGCCTGATGAGTGAGCCATACAACTCCAACTTTCGGGGACGGAGATCGTGTCGCTCGGCTAACCACTTGTCCATGAATTCGGCGGATGTCTGCGGTCCATGGCGAGGATCTAACCAGGAGCCGGTAAACCGTCTCGCTACGTGCATTCATCAGATTCCTGTCGCGCGATCGTTCTACCTCGCAAGCATCCGGGCGTCGGTGTCGAAGAGGATCAGCTCGTCAGGCGTGCAGATATGACGGACGACGAACGCCCGCTCGTTCACCCTCCAGAGCCCTTCGCCCCGGGAGAGAAGGGGGAGCTGGGCGACCTCGACCGAAGTGAGACCGAGCACGTTGCCGGCGGCCTGGGCCTCTTCGAACGGCTCGTTGTACAAGATCCGCGTGGCGGTGTCGCCGAGGAGCCCCTGGGCGAGGCCGCGGGCCTCCGACCCGACGTCGCCGACGGCGTCGAGATCCGACAGCCGGTGAAGCACCATGAGATTCGCCAGACCCCAGGCACGCGAAAGTTTCCACTGGGCCTGCATTCGCGCAAGCAAGACCGGCTGTGCCAAGAGGCGCCACGCCTCGTCGTAAACGACGAGACGCTGTCCCCCCGTTGGGTCCGCGAGCGCGGCCTCCATCCATGTCGATGCACAAGTCATCACCAGGCCGATCAAGGTGTCCGAGCCGGAGATGGCCGAAAGGTCCAACGACAGCATCGGCAGGCCGGGGTCGAACTGGACCGTGGACGGGCCGTCGAACAGCCCGGCGAGGTCGCCACGCACCAGACGCGCAAGCGCATGGGCAACCTCGCGACCGTCGCTGCGAAGCTCCTCGACTGTCGAGCCGGCAAAGGGCCATTCGGGTTCCAACATCGCGTCAACGACCATCGGCAGGATCGGTGTCGAGTTCTCGCACCTGGCGGTGTCGAGCGCCGTATCGAGCGCGGTGCGCTCGGTCGCCCGAAGCACGCGGCCGAGCGTGGCTTCTGCGAGCGCCGCGAGCAGGCCGAGCCGCCGTGCTCTCACTTGCGCCTGCCACGAAGCGTCGTCCAGTCCAGAAGGGCGTGGCCCGTCGTCGAGCGGGTTGAGACGCGCGGCGGTTCCGACGCCGAGCTCCACCGTTTGGCCGCCGAGGGCGCGGGTCACCACGGTCCACTCGCCCTTCGGGTCGCCCGGGACGTAGACACGCCGCCCGAAAGCGACACAGCGAGCGGCAAGAGATTTCGCCAGGGTGGACTTCCCCCGGCCGATCTGGCCGGCGAGACAGATGTTGGGATTGGTGAGCGCTCCCTGGCGGTACAGCTCCCATGGGTCGTAGCAGAAGGCTGCCCCGGACCAGGCGTCCTGGCCGATCAGCATCCCCGACGAGCCGAGCCCCTCCTCTGCGAGGAAGGGGTAGGCACCGGCGAGCACCTCGGAGGTGGCCCGATGCGGGACGAGCCTTAGGCGCCTATACGAGCGGCCCGCCATCGGGCCGGGCTCGCCGCCCCGTGCCAGGAAGGGTCGTTCGCGCTTTTCTTGGCGGAGTACCTCGATCTCGGCCCTGCGCTGGTCCATGAGTCTCTTGCGGTACTCGAGCTCCACCTGACGAGCCGATCGCCGTGCTCCTCGGTCAGAACGCTTGGGGGACCAGCCCGCCGCGCCGTAGACGCGGGTCCCCGACTCGAGCGGCAGAGAGGAGGGAATATGAGGAGGTGGGTCTCCGTCTCGGCGTTCCTCGGCAGGGGCGCGCCGACGCCAAGGGCCTGGGACCGCTTTGTTGCCCATCAGAACGTCGTCCTTCCGAGAGGTAGAGCAGCCGCGATGAAGCCCTGCATCTGGCGTCCATACAGCGGCCTGACTTCGCAGCTTGCCTGTGCGGCAGCGCGGGTGATCGTGGCGACCGCAGCGTCGAGAGCCTCGGCCGTGGGCGTCGTCACGGTGAGAAGACCGGTGAACTCCACGTCGGTGTGACCCGAGATGACAGAGCGTTCTCTCGCCATCAAGTCGTCGTATTCCAGGGAGTCGGAGAGATCGGCGAGCTGGCCGACGCGGGCCTTCTGCGCGGAGTCTGCGACCGCCTCGGTCTTCTCCCGGCGGATCTGGCGAAGTGCCGCATCGGTCGGCTGCGGTCGCGACGTGATCGAGAGCGTCCGACGCGCACCGGGCGCGAACACGAGCGGATGCAGGAAGTCGGGCGGCACTGCGATACGGGGCCACTCCGATACCCAGAGCACGCTGGACCAGGCAGAGTCGTGACGCAGCCGATGCCAGGACTCCGAGACAGCGACTGGACCGGCATGGCTCAGGTTGGCCGCCGGGTCCGAGGTGGGGTCGATCTCCACGGACGGCTCGAAGGCCTGGCGGACGATGGTGGCGAGCTCGGCCTCGCCGAGCCATCCGACCGGGCGCAAACCGGCCTGGCGGAGCGCGTCGCTGAGCGCGGCCATGTCGGCGCGCAGCACCTCGGCCGCCCCCCGGACACCGCGCCCGGCCGCCTTGATCGCCCGGGCCGCCGCGCGGAGGTCGAGTGACAGGCTCACGGTGGTGCGGTGGGTGGACGAGTCCAGGCGCACCTGGTCCAAGAGCTCCTGGTATTGAGTTGCCGCCCACTCCCCGTCGTTTCGCCCGTGCGTCTCCCACCAGTCGCTCTGGCTCCGTGCCGGATCGGGGATCGTCGCTTCCAGCACTTGAAGGGCGGCGCACGTCCCCGAGTGCGCGAGCTGGGCGATGACCCGGCCCCAGCGGCTCACCCTGAGCGAGCGGTCGGGGTCATCCAGCAGCGCGAACGCCGGATGACTGACGGACAAGACGGCGCAAAGCGTCTGACGGTGCGGGTCGTGGATCATCACCGCCCCCGAAGCTTGATCGACATGGAGACGCATCGAGGCGCCGTCGCCCGGCAACGCGAGGGTCCCAGTCGGCCTGGGTTTCTCGACCCGGGCCCGGAACTCCGTTTGGCCATTGGCCCTTCGGGCTCCGAAGTGGGCGGCTGTTCCCGTCCACTCGACAGCCGGCCGCCCCGCCACGCGGACGAACGCGGCCGCGCCGAGCGGCAGCCAGATCAGACCGGACGCCACAAAGGCCATGGGTCCACCGACGAAGAGCGCCACAACGGCCACGACCGCTGCGCACCCGAAGGCGGCCACACGGGGAGTGGAGAATCCAAGCAGAAGGCCGCGAGTCGAACGACGGGCGAACCGGACGCTCAAGGGGGGAGGCGTGGTGCGTGGGTCGGTGCTCACGGTGTGCTCCCCGCCAACGAGGATCCGGGCGACATCCCGGGCCCGGCGCCGTCCGCTGAGCCGGTCCGGCCCTGTTGTGGACTGGCCGGAGTGGCTGCAGACGAAGGCGGTGTGGCGGCGCCACCTTGAGCGGCACTTCCGCCTGCGGGGCCTGCACTTTCCTTCCCGCCAGGTACACCGCCCGGCCCGGTGACAGGTCCGCTGGAACCTGGCGTCGCGCCTATGAGCGCGGACCCTGCGACGGCTCCGGTGGCACCGGCGGCGGCCGGTACCGCGAAGCGTGAGAAGTACGGGGCGGCCTTTTGCGCCATTCGCCCACTCGCTGCTGCTCCGGCGACGGTGCTCGCCCCGAGCGAGTGGAGCTGGTGGGCATGCTCACCTGTGAAGTGGACGATCTTCAGTGCCGACCATGGGGCGAACCCGGCGAGGAAGAGCACAAGGATGCCTGAGATCACCTGGGTCACCTTCTGGGTTGTGTCGGAACCGGCCTGGCCGACCCCCTCGATCAAGATGCCGTAGCCCGCCACGAAGATCAGTATCAGGATCAACTTGGAGACGATGAGGGCGACGGTCGTCTCGATCCATCGACGTGTCCACGAGACGGTGATGTCCGCCAGCGATCCGGCGAAGGCGAGAGGGGCGAATATGGCAGTGACGACAATCAGGACCTTGCGGATCACGAGCGCGAAGTAGACGATCACCGTCGCAACGATGCAGGCGAGTGACAACAACAGCAGGGCGGCAGCGCCGCCCACTGCCGTCGTGAGCGCGCCCGTGCCCAAGATGAGCTTGCCGAGCCCTGTGATGTCGGTGCCGGTGGCGGCCTGAACGACGCCGGCGCACAAGTCATCGGTCGCCACGAGGAGCAGATTGACAACGGCAATCGCCACACCGCCGCCGATGAACGCGACAATAAGGCCCTTCAGGGCTCGCGCGAGACCACCGGGCTCGCGGCGAAGGACGCTCTGGATGATCTGGATGGCAAACAGGCCGACGGCGACCACACCGGCGATTGCGGCGGTGATGCCGAGCTCCAGGTTGAAACCCGTTCCTCCGAGGTGCACCGCCGTCGCTGCGCTCATCTGGCCCCACAGCCAACTGACGGCGTGGTCGGCCGCATCCCCGAACGACTGGGCGATGGCGTTGAACGCGTCGCCCGCGGCAGACTTGGCGACGTCGCCGGCGCACTGGCCGTAGGTGGCCGGGTTGTACCACTCACAGGCCATCTCTAGGACACCTTCCAGTCCGAGACGAGCACAGTCCCGTATCCGTCACGCCAATGGGCTGACCCGACCTGGATCACCATGGAGAAGTGCCTCGTCGCTATGGCCCGCCCCCGTGCGATCCTCAGCACCCCCGAGACGTCCTCGACCACGGCGCGGATGTCCGGCGGTTGCCAGCCGGCGTCGATCATCTGTTGCCACTGCGGATCGAGCTGCACTTCGAGATCTCTCGCCGACCATCGCACTCCTGCCGCTGCGCCGGCGCGCCACTGGCTAGGCGATAAGAGCGGTGATACCTGGCCGATGATCCCTGGTTCGAGAAGCGAGACGTACAACGCCCGCTCGGAGAACGCGCTCGGGATGCCGGGCATGAGGTCAGGCGCCTCCTCCGCGACGAGCCACGCCCCGAGGGCATTACGGCTCTGGCGGGCGAAGTTGATGTCGAGGAGGCCGGTGGCGAACTCGACGGCCCAACCGTCGGGCGTCTCGCTCAGGGCGAGATCCGGCCAACCGCCGGCGATCGCGGGGTCCGGGAGTGCCAAAGCCTCGGCCCGGTGCAGCATCGCCACGTTGGCCGGCGACGAGAAGCCTTCCTCGAAGCCCTTGTCGTACTGCTGCTCTACCGGGGTCCCCGCGGCCACGGTGGTCGCGGGCGCGACGGGTTGCCAGCCACCTGTAGGGACCGAAGACGTCGTTGTCGTCGAGGAAGCCGTCTGTCTGATGCCATGGCTTCTCACCGCGTGATGTCCGCCGGTGACCACAACGGCGAGGCCTCCTGCTATGACCGCAGTGCCGAGCGCGAACGCGATCACTCCGGCGATCCTGCGTCGCCTCATAGGTGGGAACCTGCGCTGAAGAAGAAGTTGATGAGCGTGACCGCGCCGCCGGTGATCAAGGCGGCGACAAATGCCACGAGCACGCCGGACTTGCCTCGCCCGGCCAATACCGGGTTGACAGAGTGGTTGCCGATCGCCCATACGATCGCCGAGATCACAAGTCCGGCGAGGCTGGCGATGAGAGCGATGGTGAGCAATGCCCCGACGATGGTCTCCAGCTCGGTGATGCCGGGAAGCCCCGTGGTGTTCGGACTGACATTCATGGGTCGTGACCCCTCTCCTTGTTGGTTGGTTGCTGTTACTCGCCTGGGGCCGGGTCGCGAAGCGCGATCAGGCCTCCAGAAACGAACGTGTCCCAGGTCTGAACGGCCACCCCGTACTCGGTGTCGATGGCAGAAACGACGAGGCCGTCACCGAGGTAGATGCCCACGTGGCCGGCAAGACCCGGACCCGGTGAGTCCGAGCCCGGTACGAGCACCAGGTCTCCGGGAACGAGCTGAGCCGCGGTCACCGCGACGCCTTCTGTCTGCTGGACGCTGGAGGCGTGCGCCAAGGTGACTCCGACGGTCGCCCACGCGGCCATGGTCAGCCCCGAGCAGTCATAGGCGTCCGGCCCAGCGGCGCCCCACACATAGGGCTTTCCGAGCTGTGCGAGGACGAAGGCGACGACCTCGGCGTGCTTCGGTGGTGTGCCTGCCGGAGCGCCGTACCCCGGAGGCAGTCCGTGCCCCGTCCCTTTGGCGGCGAGGCCACCGGTACCTTGCCCGCAGGCTCCCGGGGCATCGCCATTGGCGAGGACCTCGGAGAGGATCGTGCCGGCCGGTACCCAGCTCGGTTTGTAGTTGGACCCATCGGGATAGGCCGAGTGCCGCACGTGCTCAGCGGCGAGCCAGGGCGCTATCTGCTGCCAGTGTGGCACCGAGAGCAGCCGACCGACGAACTCATCGGTGGCGTAGCTCGGGTCCATGATCTGGGCCGGGGTCCCCCAACCGTGTGAGGGGCGTTCTTGGAACAGCCCGAGCGAGTCTTGGTCCCCGGAGTCGACGTCCTGGAGCCCGCTCTCGGTCATTGCGGTCATAAGGGCGATTCGGGCTGCACGGGAGCTCTCGTTCGAGGCTGCCATCGCGGCCGTGACGATCGCGTCCGCGTTGGCAGCCTCGGCGACGGTGAGATTTCGCACCGGCCCCGTGATCGAGCACGTCTCTGCCGGCAACTGGGCGACGGTCACGATCGACGCCGATGTCGTGTCCTGGTCGACCCCACCGATCACGGTGAGCCCGAGGACAAGGGCCGCGCTCGCCACAAGGGCCGCACCGACAGCCATCGACAGCCCGGTCGAGGGCCCGCTCACGCGGGTGCTCCGTAGAACTCTTCGAGAGCGCGGTGTCTCGGTTGGGTCCACCGGCCGGTGGTCCCAAGCCTGCGCGGGTCGGTCAACGCCAGTGCCCGGTACGTCTCCTCGAGCCGAGCAGAGGTCGTAGACAACACACGCCTTCGCAATTCGCTGGCGGCTGAAGGAACGAGCACGTTCGCTGGCAACACGCTTATCGGGGCCGGCTCGGGCGCCTGGCGGCTCCGGGCTTGATCGTCGTGTCCCATCACCCCTGAGGGCAGGGGGACATCCGCGCTAATGGTCACGCCCAATGTGCGAGCGCAACGGGCCACGACGGTGCTGGACGGCACCATCGGCGTGCCGTTTTCATCGCGTTGCAGGCGCACTTGCGGACCTCCGTCATGGGTGGACGATGTGATCGCGCAGACGCTGCCGCCACTGGTTACCAGGCCACCTACCGTTCGTCGCGCATTGTTTGAGCGGTTGAGGGACGGCTGGACGGTGGTTATCCGTGGGCCTCGACGCACGAGCGGTATGTGCGTCGTGAGGTAACGAGCGTGCCACTCAGGACAGAGTCCCGAGTTGAGTCCTGCGCACGTGGACAACATTGGCTACCTGGTACCGACGGTCTTCAAGTAGCCGCCGCGGGCCGGCACGGACATGTTCGCTGGCCGGAGCGCCAGAACAGCGAGTTGGGTGCGCCACCAGTGGATGGTCTCGGGCGGGGGTTGGCGCGTCGTATCGGGCGACGCCAGTCGAGCGGCGACCCAAAAGGTGAGCCCTCTCCGCCATGCCTCCTGGCGCCCCCGGCAGCGACCGGGCTGGGGACCCGCCACCAGACTGAGCAGTGTCGGGTCCGGTATCTGAACTGAGAGCCGGTTATACGATTTGAGTTGTTCCCCCGCGACTACTCCCGGCAGGCGAGGACCGTCGACCGATGTCGGCACCGGTAACGCGTGTCGCGCCCACCAGTCTCCGGCCTGGATGACTGCGGCTTCGATCGCCGACAACGAGCTGTTCGAGTCCGCTCCCGCCAAGGCCAGCAACTCGCCGACCGTTGAGGCCAGCCGCGGGTTCTCTCTACGAGTTGGCTCTTCCTCGGCCGCGGCGTTCCAGTCTGAGTAGGGGAGTATCACTCGACCTCGCTGCGAGGGCAAGGGCGAGGGCGAGAATCGGACCGGCCGCGCCGCATCAGCCTCGGCTGCAACCCGGCGGCCGAGCTCCGTTACGTCCAACGACCCGAAACGGGAACGGCGTTGGGCCAACCGCACTGTCGTCAGGGCCGCCGCAGCACCCACGGCGGGGTTATCCCGCCTGCGCGAGCCCGCCCATTCAACCAGCTGTCTCACCTCCGGGTGAGACAGCGCCTGGTCGCGCCTGCTGGCCAACTCCCTCGTGGACGCTTGTGCCCGCGGATTCAACTCCCGGTACTGCAACGCCAAGCACCAGGTCCGGTAGGTCCAGTCGGGCAGGGCGGGAGCTCGAGGCTCATCCAGCAGTGAAGTGAGGACGCCCGCGAGACGGCGGATGCTCAGATCGTCCGGGTCGCCGGAGAGAGCGGCGTTGCGGTCGGACCCGTACGAGCAGTAGAAGGTGGCCTGTGCCATACCATGACGGTCCGCCAGAACGGGAGGACGCCGTAACCGCGCCGCTGGAAATCTTTCGAAATCTCGCTTCGTCGATGATGCCCCAAGATTTCCAGGAGGTGCATGGTGGCCAATGAACGGGTGCGCGCCGCGATCTACAAAGCGGGGCTAAGTGTCGACGAGGTGTGCGAGGCACTCGGCAAGGACCGCAAGACCATCGAGCGTTGGATCAACGGACATCTCCCGTACCGACGCAACCAGCACGCACTAGCCAAACTGCTGGGCGTCGATCCCAGCTACCTCTGGGCGCCAACCTCCGTCGAACAGTCGCGCGATCTGGGGATGGCCGAGATGCTCGCGATCTGGCCGGTTCGGTCTCTCGTGCCGATCGGCGTGTGGGTTGAGCTCTTCGAGCACGCGGTTCGACGTATCGACGTGCTGGTATTTGCTGGCTTCTGGCTGTCCGAGGACCCTGCTGTTCGCCAGGTGCTGGCGCGCAAGGCCAAATCTGGAGTGCGAGTGCGCTTCCTACTTGGTGATCCCGACAGCGCTGCTGTCCAACAGCGAGGCGAAGAAGAGGAGATTGGCACGGCGATCTCTGCCAAGATCGCCAACACGATCCACAACTACCGTCAAGTGATTCAGGCGCCGAACACGGAGTTCCGCTTGCACAACACGACTCTGTACTGCTCGATCTACCGATCGGATGACGACATGCTGGTCAACACACACCTCTACGGTCTGCCCGGCCATATGACTCCCCTGATGCGCCTCCGACGCGTCCCCGGTGCCGAGCTGTTCTCGGCTTACCTCGACACCTTCGAACGCGTCTGGGCGACCGGAACCCGACTTGCCGCGCTTCCGGAGGTCGTGTGATGGCTCGCCGCGACTACTACGACGATCCGAGCGCTCCCCGGCCGAACTCGATCGTCCCAGCAGTGACGGCGGTCGTGACCGACGACGACGGACAGATCCTGCTCATCCATCGCACCGACAACGACAGGTGGGCGTTGCCTGGCGGTGAGGTAGAACTGGGCGAAAACGTCAGCAGAGCCGTGATCCGCGAAGTGCACGAGGAAACGGGTATCGATGTCGAGATCACCGGGCTAGTCGGAATCTACAGCGACCCCAAGCACATCATCGCCTACGACGACGGGGAGGTGCGTCAGCAGTTCTCGCTCTGCTTCCGGGCCCGCCCGATCGGGGGGACGCTTCGCGGAAGCTCGGAGTCGACCGAGGTCGGCTGGCTCCGACCAGACGAACTCGACGCCCTCAGCATGCATCCAGCGCAGCGGCTGCGTGTCGATCACGGGCTCGACTCGTCGGCGTCGGCCCCTTATATCGGCTGAGCGCAGCCCACTCGCGCGTCGATCCAGGCCGCTGTGCTGAGCAAGGATTCACGGGACGCAGCGACGGTCTGGTGCACGACGGAGTCCGGAGGGTAGCGGTCAAGGATCTCCGCGAGTCGCTCCTCGGCCGAACACTTCTCACCGGCCGGTGACGACGTCAGGTCAGCCCACACAAGCGCTGCCGCGGGTTCCGACGGGGGTGAAGCGAACTCATCAGCCAGCACCGCGTGCAGGCCACGCATCTCTGCCTCCACGACAGCACCCGTGTGCCACGCGACAAGACGGCACACCTCAGAAGGCCAGCCCCGGTCACGCAGATACCTGGCCCCATCGAGTGGGTGAAACCCGGTGTCGACCACAGCAGGCGCGTATCCGACATCGTGCAACCAGGCTGCGTCAATCAGCGCTGAAGTCCACGGGGTGTCCAGCAGAGGGGCGACGATGATCGCCTGGCCGGCCACAGCGCGTGAGTGGGCGACGCGCGTGCCGACGCCAATGAGTAGCTGGGTTGCGGTGTCCGACGCATTCATATGCTGAACCCTATCGATCACGTGCGACAAGACACACTGTCGGTGCTCTTTGAGAAGTCGTCGAGACTTCTCGACGCGGTCAGAGTAGCGGCTGGGTCCCTCCCAAGTGAGGGTGCCAGTCATCGAGAGGATTTCATGAGCGCAGGGAGTTGGTACGCGGGTAACGCCGTCCGCGACGGCGAAGATCACCGCGGTTGGATCGTCGGCCACTTCATGAATGTCGGCGACGTCCGCCAATCGGGAGAAGTCGAGATCAAGTGGGGCATTCACGCCAGTGGGAAAGAACGAGCCGACTGGCAGGCTGACGGGACCCGCACGACGGTGCTGCTGCTCGTGAAAGGGGGATTCCGCCTCAACCTCTCCGTTGACAGCCTCGTCCTCGAACACGAAGGCGACTACGCGATGTGAGGCCCGGGATCGGACACTCCTGGCGGGCCGAGGAGGACTCGGTCGTGGTCACGGTGAGATGGTCGTCCCCGCTTCCATGAGGAGTTTCGAACTGAGCTGATGGAACCACGGATGACTGAACACAACAAACAGTCGTCTTCGCCGGCTGGAATCCACTCGCCTGATACGGGCAAGTTGGAATGCAGCCTTGTCGCGTAGCCTCTGCTGACGATGTCGCTCGTGGAAAGTGCCGCAGCAAGAATGGGCGAGGACCCTCCCGGCTTTGTCGGGTCGATAGGCACGGTGTTCTCCGAGTCGGCACAGCGGGCGGCCTTCGAAATCACGAGCGCCAGAGGTGTCACGCTGGTAGCGAAGGCGCATCTGTCCCGCGAGAGCTACGACCGCGAGTTGATCGGGTGGCTTGCGGCACGCCAGTGCGGACTGAGCCTGCCCCTCTTCTGGTACCCGTACTTCAAGGCCGACCCGCCGTATGTGCTCAGCTACGCCCGTGTCGAGGGCGAGCCACTATCGTCTGCCGATCCGGACGCTGACTGGCGAGAAGCTGGTCTCAAGCTTCGGGTACTCCACATGGTCAGGGAGCCTCTCGACCTACCCCGGTTTCACGGGGGCGGAGGCAGTTGGCTCGAGTCCTGCCGACGGCGCCTGGTGGCCGAGATCCGATGGGGAAACTCCGCCGGCTTCCTGTCCGACGGGGCGGCCGAATCATTGCTGCAGTCAGGTCTCAGCTCTCTCGATCTTGACGAAGAGCCCCGTCAGACCTTCATCCACGGCGACTTGCAGCCCGAACACGTCTTGCTGCGTTGTCCGGGAGGCCGGAGGACGGTGTTCCTCGACTTCGGCGATGCGGGCCTGGGCGACCCCGCGTGGGACTTCGTCGCGCTCAGCCTTTATGACCCCGATCGCCTGGCGATTCTCCTCGATGGCTACCGCGCCACGCCGGCGTTTGTAGAGCATGTTGAGCGAGTGCGACTCGGCTACCGACTCCTGCGACATCTGAGCGCGGCTCGTCGGCTCAACGAACACGCGCTTGACCCGCAGCTCGACGTCTTGATGGCGCTCCGATTGATCTAACACTCACTGGGTGGATCCACTACGAGGCGTGGCGATCGGCGAAATATCGTCGTTCGACACTCGTCGCGGGTTCGATTGTCCTGGCATCCTCACATCCTGGCATCCTGGCATTCGGTAATGACGTTCTGCAGCCACTCATGGTTCTATCGAAGGCTGAACGCGTCTCCCGGATAATGATCAGCGCAGTTCCGACTTGTGGGCCGAGCAACCCGTGGGGCGTATCGATTGGGATTCGGCTCGCGCGAGCATCCCAACTCGTACGCTTACCTCCATGAAGAGCGGCAAGGCAGTGGTCGATGACCCCAGCTGAAGTACCGCTACCTGCCGGACACCCCTACCCCGCGGGTGGGGGTGGCGTGGTGTTTGAGCATCGCTTGGGCGCGCTTCTGCTCGCCCGTCTTCTGCTGGGCGTCTCGGCTCCGAACCTTGGGGACGATTTCCGGTCAATCCGTATTCGTTTTCAAGCGAGCGATTTCAGCAAGGTCGATGACCTCGTCGTTACTGGCGAGTGCACTGGCGGCGACCGGATGCTCTCGATTGGGGTCCGACGTTCTCCAGACCTGACTCCCGGCAACGACGCGTCGAAGAAGCTCATCACCACTTACGTGAGCATGGTCATCGACAAGCGCGTCGAGATGACAAACGATTCATGGCGGCTCGCACTCGCTGTCGCAAGCCACAACGAGCATGCGGCTCAGGTCGGCGAACTCGCTGGAATCGCACGCTCTCGTCCACAGAGTGACCGGGCCTTTCGGGCCGAAGTCGAGCGAAGCAATCGCACCAGCGGAGCGGTCCGAAACCGCCTCGTTCAGCTCGACGCTCTCGTGGCCAAAGCGGTCGCATCTCTCGGCGCAACTGATGTCGATGCCGGAGAGACGACGTGGAGGCTGCTCTCGTCGTTGTACATACACCAGGCACGTCTGGAGGACCCAGAGACCGACGACGTGACCGTCACCGTTGGTCAACTTCAGCCGAAGGTGAGCGACGGTAGCCCAGAGGCAGCCACGGCCTTGTTCCATCATCTCTGTGTCCTCGCAGGCGAATACGCCTCACACGGCACGGTCGTTGACGAGGCGCGCCTCCGTAACGATCTGCGCGGCGATGCGTCACTCCTGCGTTCTGACGTTTTCCGACATGGCTGGGAGGTGCTTGACGGCTATGAGGTCTCGCTTCGAAGGCACACCCGCACCAACCTGAAAGAGGGCAGGACGGAACTGCAGCTTCCTCGGGACAACTCCCGGCAAGAGCTGGAGAAGGCACTCTGGCTCGCTGCAATGGGACACGCAGTCCTCGTCACCGGGGAACCGGATGTTGGAAAGTCAGCGCTGTCGATCATCGCTGCTGACCGGCTCAAGGCTCCGAACCTCGTGGCCGTCCTCTTGAGCTTGCGCGATGTGCCGGCAACTGTCGATCTGCTGGAGCAACGCCTCGAAGGCCCTCTCGCTCGCGTGCTGGCAGGTATGGCTGTCGGGGAAGGACGAATCCTCGTCATCGACGGCGCGGAGCTGGTGCAACAAGGTCGGTCGGATCTGTTTCAGGCGATCGTCGCTTCGGCTCACAGTGTCGGGATCGGCGTCGCTGCGGTGGCGCGAAGCGACGCTCGCGACCGCGTCGAGAACCTCGTGAGGCGCTCGCTCGACGTGACCGCCGAGAGCGAAGAGCTGAAAGTTCACGTCGTCCCCGGTCTCACTGAGTCAGAGGCTGCCGAAGTCGTTGAGGCCTTTCCCCAACTGCAGCGAGTAGCCGTCGAATCTCGCAATGAGTGGCTGATGGCACGGCTGGGGCTGCTTGAACTTCTCCTCCCCGTCCGCGCGGCCACGAGTCTGCAGGACGGCGCTCTATCGGAGGCGGACGTGTTCGAAGCCGTCTGGAAGGGACTCGTCAGGAACCAAGAAGACGTCGTCGACGGCGTGCAACCAGATGCCCGCGAACGCGTGCTCGTGGAGTACGCGCGGCATCTCCTCGATTGGTCGGTTCCAATTCCGCCCCTGGACGCCGCAGCGCTGTCGTCGCTGCGCTCGGACGGGCTACTGCTCCCATGGGGCGCGCGTTCGGCGTGGATTGGAGAGGACCCTTTCGCCTCAGATGTCATCCGCGACTTCGCTGTCGCTCACCTTCTGCTCGTGGAGGGGTGGGAACGGCTGCTTGCCGAAGAAGATCCTCGATGGGCATTGCGTTCAGCCATCCTCGCTTGCCAAGTCAGGCTCTCACACACCGCGCAGGCGGATCGTGAGACAACTCGTAGAGACCTCGATATCGCGTTCAACGCGATCGCTGAACGGCACGGAGTTCGCTGGTCGGACGTGCCGCTCCAGGCCATCCTCACCTCGGGCTTCGCTCACGACCTGCTCGCTGGCGCGTGGGACTCACTCTGCGCGGACGGCCGAATTGGTCATCTCCTTCGCCTAGCTGTCCAGCGACATGCCAGCGGGGGCGCAGGCGATCCGTTCACGTTCGCTCCTCTCGTATCCGTTCTCCTCGATCGAACGGATCCGACCCGTCCGGCTATTGGCTCTGTGAGCGACTTGGACGTCGATCACCTCGCCCGACGGGTGCTCCTTTATTGGCTCAGCGGACTCGTTCAGGAAAACCGGGGTAGCGACCCATTGCGGATTCGGCTTCGGGACGCCATTCTGGACAGTCCACCCGAGCCAGCTAACGAACTGGCCACTGAGCTCCTGGGCTTGCTCGGGCCGGACATGGACGACCGTGTCGCTCAGCTGCTTCGCTCCATCTCCCGCAACAGTCCGGAACTCCTCGAACCAATAGCCGAGCACTACTGGGCGGCACGTGCGCTATCTGCACATCATCCGGACTTGGCCGAAGAGCTCTTTACCGCGTTCTACATCGACACAAACTCAAATCGCGGAACGATGTACTACCGAGAGTTCGGGCTACGAGACCACGAGCCGAAGGGTTTGTCGATCCCCATGGCGGGTTGGCATCGAGGTCCCTTCTGGACCTTCCTCGCCAGCGACCTACTCGCTGCGATGCGGATCATCCATCGGATCCTCGATCACGCCACTTCCATAGAGCTTCGCTGGCAGAAAGCGCAGCCATTCGATGCCTCAGTCGAGCTCGAACTGGACCTGCCGGGAATCGGATCACGGATCTACCGAGGCACCTCGGGGACATGGCGGTGGTACCGGGGAGGAGTAGGGCCGTGCGTAGCAATGAGTGCTCTCCTCGCCACGGAACGAGCGGCTGACCAGTTGGTTGAACGCGGCGATTCGCTTTCCGATGTCGCCCGCTTCGTCATCGGCGACTCGGAGAGCCTCGCGACGTTGGGAGTCGCGTTCGGCTTTCTCGTTCGACACTGCGCGGTGGTGAAGGACGAACTCGACCTATTCCTCGAACGCCCAGAGGTGTGGCGCTTCGAGTGCGAGCGCGTCGCGCTTGAGCAAGGTCCGCATTTACAAAGAACGGAGACCGAGGGCATCCACAATCCCGAACTGCGCCAGTACCTCCCCCAGGATGTCGCTGCGTACCTACTGCGTACGAGCTTGGTGAGCGGAGACACTGACCGCGTCAGCCGCCTGCACGAGATTGGCGAACGGTTGAAGCAGAATTTCGAACAAGTGGCCAGAGGAACCCTCGCGATCGGGGGCGAGGTCGACAGCCTTGAGAGCGCCACGGTCGCCGGATGGGCGAGCTACCTCCAGCATGAGAACTACTCAGTTCGCGAGATTCCAGGCAGCGAGGATGTCGCCGTGCTTTTCAACCCGCCGCCTGAAGTGTCCGCGGCCCTCGCATCCGACCAGACTGATATAGCTAGATCTCAGCAGTTGGTGCGGCTCGCCTTCACGTACCGAGCAAGCGAGGGCCAGAAGGGTCCGATGGACTCGCTAATCGCCGACGCTGAGCTCGCCCGTTCGCTCATCGCTGATCCGCCCATTCACAGAGTTCAAGACCCGCTCGACGCGGGCGCGGCAGTGTCGGCAAGCCTTATTTACGGTCACCTAAACGGACTTGTGGACGTAACTCCGGAACTCCTTAGTTGGGCGGTGAGGACGGTGCTCGACGCGGCATCGATTTCGACTGACCCATATGCTGGTGCCCTCTTTGACTCGCAGACGTCAGCTGCGAGCGTCGCGCCGCTCTTGCTCTTGGATCCGGACGGAGGTTCGACCGAATGGCCGGACCATGACTCGGCCACAGCTGTGCTGCGGGCGAGCCTCACATCGAACAGCCTGGCCGTTCGAAGGGCAGTCCTCACGCACATCGATCTCCTGTGGAACGCAGAGTGTGATGGCGGGTCCAGTTCCGACGCGCCGTGTCGACACGTCCGCGCCCTTCGGGCGATCGAGGACGGCCTTCGAGATTGCCACCTCGGCGAGTTCGACTACAACCTCCAAGGCAGATGCATAGAGCTGTTGAATGACCCTCTAGTCCCAAACTTGGACGCAGCGCTGGCAGAAGATCTCATTCCTCAACGTCTTCTCGTGCCCCTGCTGGCGGTGAGTCGGGCCGCGACGAGTGCGTGCTGCATATCCGATCCTGCTCGTGAACTTCGCGACTCAGCGCTCGCCGCATACCGTAAGGCGTACTTCGTCGAGGCGCCCTATACGCACATGGGACCTCCGGAGACAGACGAGCCGTTGCTCGCGTGCGCCTTATTCGAAAGCGCGGCCCGAGGCGACAATGGCCCGCTGCTTAGTCACTTCGCGGAAGTCGCCCATATCCCGGAGTATCTGCCTCCCCTGCTTCGGGAGGTCGCGTTGCTCACTACCTACCACGCCGACCATCGCGCGACATTGCGAACGATCTGGCCGCAGGTCATTCGCACCGTGCTCGACGTGCTGGACTCGCTTGAGCAGGTCGACAGTCAGAGACAGACGCGCCGATTACGAAACGCGGGTGTTGCAGGGCTGATGCTCTCGCCGAGTCCAATGGTGTCGGAGGGCAACTTTGGCGCCGTAGCGGAAGCCGCGAGCATCGACTGGATCGACCCAGCTTCACTCGCCGGTGAGATCGACCGATGGCTGGAGTACGGAGCGGGAGATCAGGAAGCGGTCGACGCGCTGGTGGCCATCGTCGATACTGCCGAGCCCATGTGGCAGGCGACCACAGGACTGGAATGGATCGAGCGTGCTATCGACGGCAAGTATGCGAGGTTGGCTGGTCGCTGCGTTCGTCTGCCGAATTGGCTCGTCGCGTTGTCTCAGCGAATTGAAATCAGAGGCGAGTCCCTCGCACGCTATTCGCGTGTCGTTGACGGCCTCGTCGCGAGTGGGGAAATGAGACTCGTCGCGATCCAGCGCCGCCACGAGTAATTACTCACCCATCAGGTCACCAGGTCGCGTGCGATTCGTCCACATCTGATGACAGATTCGAAACCTCGGGTGGCTCGCCAGATGTGCGACAAGTGCCTGCTCGCTAGTCAAGCAATCCCTCTCGTCGACCCACGACTATTAGCTGTCCCAGGAAAACAACGTAGTTGGTCGCCGAGATGATGTGATTAAGAAATACGTGTCGCGCTAACAGCGTCCCGAGCGGATCGAGCTGATTGAGCCGCCCCGCCTTCCGCTTGTCGTTGTGGAAGTACCGGCCGTTGATCCAGAGGTCAAGAGCGTCAGCTGGACTCAGGTGGTCGTGGTCGATGACCACTCGCAGCGGCCCTCCTCGACACTGCGCGAGCCAGGTCTTTCTTGAGGCTTCAAGCTCTCCGCGCAAGCTGTCGGAGCGAAGCTCCTGCCAGAGGGTGTTTGACACACTGTTGACGAACACCGGTTCTTTGTCGCTGACGAAATGACGAAAGGTGACGAGGAATGACTTCAGTAGGGGTTCGGTCGGCTCACGACTCATCGTGGACAACCCGTCGGTCTGAGAGAACGTGAAGCTGAGCTGGATGTTAAAGCACCCTTCAGTCACTGCCAGTTCGGCTAGCAGCTCGTTCGCACGATCAAGAAAGAGGTCAAGTCGCTCGCTAGTTTGGTAGGAATTCCCGGCCACTTTTCTGGATCAGCCTGTGACTTTCGGTGTAACGAGCATGTGCCGCTGAGGTTCGTTACTCGACGAGGTCATCGAGTTCCTCGCGGATGATGCTCATGGCGTCGATGGTGGCTAGGTGAACTCGTCGCCAGGCGTTGTTCCAGTCGGCGGTCTGGAGCGTCACGCCCAGCCGCTGAGCAGCCTCTCGCCATCTGCGGTCATCAGCAGCATGTTGGCGCCACGCTCGGAGCGTGAACAGCGAGCGGAGCGTGTTGATGGCCTCCTGGGCGCGCTGGTATCCGCCCTCGGGGAGGTGATTGCTGAGGTACGTGTCGAACTCGTGGAGCTTGACGATCGAGCCGTCAGGCAGCGTTAGCACATCGAGGATCTGACAGAGACCACTCAGTTGTGAGTCGAACTGCTCGGACGAGTCGCAGGTGAACGCCAGGCGAGCAGCTGCCTCCGCTCTCGGGATGCGTATGAGTGGGGCAGGTGCGTGGCCGCGCCAGACCGCGTTCAAGTAGTCGATGGCTTCCGGCAGCGCGAGGCCATGCGGGTAGCTCTGCTCCGCGGGTGGGACTTTCGGGGCAATCTCGGCCACCAGGCGTTGCACGTAGTCCTCAACGTCCGTTACCCCGTAGTAGGGCCGGATGAAGGGCGCCAGAGTGACGAGAAAGCCGGAATCGCTATAGGCGACCACGCACTTCCATGTCGCCGGTTCTTCGCCAATGAGCTTGGCGAGTCGGCGGAGGTCATCTTCCGAAGGCTGCCAAGACGCCCTGGCTCGGGGTGTGGAGACGTCGCCAGGTGTTGACAGCTCGGTTCGAATCTCGTCTGACGTAACGGTGATCTCCTGCACAACATCCGGCGTCGGACGAAACGTCCGTTGTCGCTCGCAGAGGTATCGAAGCATCGCCACGAAGCGATTGACGTCGGGATGGCCGCGCTGAGAGCGGGCCATGCCCCCGATAGATAGAGCGACCTTGTCGGACGGCTGAGGCGAGTCAAACATCGTGCTCGACGTGCGGAGCCAGCCGTAGCGGCCCATGCCGCCGCGCACGGAGACTCGCGGCGTATTGGCAAGGATAGGAGCGGCCTCCACGTGGTGCCGCTGGAACAGAGTCGCCTCGACGAACTGCCAGTTCGGCCAGTTCTCGCGGTTGATGTAATCGTCCATGATGACATCGAGGAGCTTCTGCTCGTCCTCCGTTGGCTCGCGCAGCAGGTCGTCATTCATCTCTACGATTGTCCCATCCGGCTGTTCGCTATTCGGAGCTGCCGCGGTTTCCGCCCGTCGGGTGCTCCCGCACCGCGGCGTCCTGTACGGTCAGCTCTGCTTCGGGGCGGCGCTCCAAGTCGTCGATGATGCTCACTGAGCCTCTTGGAGTTCACGAGTCCGATTGCCGATCTTGTCGCGACTCCATCCGGACAGCGCCCCCGCGGGGAGCATGGTGAGCGAATGTCGTTCCTGCTTCAACAGCGCGCCCGAATGTCGGGGAATCGGAGCGGTGACGGGCGCCCCGAGTCGGCAGGGATCTATCTGGATGGCCGGACGCGCGGCGATGGCGGACCAGTTTCGCCGTCATCAACCCCCTCATGTTGCCGGCCCTTTTCTCGCTTTCGCCAGGCGGCGGACATGAGCGGCATCAAGGCCGAGAAGCATAGCCGTCAGGGCCGGGCCGATCTCGGCAGCCATCGCAGCAACGGTTCGCTCGACTTCTGCCTGCGCAGTGGATACCAAGTTGTCATGCTCCGCGAGCGCCTCGGTTCGCCGAGCGTTGGTTCGATCAAAGTTGGTGACGGCACGCGTGTAGGCGCCATCGAGCGCAGCAAGCCTGCGCTGCGCATCGCGCACAGTTTCGCGAACGGCCATGGGAGCTCCTTTGTCTGGAGCAGTCCCTGCGACGGCTCCTACATAAGAGGCACTGGCGCGTCCAGGCTATTTCCAGGTGGCCCCGATACTGCCCTGCTCGCCCCCCGGCTGAGCTCACTCAGCTGGTGCGACGGGAGTGTTGCGCGGGCGACGGGCCAGACCATGAAGCTCAGCCGTCGTCATGCCGGTGAGCTGCTGACCGAGGCGTCCGTGGCCGAGCACCTGTTTCGTTGCTTCAGCCAACCCCAACCTGGCGGCCAGGACAGCCGCCGCCTCGACCGCTTCGAGTTGTTGGACCGCTTCGACGGCAGCCCGAACTTCCGGCCGCGCGCTAGCGGCACGGACAACCACACTCGCCTCCTCCGACGTCTTGATTCGACGCTGGTGGCGCGCCGCTTCCCAGTCGCGCTTAGCCAGGCCTCCAGTCGCGCGAACAACCCGGCGTTCGGCTCGTTCGATCACCCGGTCGCGATGCTCAACCGCCCGCTGCCATGCCTGATACGAACGCTGCCAGCGCTCACCCACCGCGATCAACTCATCCGCCGCAGCCTGCATCTCGTTTCGCACCACTCCACAGCAATACCATCAGCCCGCCACGTCCAACAGCCTTCGATTCCCAAGGCCGTTCCATCACAATCCACCGACCCCATCCCCCAACCCATCACCATCCCCAACCCAACTTCCTTCCAAGCTTCAACCTGGACTCCACACCCCCGGCACTTACGGACGAACCACGCCCTTCGGGCATAACCGCAGGCCAGAACGGGTCCGGATCACCTGGCTCCCATAGCCTGGAGTCGCCAGTGCCTTTCTAGTAGAGGCGCTCGTCGCGAACGCCTCCGTGAAGGAGGCAGGGCGCGTGATCTCGATCCGGCGGGTGAGTCTCGGCGGTGGCTACCGCTACCTCATTGACTCGGTCGCGGCCGGCGACGGGAACCCGGAACCTGCCAAGGGTCTCGCCCACTACTACGCCTCCACGGGCACTCCGCCAGGGGTCTTCCTGGGAGCCGGACTGGCGGACCTGGACGGCGGGAGGGGGGTCGAAAAGGGCTCGCAGGTGAGCGAAGAGCACCTCTTCAACATGCTCGGCGCGCTCTGCGATCCGGTGTCGGGAGAGCCGCTCGCCGGCCGCCTCACCGTGCCGGGAAACAGTGCACCGGTCGCCGGCTTCGACCTCACCTTCAGCCCGAGCAAGAGCGTCTCGACGGCGTGGGCGCTCGCGGATGAGGACACCAAGGCCGTCATCGCTGACTGCCACCGTCAGGCGATCGACTACGTCCTTTCCTACGCCGAATCGCACATCTTCCACTCCCGCTCCGGCGCCGGCGGCATCATTGAAGAGGACGTGGCCGGGGTGATCGCCACCTCCTTCACCCACTTCACGAGCAGAGCTGATGACCCTCAGTTGCACAACCACGTCGTCGTCTGGAACCGGGCGAAGTCGGTCTCGGACGGGAGGTGGAGGACCCTCGATTCCAGGTCCATCTTCAAGGCGACGACGACACTCTCGGAGCTCCACCAAGGAGTCATCTCCGACCTCTTGACCCATGCGCTCGGGCTCGGCTGGGACGCACGGGGACGGAGACACTCGAGCAAGCCCCGTTATGAGATCACCGGAGTCGCAGAGTCCCTCATGGCCGATTTCTCACGCCGCTCCGAACAGATCGCGGAGCACTCCGAGCGTCTCCGGGCCGAGTTCAAAGCCGCCCATGGTCGGAGCGCCACAGCCGTCGAGGACATGAGATTGCATGCCGTCGCGACGATCGCCACCCGACCGGATAAGACCAAGCACAGCCTCTCCGAGCTCACCGAGGAGTGGCGCGAACGGGCCGCAAGTCACATCGAAAAGGACGAGCAGGTCGCCTGGGTCGCGAGCCTGAGGGAGCGAAACGACCTGCCTCTCCTTCGCCGCGACGACTTCGGCGAGGCGATCCTCGCGGATACTGCCGGGGCGGTCGTTACTGCTGTCGCCGAGCACCACTCCACCTACGGACGCCAGAACCTCCTCGCCGAGGCGCACCGGATGTTGCACGGGGTTCGCTTCGCATCTCCCGACGACCGGGTGGCCGTCACCGAGCACATCACCGAGCTCGCGATCGCCCGCTCCGTGATGCTCACCCCGCCACCGCTGCACCACACACCGGAGCGCTACGTCCGTCCCGACGGGTCGTCGCGGCTACATCCTTACAGCCGCATCGTGTACACCACCGAGGCGCTCCTCGGCGCAGAGGCGCGACTGCTCGACGCCGCCAGAAAGCTCGGAGCGCCCCGGGTGAGCGTCGCGGTCGTAGGCGACGTAACCGAGGCGGACCTGCCCGGGCGGGACTACAAGCTGACCGTCGACCAGGCCCTTGCCGTCGAGAAAATCGCCACCTCCGGTCGCGTCCTCGACGTCCTCGTCGGTCCGGCCGGCACGGGTAAGTCGACCGCCATGGCGTGTCTTCGCGCCGTGTGGGAACAGGTCCACGGTCCTGGGTCCGTGATCGGTCTCGCCCCCTCCGCGGCCGCGGCCAAGGTGCTCGGAGACGAGCTCGGGATCGAGACGGAGAACACCGCCAAGTGGCTCACCGAATGGAGGCGCATCCCGGAGCTGACCGCACGTCGCGACCGTCTCGCCGTCAACCTCGCCCGCCACGCCTACCCACGTTCTCCGAGCGCGGCCAGGCTCCGCGTCCGGCTCGCAGAGACGGAGCAGGCGATCTCCTACCGACGCCTCAAGCCGGGACAGCTCGTCATGATCGACGAAAGTTCCCTGGCCGGGACCTTCACCCTCGACGAGCTCGTGAGCGCCGCCACAACGGCCGGGTCGAAGATCTTGTTGTTTGGAGACCATGCTCAGATGTCGTCTGTCGAAGCTGGCGGGGCCTTCTCGCTCCTCGTCAAGGACCGCAGTGATCTCGTCCCCGAGCTCACCGATGTCCGGCGTTTCAACTCCGAGTGGGAGAAGGCCGCCAGCATCGAGCTCCGAGCCGGAAATACTCTGGCCATCGACGCCTACGAGGCCCACGACCGCGTGACGTCCGGCGAACGCGCTGAGCTTCTCGACGCCGTCTACGCGGCCTGGAAGGCCGACGTCGGGGCTGGCAAGTCGAGCCTGATGATCGCCGGGGACACCGCCACCGTCACCGAGCTGAACCGCCGCGCGAGAACAGGTCGCGTGGCTGAAGGAGCTGTCACTGACGGCGGCCTTGCGATCGCGGACGGCCAGAGAGCGGGCGTCGGTGACGAGATCGTGACCCGCCAGAACAACCGCTCGCTGACGACAGGCAGGAGCTGGGTGAAGAACGGCGACCGCTTCGTCGTCGTCGCCACCAACCCCGACCGAACGATGGCAGTGCGCCGAGTCTCCGGTGGCGCGGAGGTGATGCTGCCGGCGGATTACGTTGTCCAGCACGTCGAGCTCGCCTACGCCACGACCGCCTTTCGGAGCCAAGGCCGCACGGTCGACACGACGCACTCGCTGGTGTCGCCGACCACGACCCGCGAGGTGCTATACGTCGCCGCCACGCGCGGGCGCGAGTCCAACATGTTGTACGTCGACACGACCTACGACCCTGATCCGGCGACAGGACACGAGGGCACGATCGCGCCGCAGAGCGCGAGCGAGGTGCTTGCCGGCGTGCTTGCCAACGAGGGCGCGGAACTCTCCGCGCACGAGACCCTCGAACGGACACGACGCCACACCGAGGACTTCAGCGTTCTTGCCGCCGAGTACGAGACCCTGGCCCGCGCCGCTCAACAGCAACGCTGGGACGACCTGCTGGATCGATCAGGACTCGAACCTGGTCGCCTCGAGCAGGTTCGCCAAAGCGCCGCCTACGGCCCGCTACTCGCCGCCCTCCGAGACGCCGAGGCGCACGGCCTGGAGGTGGAACGAACTCTCCCCAGGCTCGTAGCAGCACGGCCATTCAATGACGTCGAAGATCCCGCCGCAGTCATCCGCGGCCGAGTCGGCCGTTGGGCACAGGCCACCGGATCGACTCGGCGGGCGCGCACAGACCTCATCGCAGGGCTGATCCCACGAGCGCCAGGCGTCGAGGGCCCGGACATTGCCCAGGCCCTCGAAGAACGGGACGAGGCGATGCAGCGCCGGGCGCGGGCACTGGCCGAGCAGGCCATCGAACAGAGTCCGGTTTGGGTGCACCGACTCGGTATCCCACCTTCCGAACCCATTGCCAGAGAACGTTGGATCGAAGCCGTGACGACAATTGCCGCTTACCGGGAGCGCTGGGGCATCCATGATGATCACAGACCTCTCGGGTCGAAAGGCGTGGCGAGGACGATCGAAGCGATCAACCAGCGCGACCTCGCCCAGGTAGCCGTCGACAGGGCGTCGAGGCTGACCTACGCGCCCGGAGCGCAGCGCCCCGAGCCGGGAGCTGTCGATGTAGATATGAGCCCAGCCGGAGGACCGGGGCTGTAAAACGCGAGGTCGAGGAGGCTCAGTCGCAGACCGTTGTGGAGGGTGAACCGGGGTTGCGTGGCGGCGCCCGCAGCCGGGACGTTGGCGGCCTGAACGTGGTCATCACTTAGCATCCTCCGGTTGGAAGCCCATCTGAGCTGTCCACAGGCTCCCGCGCGGTCCCCGAGTCCTCCTACATCCGGGCTGAGCAGGTACTTTGAGCACTCGAGTCCCGGGAGCTAGCGGTTCCCTTTGACAACCCTCCACCCCAGGCAGGGAAAACGCTGCCGTGGTTCTCGTCGAAGCGACCGCGTTCCTTGCTCCCTCCACTGTTGCTGCACGCTCTCGTGGGCGTGGCTGCCCACCTCGCCTTCGTCGCGTCGCCCCGCCATCCCAAGGGCGGCCGGTAGCGGCTGGCGGCGGTGCTCGCCGAGGCCGGCAGCATATGCCCCAGCTGGGCCTTACGCTGTGCCAGCCTTGTATACCGAGAGGACCCGAACGAGTGAACAAGCTGACCCATCCCCCGCATGAACCAGCCCACTTCACGTCGGGACAGCGGCGAGCAGAGGATTCGGGTAAGGCGGAGACAGAATGACGCTCAAGAAGTCAGACCTCTATAGCTCACTCTGGAAGAGCTGTGACGAGTTGCGCGGCGGAATGGATGCCTCCCAATACAAGGATTACATCCTCACGCTCCTGTTTGTGAAGTTCGTCTCCGACAAGGCGAAGGCGGACAAGAACAGCTTGATCGACGTGCCGGCGGGCGGCTCGTTCGACGACATGGTCGCGCTCAAGGGCGACAAGGAGATCGGCGACAAGATCAACAAGATCATCGCCAAGCTCGCCGAGGCCAACAACCTACAGAAAGTCATCGACCAAGCCGACTTCAACGACGAGGAGAAGCTCGGCAAAGGCAAGGAGATGCAGGATCGCCTCTCCACGCTCGTAGCAACCTTCGCCGACCTCGACTTCCGCCGCAGCAAAGCGGAAGGGGACGACCTGCTCGGCGATGCCTACGAGTACCTGATGCGGCACTTTGCCACCGAGTCTGGTAAGTCCAAGGGCCAGTTCTACACACCTGCTGAGGTCTCGCGGATCCTAGCCAAGGTCGTCGGCATCGGTCCCGACACCAAGCAGGATCAGACCGTCTACGACCCGACCTGTGGTTCCGGTTCCCTCCTGCTGAAGGTTGCCGATGAAGCCCCGCACGGCATCACGATCTACGGACAAGAAAAGGATAACGCCACCTGGGCGCTGTCAAAGATGAACATGATCCTGCATGGCAACGAAATCGCTGACATCCGCAAGGGCGACACGATCACCAGCCCGCAGTTCACCAACGGTGCGCAGCTGCGGACATTTGACTTCGCGGTAGCCAACCCGCCGTTCTCAGTCAAGTCTTGGAGCAACGGCCTGGAAAACGAATACGGTCGGTTCGAGTTCGGTATGCCACCTGCCAAGAACGGCGACTATGCCTTCCTTCTGCACATCCTCAAGTCGCTCAAGAGCACGGGCAAGGCAGCTGTCATCCTGCCGCACGGCGTCCTCTTTCGAGGCAACGCCGAAGCCACAATTCGCAAGGCCCTCTTGGAGCGTGGCTACATCAAGGGAATCATCGGGCTGCCTGCCAACCTCTTCTACGGCACCGGCATCCCGGCCTGCATCCTTGTCATCGATAAGCAAAACGCCCAAGCCCGCACCGGCGTTTTCATGATCGACGCCTCCAAGGGCTTCACCAAGGACGGCCCCAAGAACCGACTCCGCAATCAGGACATCCACAAGATCGTCGACGTCTTCAACAAACAGACCGAGGTCGACCGCTACTCCCGCATGGTCCGAATAGCTGAGATCGCCGACCCGAAGAACGACTTCAACCTCAACATCCCTCGCTACATCGACAGTTCCGAACCCGAGGACCTCCAGGACCTGCACGCCCACCTGCACGGCGGCATCCCCTTCCGAGACCTCGGCGCCCTCGCCGGCTACTGGGATGCCTTCCCAAGTTTGCGCGCAGAACTCTTCACGCCCAACCGGCCCGGCTACAGCGACCTTACCGTCGACGTTACCACGGTCCAGCAGACCGTTCTGGACTCACCAGAGTTCAAGCGGTTCGCTACCGACGTCACCGCCAAGGTCAGCGACTGGTTCAGCGAGCACCACAGCGACCTCGCCTCGATCGACACCAACACCAGGCCCAACGATCTGATCACGACTCTCAGCGATGACCTACTCGCACGCTTCAAGCCCGCCGCCCTGCTCGACGAGTACGACATCTACGAGCAACTCATGACCTACTGGCACGGTGTCATGCACGACGACGTTTTCCTTGTAATGAACGAGGGCTGGGTCGGCGCTGCACAGCCACGTCAAGCACGTCAAATAGGCAAGGATGCCAACGGAAAGCCGAAGTTTGAGACTGCCGACCTGACCTTGAAGTCGGGACGTACGTCCACCCGATGGGTAGCCGACCTCATTCCACCAGCGTTGATAGTGGCCCGATACTTCCAAAAAGATCGAGTAGCGGTTGATGATCTCGCTCTTGCCGCCGAATCTGCCGGCCAAGCTGTTCTCGACTTCGTCGAGGAGCACGGTGCCTCTGAGGACGGCGTTCTATGGGATGCCGTCGATGATGTCGGCAAGATCGCTGCCAAGCACGTCAACGCGCTGCTGAAGCAAGCTCAGGCTGACGCCGACGACGAGACCGCCAAGGTTGCTCTGCAGATGAAGGAGCTACTCGCGGCCGAAACGACGACGAAGAAGGCAGCCAAAGACGCACAAACAGCGCTAGATATCGCCGCTCTCAAGAAATACGCCCACCTAACTCAAGAGGACGTCAAGCGGCTTGTGCTCGACGACAAGTGGCACGCGGCAATCGCAAAGGGGGTTATCAATGTCGTCAATTCCCTGACCCTCGGCCTCGTCGCTCGCATCCGACAGCTCGGGGAGCGCTATGCAGAGACAATCGGCGATCTCGAAACCGAACTCGCCAAACTCGAAAGCACAGTTGCCGGGCACCTCGCCAACATGGGAGTGAAATGATAAAGACGCTTGGCCACGCGCCCAGTGGCTGGAAGGCCTTCACCCTCGGCGATCTATTCGATTTTAGTAACGGGATCAACGCCGAAAAGTCTGCCTACGGGCACGGCACACCATTCGTGAACGTTCTAGAGGTGATCACCAATTACTCCCTGGATGAGTCCCTAATCCCTGGACGCATAGGTCTTCCTCAGAGCTTCTTGAGCCGCTTTCGAGTGCAGCGCGGCGACGTCCTCTTCAACCGAACCTCAGAGACACAGGACGAGGTCGGTCTCTCATCAACCTATCTTGGAACGGAGCCGATTGTGTTTGGCGGCTTCGTGTTGCGGGGCCACCCCAAGACTGCTGAGTTAGCGATCAGCTATTCGAAGTACGCCCTTCGCTGTCATCTGGTCCGTGTTCAGATTATTGCGCGAGGGCAGGGTGGCATTAGGGCCAACATTGGTCAACGCGACTTGAAGACGGTTCAGCTCACGATTCCACCTGTGCCCGAACAGGAGTCGATTGCTTCAGCGCTTGATGACGCCTCTGGCGCCATCGCGACATTGGAGCGGCTGATCGCCAAAAAGGAGGCCGTAAAGCAAGGCATGATGCAACAGTTGCTGACGGGTAGGACGCGATTACCTGGGTTCGAATCGCCCTGGAGCGCACGGCGTTTGTCCGAACTCCTCAGCTACGAGCAGCCCGGTCGGTTCTTGGTGCGCACGGCACAGCACCTTGACAGCGGTCGCGTCCCAGTCCTGACTGCCGGCAAGACCTTTCTTCTCGGCTACACGAACGACACTGACGGAATCTACACAGCCCACCCAGTCATCATCTTCGATGACTTCACAACTGCGTCGCAGTACGTCGACTTCGATTTCAAGGCAAAGTCGTCCGCAATGAAGATTCTGAGCGCCAAGACAGGAGTAAACTTGCGGTTTGTTCATGAGCGCATGCAACTAATTGATTTTCCTCTCGGAGATCACAAGCGGTATTGGATATCGGAATACAGCCAGCAGGTCCTGCTCGTCCCATCCGAGGAGGAGCAGAAGGCAATTGCTGATGTCCTCACGCAGGCAGATCTCGAACTGGCAACCGTGCGTCGGCGCCTCAACAAAGCCAAGTCCGTGAAGCAAGGCATGATGCAGGAACTCCTGACTGGCCGCATTCGGCTGCCTGCTGAGGACGTGGTTCCCAGATGAGCGACGTCGGACAGATAGAACGAAAGACTCAAGAGCACGTCGTCAAGCTCTTCAAGGAGCACCTCCATTTCGAGTACCTCGGAAACTGGGAGTATCGAGAGAGCAACACCAACGTCGAGATCGAGCTCCTTACCGAGAACCTCGAAGCTCGGGGCTACAACGACAACCTGATCAACAAAGCCATCGACAAGCTCAAGAGCGACGCCTCGCTCGGGGGCGGACGAGATCTCCACGAAGCGAACCTGGACGTCTATGGTCTCCTGCGCTACGGCGTACACGTCAAGCCAGGCGTTGGCGAACAAACCGAGACCGTATGGCTGATCGACTGGTCGAACCCAGAGGCCAATCACTTCGCTGTCGCTGAAGAGGTCACCATCGCAGGCAATCACTCCAAGCGCCCCGACTTGGTGTTGTACGTCAACGGCATCGCGCTCAGCACCATCGAACTGAAGCGTTCCAAGGTTGCCGTTTCCGAGGGGATCCGCCAGACCATCGGCAATCAGAAGGCTGAGTTCATCCGGCCGTTCTTCACTACGGTGCAACTTGTCATGGCCGGTAACGACGTTGAGGGTCTACGCTACGGCGTCATCGGCAACCAGGAGAAGTACTGGCTCAGCTGGCGCGAAGAATCTGACATCGAGCAACCACTCGATCGAGCACTGACCCAACTCTGTTCAAAGGAGCGACTCCTGGAGATCATCCACGACTTCGTGGTCTTCGACGCTGGCGTGAAGAAGACGTGCCGCCATAACCAGTACTTCGCGGTCAAGGCCGCTCAGCTACGGGTCGCGAAGCGTGAAGGAGGCATCATCTGGCACACGCAGGGCTCCGGGAAGTCTCTGACAATGGTTTGGCTGGCCAAATGGCTCCGTGAGCATCAACCGGACGCCCGCGTCCTTCTGATTACTGACCGCTCCGAACTCGATGAGCAGATCGAGGGAGTATTCAACGGCGTCAACGAAGAGATCTACCGCACCTCCAGTGGCAGCGACCTCTTGTCGACTCTCAGCCAGAGCGCGCCCTGGTTGATCTGCTCCCTGATCCACAAGTTCCGTGGATCTGAGGATGAAGACGGCCGAGACGAGGCCGACACGGAGTTCATCAAAGAACTCAAGGCCAAGCTCCCTGCCAACTTTCTCGCCAAGGGTAACCTGTTCGTGTTCGTCGACGAAGCGCACCGGACGCAGTCCGGCAAGATGCACGATGCGATGAAGCTCATCCTCCCTGGAGCGATGTTCATCGGCTTCACTGGCACGCCTCTGCTCAAGGCTGACAGGGAAACGAGCATCGAAACGTTCGGCTCGTTCATCCATACCTACAAGTTCGACGAGGCCGTCGAAGACGGCGTCGTCCTTGACCTACGTTACGAAGCCCGCACCATCGACCAGGACCTGATGGCCCCCGACAAGGTCGACAAGTGGTTCGACGCCAAGACCAAGGGCATGACCGACTTGTCCAGGGCAGAGTTGAAGAAGCGCTGGGGCACTATGCAGAAAGTCGTCAGCGCTGAACCTCGTGCTCGCCAGATCGTCAACGACATTCTCCTGGACATGGACACCAAGCCTCGCCTGATGGATGGCCGTGGCAACGCCATGCTCGTCGGATCGAGCATCTACCAGGCCTGCAAGTTCTACGAGCTGTTCAGCCAGGCCGGCTTCAAAGGCAAGTGCGCCATTGTGACCTCCTACGAGCCGCAAGTCGGTGACATCGCCAAAGAGGATTCCGGCGAGGGCGCCACCGAGCGGCTCCGCCAGTACGACATCTACCGTCAGATGCTGGCAGACCACTTCAACGAGACACCCGATCAAGCGGTCGGAAAGGTCGAGCTGTTCGAGAAGCAGGTCAAAGAGAGATTCGTCAACGAGCCGGGCCAGATGCGGCTGCTGATCGTGGTCGACAAGCTCCTCACTGGCTTCGATGCGCCGAGCGCCACGTACCTCTACATCGACAAGAAGATGCAGGACCACGGCCTCTTTCAGGCCATCTGCCGCGTCAACCGGCTCGACGGGGATGACAAGGATTACGGCTACATTGTCGACTACCGAGACCTATTCAATTCCCTTGAGTCCGCGATCACGGACTACACAGGCGGCGCGCTCGATGGGTACGAGAAGGAGGACATCAAGGGGCTCCTTTCTGACCGAATCGACAAGGCCCGCGACGATCTGGACGAAGCGCTGGAGACAATCCGGGCGCTCTGCGAGCCAGTGGAGCCTCCGAAGAACACGTTGCAGTACCAGAAGTACTTCTGCGCTGCGGAAAACGGCAACGCTGAACAGCTCAAAGCCAACGAGCCCAAGCGTGTCGATCTCTACAAGTCCGTCGCCGCTCTCGTGCGCACCTACGGCAACCTCGCGAACGAGATGGACGCAGCCGGTTACACCGACGCTGAGGCAACTTCGATCAAGAACGAGGTCGCGCACTACGCCAACGTCCGTGACGAGGTAAAGCTCGGCGCTGGGGAAGATGTCGACTTCAAGCAGTACGAGGCGGGCATGCGCCACCTTCTCGACACCTACATCCAAGCCAAGCCATCCGAGGTCGTCTCGAACTTCGAGGACACCGGCCTCATCCAGTTGATCGTCAAGCTCGGCGTTGGTGCGCTCGACAAACTCCCGACCGGGATCAAGAAGGACCCCGAAGCGGTGGCTGCGACGATAACCAACAACATGCGCAAGGTGATCGTTGACGAGCGGCCAATGAACCC